>Ga0123354_10006390_pt1 | contig 17494 bp, 19 predicted proteins | sample TergutLab28metaG_2_FD_97872 | JGI IMG/M metagenome (GOLD analysis project Ga0123354, IMG submission 97872) | Labiotermes labralis P4 segment gut microbial communities from Petit-Saut dam, French Guiana - Lab288 P4 | ecosystem: Host-associated > Arthropoda: Insects > Digestive system > Gut ...
GTGGATGATGGTATCGACTTCCGGCAACAACTCCAATTCATTCCATGAATAAGTTTTGATTACTCCTTCTTTTTCAGGAAAAATAATATCTAAACCGTAAATAGTATGGTTTTCTTTAAGGGAGGCTACCAAATTGGAGCCGATGAAACCGTGGGCGCCGGTGAGGAGGAGGTTCATAAAAAAATTAATTCATATTTAAATCAGTCAAAACCTGTTTGTTTATTTTCTTTCTTTCCTTATCAAAAAACCATCCCCATTTGTTAAAATATTTAATTGCAGAAAAAACAAAAATCATAAACAATTTTATATTTTTTTTTGCTCCTCTTTCATATCCGTGATACACTGAAACTAAAGGATAATATAAAGTTTTGCATCTTTGATGAAATCTTCGAGATAAATCAAAATCTTCAAAATACATAAAAAATCGTTCATCATATCCTGCCGGACTTAAATTTTGGAGTACGTTCAAATTAAGTAAAGAAAAACAACCAGAAATTACTGGAACATTACAAATATCATTATTATTTCGTAATTCATATTTATTCATACACTTATCATATAATTTCTTAGGCTTTTGTATTTTCCTGAACAATAGCATAAAAGGAGAGGGTAACAACTTCGGTAAGTATTGAAGGGTTCCATCAAGATTTAAAATTTTAGGCATCATCATTCCAATATTTTCTCCTTTTTTCATATATTCTGTCATACTGGAAAAAATATTTCCTTTGATAATGATGTCTGGATTAATTATAAAATGGTATTGACTTCCAATTGTAATCGCTTTCTGGATAGCAATATTATGAGCAGACCCATAGCCAATATTACCTTGTCCTTGAATATATACAATTTTTTTTGACATATTTTGAATAAATTCTTTGAAACTGTCATCGAATGCATTGTCTATTATATAGATTGTGTCTTCAATATAATTGATAATACAAGTAATAATTGCCTGAATATCCTTTTTTGAAGAATTATATATTACGATTGAGGCTGTTATCATAATTAGCAAGAAAGATTACAATTGATCAATAATATAAGATACGTTTTTCTTCTTTGCTTTGTAAAAAATAATAAAGCGTGACCATTGAAATATACCCACAAAAGGATTTGTTTTATGATGAATTGCTAATCGAATACATTTAAAAAATACACCTAATCCATACTTAAGAGAAGATAAAATATAATATGTTGGTGCATAAGTTTTATAATAACTTTTATTATGTTCTTTTAGAAACTCATTATAACGAAGCAAAACAAGATACCTTGTCATCAATATTTCAATATTTGATGTAAAAGACAAACTCCCTTTGTTGACAGTTACGCAGTATATTGTGCAATCAACTGCATTTATCGAATGTGCAAAATATCCTGTTAAAAGAGAGAACATTACATCATTGCCTGTCATAACTTTTTCAAATTTTATTAACTTTCTTTCTATCAGGTCTGTTTTAATCATTTTTCCCCAAGGAACAAGAAATCTATATCTAAGCCAGTTTTCTGCATTTTGGATATTATTTATGTAGTTATCAATGCGTTTATTGATAGCTATACATTCGTCTCTGTACGCTAATTCATACGTGTCTGAATAGCAACTTGTAACTCTGAAATAAATAATTTCATGAGGAGAATCAGTCATTGCTAACAAACAATCGAAAGCATTTTCTGTAAAAAAATCATCTGCATCTGCAAAAATCAACCATCTACCATTTGCATGTTCCAGACCAAAATTGCGGGCATAACCTGCTCCTTTACCTTCCTTGGTAAAATAAACTTCGGTACCAGGTCGCCCAATTCCGGGAAATTGAGTAAAATCAACAATGGCAGGGTCGCTGTTATCATCCACTATAACAATTTGTATATCATCAAGATAAGGTATAGAATTCAAACAACGCTGAAGCAAGTTTGGAGTGTTTTTGTGCGGGATAATGATAGTGAGGTTTATGCTTGGCATTTTTGTAGTTTTGCTGATATATATCTTCTCATTATAGCGGTAATATTCCAAATTATTCCAGTCAAAACGTACCATAAACCGCAAGTTTTAATTACTTTTTTAAACGTACGTCTGCCGACTTTTGCATCATGATAAAAGAGTTCCATCCACCTATAAATTAGCTGATTGTACATATATTTCTCTTTATTAATCTTTTTCAAATAATCAATAGTGTTACAAGTTACTTGAAACCGAATATACAATGAATCAATATTTCTTTGACTGGTTAAATTTTCTGTTCTATTACATTTGTGATAGATTAGAAAATTTGATATTTTTTTTTTAATTGAAAGTGTCAATAGTTTTATTCCAAAAAGCTCATCATTCGAATATTGAGTTTCTTGATAAACAATGTTATGCAGTTTCACAAAGTCATTTTTCACAAATTTTCCCCATGGATGTAATAACGGATAAGCAATATTCCAATTACCTTTTCTTTGTATTTTATGAAGTAAAAGATTGAAATGTTTTTCAGATACTAAATTTGTGCAAATTATATGAAAATAGATAATATCATTTTCATCATCCTTGTATTTATCCATAGCTTCATTAATGCTTGTCGTAAAAAAATCATCAGCATCTGCAAAAATTAACCATTTACCTTTGGCATGTTGCAAACCGATGTTGCGGGCATAGCCAGCTCCTTTACTTTCTTTTGTAAAATAAATATCTGTATTGGAACGATCAAATCCAGGAAATTGATCAAAATCAACAATATTAGGGTCACTATTGTCATCTACTATAATAATCTGCAAATCATTTCGATATGGAATGGAATCCAAGCAACGTTGCAACATCTGTGGAATATTTTTGTGTGGGATGATAATGGTATAATTTATGTATTGCATTTATACCCTTTTGTTAATAAATATTAATTTTAATCTTTTAGCAGTTATTTTACTCATTCCAATAAACGGGTACCACAAACCACAAGTTTTTATCATCTTAGGTAATAGAGAAATAGCTAATAACATATCAACTCTCAATAATTTTATCCACCAAAAAAACCAAAAATCAGGTGGAGAATATATAATTTTATCAATGTTTTTTAAATAAACAAAAGCATCCATATGTATCTGATGCCTTATACATAAGGATTCAATGGTATGATGCCCCATTAAAGACTCGTGTCTATTTATTACATGACAATAAATATTAAAATCGGAAATTATTTTTTTTGTACTATAAACAGCTAATTTTATAGAAAAAAAAACGTCATTTGCCCATAGCGATTCTTGAAATATTATGTTGTACTCTATTATGAAAGCATGCTTGATTATTTTGCGCCAAGGTGTTAATGGAGATGTAATTGCATGGTTCCAATTATTTGTTTTTCTTACTTTTGATAAAGATTTATTGGTATCTACAAATGACATGAATGAATTTGAGTCACTGATTGTAACTTTATGAAAATAAATCACATCATTATTATTATCCTTATACTCATCCAGAGCTTCATTAAAACTTGGCAAAAAAAAATCATCCGCATCGGCAAAAATCAACCATTTACCTTTGGCATGTTGCAAACCGATGTTGCGGGCATAGCCTGCCCCTTTACCTTCTTTTGTAAAATAAACTTCAGTATCGATCCGTTCAATTCCGGGAAATTGAACAAAATCAACAACAGCAGAATCACTATTGTCATCTACAATAATAACTTGAATATCATCGCGATAAGGAATAGAATCCAAACAGCGTTGTAGCAAATTCGGAATATTCTTGTGCGGTATGATTATTGTATAATTAATTTTATTCAATGAGTTATTTGGTATTTATATTGAATTTTACGCTTTAATAATTGATACAAAATGATGAATCTATAGTGAATTTTGAATTGAAAACTATATTGACTTTTCTTACTTGTTGGCGATGCATTTCTGTCATGTCGACGATACTTAATAAGTTTATCTTTAATAAAAACACTGGTTCCCATCAATTCAACACTCAATCCAATCCAAATATCATGCATAGCTATATTGGATGGAAATGGAAGAACATACTTTAAAATTTCTCGTTTAAATGCCATACAACAACCAATATATGTGTTTTTTGTTAGATTTTTCCAAAATCCGCGACTGGATCTATGCATCTCAAAAAAAGATTTTTCAATAATCACACCGTCAGCATCAATAATCATACAATCGCTTATACACAAATCCTTGTGAAGAAGTTCAGACTTCATTTTCATCACTTTCTCAGGCATCCAAATATCATCCTGATCAGAGAGGAAAATATAGTCGCCTTTTGCATGTTTCAGTGCATTTTCTGAATTGAAAATTGGACTTCTAAATGTATTGTTTGGCAAGATTTTTATTCTATTATCATTAATGTTTTCTATTATTTTTAAAGTCGCATCTGTCGATGAATCATCGGAAATTATTATCTCATCTGATTCAGATAGCTGACAACGGATAGAATCTAATTGTTCTTTTATATATTTTTCGCCATTATAGGTAGCTATACAAACAGAAATCATAATGTTTAAACAATAAGTTTTGAATAAAAGATATTTATTAACAGCATACACAAACCTATAAAGACAACAAGTGATTTTGATAAAATTTTGGGGTTAAAAGCATAATATACCAATGGTATTAGAATAATTTCCACAATACCAAGAAATTGGCTAATCCTAACAGAGAATGCGGGTATTTGAGAAAATAAAATAAAAGAAGATAGTGATAATGCTTCAAACTTTAAAAGCAAGTTTACATATTTGTTTTGTTTTTCAATTAGTTTTGATTTCCATAATATAACATAATATATCACACACTTAGCAAGAATAACAGGATTAAAAACATTCATTTCTTGTTGCTTCTGTAAATAAATATTATATCTCTGTTGAATATAGTCGATTGGGATAAGATGGATTAATACGCTAATTATATTAATTTGTAAAAAATAAAATATGAAAGAAAGAGGAATAATCAAAATATAAATGTATTTATTAATTCTGTCATTCCTAAAAAACCAAAGTATAAATAATAATATTGCTGAGTAATGAAAAAATAAAGCACAGCATGTAAATATTATAAATCTTTTAAAGTTACGCTCATTTATAGGGTTAATACACAACAACATAAATCCTGACGATACTCCAACTCTGATTTGTGTGAATTCATGTAAAATATAAAAATTACTGATGTATATAACCATTGATAAAAAAATCAATCCTGTTAATTCCCTAACAGCTAAAAATTTCAAGGCGATACCAAGCAATGCATAAATAGCAAACAAAAAAAGAATATTGTCAATAAGAACATGTTTAACGAACATTGCGATAAGAAAAAAAGAGTATTCTACTACCCAACCTCCCATGTTTTCGTGCGAATCTACGACACTATACATATCTACATATATGCGATAATCTCGCACTGCATTTCCATCTCTAAAAGTTGCTAACAAAAACAGCAACAATCCCATCAGTATGAAAATGAATAAATTAATCCTTGTTCCAAACTTTAATAATGAGAAAACTGAAGCGAGGCAAAATAGTGCTATGACTGCAATAATCATAAAATTTAAGTATCTTCCTTTTTTTTATGTACCCAAGATGCACTACTTGAGGCATGTTCAATATAATATTTTTCTTCAGTCGAGAGATTATTGCTATCATTGTACCAAGGCAGATGTTTTACCATGTATGGATACGAACTTCGAAAAGACAAACAGTAAGAAGCACCACCTATAGCAAAGGGTCTATATAATGCAAATGTTGTATCAATGTTCGCTGCTGTAAAACCATCTTTTACCTCATTAGTCCAATATCGTTTTTCCCACTCCAACACTTTGTCTTTCCCAGCATAGCAATCTGGTAAATCATCTATTTTTAGTGAAAAACCAACCTTGCGAGCCAATTTATATTTTTTTAATTGATTAAAAAATATCAGTAAAAAATCATCAGGACATTCATCAATCATTACCAAATCAGAATCTGTATACACATAATAACTCCTTATAAATTGCCAATAAATTCTCGTTTTCCAAATAGATAAATGTCCAATATTTTTTTTTAATCTGAAAACATGATAGGGGCATTCATCGTAATATTTGAGTAATGGAGGATACGATGAATTGTTATCAATGATATATATATTTTTAACCCCCCTTTTTTCTAAACTTTCAATTAACTTCAGTAAAAATGAAATACGATTTCTATTATTGATAACGATAGGAATTTGTTTAATGTCCTTTATTTTTTTTTCAAATAATAGCTGTAAGCAATAGACTAATCTTGGAATAAAAAAATAATACAGGATTCTCAAAAAATTTTTCATTACTATTTTTTCCCCTTTTTATGATGGGATTATGTAAATCTAACGTAAATTATAAGTTCCAAAATAAATAACATAATAAGAGTATATTTGTATTGAATATTTTTTATGTTTTTGAAATGCTTTTCAAATTAGACAACCTCTTCAAAAGGAAGAGGTTGTCTAATTATTTCTTTATGATATTTCTAATAATATAATACACGTTAAAAAACACAAATTGCAACTCTGGTATTCTTGTTAAAATGTAATATTTAATTTTATATCGATTCCCTATTCCTGTGGTAGAAAAATTTTTGTTCTTAAAATAAAGTTTTTTAAATTTAGTATATGATAATATTTTATATTTACATGCTATATATTTAATTTTCCACCATATATTTATCATAAAAATCACAAAATATGTGTTATTATATATAATTATATCTATTTTTCTTTTTAGAATATCATTTTCTATATAATTAATTCCTTTAATTAAGTCAACTAAATTTTTACGAGAAATTAAATTAGCTCTACTATCATTTCGCAATGTGTATTTATATGTAAATTTAGAAATTACATTAACCCTATTAGCATGTTTAATTGTTTCATATGTCCAGATAAAATCTTCATAGAACATATCAGGAAAAAATAAATTATTCGAAATTATAAAATCTTTTAATAATAATTTGTTGCAAGCTAATAAGTTTATTTCTTCCTTGAAAAAGGCAATTAACAAGTCCTCGCATCCTATAAATCGTTTACTAACGTTAGGATGATTTTTTTCCCCTTCTGAAAAATAACTTCCAATAACTATTTCATCATTTTCACACGAAGACATTAATATATCAATACAGTCAATTGTTATCTCATCGTCACTATCTAAAAAAAATATATATTTCCCTGAAGCAGATTCTATCGCTATATTTCGTGCAACAGAAGGACCTCTATTATACCCATTGTATAAAATTCTAACTTTATGTTTATTAGGATGATTTTCTAATGTCTTTATGGCAATAGACATACTATTATCTTGTCCACAATCGTCAATTAAAATTATTTCAATATTTTGGTATGTTTGATTTAGCGCCGACAACAAACACCGTTCAATATATAATTCAACGTTATAAATTGGAATTATCAAAGAAACTAAAGGATATTCATTCATAAAAATAATTTCTTGAATAAACTTTCACATAATCAAAAAAAACCTTATCCGGAAGTGTCTGTGGATTAGCACCTCCTCCTCCCCATTCTTTGTATTCTGTAGAGAGTATGATATATTGCTCAATTTGTGATACGCCTGATGTCGTGCGCCATATTTCCTTATTATCAACATAGAAAACATACTCTTCAGGAGTCCACTCAAGACCAAATTTATGAAATCCAACGTTGATTTGTGGAATTAAGGTTTTATTTTGCTTTCCTTTTATATTATCCCCATAATTCCACCAAACAGTATTATAAATACTATTGGAATCAATTACTTTATACTCAAATATATCAATTTCTGCTCCGTAGATTGAAGGATCTTCTCCACCACCTATTTTAGGGCTTTGTAACCAAAATGCCGGATACATACCTGGTTGTTTATTGAGCATTACATTACACTCAAAGTAGCCATATTTAAACAACTGTTTATTTTGAGTTGTCAATTGCCCTACATAAAATGTTCCATCCTTTTCAGAAAATTCAATTACCAAATGACCTTCTCCATCTAAATAGATGGTACTTGTATCTACAACAGCCATACCCCTCGTTGACCCAACCGATCTGTAATCCCATTTTGTTCTATCAATTGCAGTACTATCAAAATTATCCTCCCACACCAATTCATATCCATGATCTGTGGGCGACCATAATGGTAACGAAGAAAAGTCATCTTCTTTCGAACATGATGATATGGAAAGTAGAAATGTAAATAAAGAAATCAATATCTTTTTCATTTTAATATAATAGTAAATAGTTTCTTTAATTTACGCAGAGGGTATAATAATATTTTCCCGATCTTGATATCATATCTATAACAATATAAAAATTTATAATATAAATCTTTAGAAATTATTTTTTCAAAGTCAATATTACGTCGTTTGCAAGCATCTATTATTGCTACTATTTTCCATGAAAAAGCTGCAAGTTCATTATCGTTCACAGAAATACCGCCAGCATGTATCCTATATATGTATAGATAACTATTAGTGTAGATTACAGAGCCCACTTCTTCCAATTTATAATATAAATCCTGATCCACAGCCAGTTTATATTTAGCGTCTATTCCTTGAGTTTTAAAATAACTATTTCGTTTAAATGTTGCAAAATGAGAAATATATCCTGTATGAGATGTTAAATAATCAAATCCTAACAACGGATGAGGGCCAAATTTCTTTCTTTTTTTAAGATTTTCATCTGTTTGAATATAATTAGAATATATTAAAGAAGCTTGTTCATTCTGACTGTGCAAATTTACCATGGTTTCCAAAGCGTTAGGTGTTATTAAGTCGTCAGGATCCAAAAAACCACATATTTCGCCGATAGCTAATTCCACACAACGCCTTTTGGTATACCCGCAGCCTCTGTTTACTTCATTATAAAAAATTTTAATTCGAGGATCATCTTCATATAATTTATACAATTCTTTCGAATTATCTGTAGAGGCATCGTCAACAAGAATGATTTCCCAATTGGTATAGGTTTGTGCTTTTACACTATTAATGGCTTCTTGTAAGTATTTGCCATTGTTATATTGAGCTATTAAAACAGAAAAAAGGGGATTATTCATTAATATCTACAACTTGAATACTTTTCTATCGCCAATATTCACATACTTCACAGCATTTCTTGTATCTACAACGAGTTGTGCTTTTTCAACTATGTGATCTACATCAAAGCATGAATGATTCGTTGTAAAAACAACACAATCCGCATTTGACAAAACATCATCGCTTAACTCAACTCCAATCCATCTACGCCCATTTCTGTCAATAGTTTCAGAAACGTACGGATCATGATAAATTACATTCGCTCCTTTTTTCAATGTTTGTTCCATAACAAGCAATGCAGGACTTTCTCTTGCATCGTCAATATCCGGTTTATATGCAATGCCAAGAAACAATATAGTAGAACCATTCAGCGCCTTTTTACGCTTGTTCAATGCAAAAGAAATTTTTACCATCATACGGTAAGGCATAAGATCATTTATTGCACCTGCAGCATGAATCATCGATAAGTCAAAATTATAATTTTTTGCAATATGTTCAAGATAAAATGGATCAAGTGGAATACAATGCCCACCGATACCAGGTCCCGGATAAAATGGTTGAAAACCATAGGGTTTAGTTTTTGCTGCCTCTATCACTTCCCAGATATCAATATTCATCCTGCTGGATAGAAGGGCAAGTTCATTTATCAGAGAAATGTTAACAAGACGATAAGTATTCTCAAGGATTTTTGCCATCTCTGCTACTCGTGGTGAAGATACAACATGTAAATGTTGTATGGCTATACCATAGAGAGCTACGGCAATTTGCTTTGCTTCTTCTCCAAGAGCGCCTATTATTTTCGGAGTATTGTCTGTTTTGTATTTTTTATTTCCCGGATCTATTCGCTCAGGACTAAAGCAAAGCCAAAAATCCTTACCTTCTACCAACCCTGACTCACGCTCAATTACAGGTTTCATAAAATCTTCCGTTGTAGTAGGGTAAGTTGTACTTTCCAAGCTTATAAAAGTCTGCGGTTGCATGTTTTTACCAATATCCATACAAGATTGCTCAATATAACTCATATCGGGTTTTTTGAATTTATCAAGTGGCGTGGGAACACAAACGATAATGGCATCACACTCACGAATACGGGAAAAATCCACCGTTGCAGATAACATTTTTGTTTCTTTAACAACCATTACAAGATCAGAATCCAGCACATCACTAATATAATTATGTGCTTTATTGACAGAATTCACTTTTTTCCCATTTTTCTCAAAGCCTAAGATCTTTACTCCGTTACGTGCAAAAGTAACTGCAAGCGGAAGTCCCACATAACCAAGACCAATTATCCCAATTTTTATGGATTTGTCTGAAATTTTTGCTAATATTGTTGAATTTGACATATTTTGATTATTTAATTATAATTGCGACTGTTCAGGTATACTAAACATAGCAATTTTTTTATCTTTACTACTTCGTTTTAGACCAACACATTTTTTTATTATTTTAAAAACAAAAAATCTCACTCCAAATGCATTTATCAATTGAGGTAATAATAATAAGGAGCGTAAAATACTATAATGAGAAATCTTTAACCATTTTTCATACAAACTATAAGTTAAATATTGTTTTCTCCCATTTTGTTTTAAAAATGTAATTGCTTTATAAATTTCCTTAAATCTAACCAATAAAGAATTATATGATACCTGTTTCGTTAAAGAGGCTTCTCTTGACGTGGCACAATACATTATCTCTTGTGAAATTATTTTCGCATTGGCAAGTCTCATCGTTTTAACTCCAAAAAGGACATCATTGCCCCACTGAACTTCACTATAAAAGATGTTATTTTCTTTAATAATGTTGCTTCTAATTAGTTTGCAAACTGGAGCATGTAGATTGCAAGCCAAATCCCAATCATTAGTGTCTTGTATCTTTTTCATGCAATCAATTATGTACTGGTGACGGGTTGCAGGTTGCAATGTATCGGAATCGACACTCGTTATATAAAAATAAATAATATCATTTTCGTCATTTTTGTATTTATCTAATATTTCATTAAAACAAGGCATAAAAAAATCATCTGCATCAGCAAAAATCAACCATTTTCCTTTTGCCCTTTCCAAACCTAAATTGCGAGCATACCCTGCTCCCTTTCTTCCATTCTCGTTTTTACCCCATATAAATTCAATATGCGGGTATTTTTCCGGCAAAGTTAGTAAACTTACACCATTAACTTCCTTTATATCACTATTGTCGTCAACAACAATAATTTGTACATCTTCTCTTTGAGGTATTGAATCTATACATCGTACTAAAAGATACGGAATGTTTTTGTGAGGGATTATTATTGTGTAATCTGTCATTTGCATTATGAAATCAAAGATTATATTTTTTATTACATGGTTAGTATTCTATTAATAATGGCTTCTCTTAATTTTTGAATATAACTAACAACCATTTCTTTATACAGCTTATTTGCTTCTTTACAGTAAATGTGACAGCCTGAAACATATATGAAATCCCAATTGTTTTCCCCATTTTTAACAAACTTTTCATTGCTGTTTTTTTATCCGCAAGATAAATTCTCGTCCACCACCAATAAGTAATGTTTGCAAAACAATGTCCTTTTTTTGAAAAATTCAAATAGTCGACCGCATCACAACACGTCTGAAATCTAACTAACATAGAATTAGTAGTATTATTCCCCATCATCGAATCTACTCTGCTCGTAACACAATAAATTTCATTATGTGATATTATTTTTTTTTTTGCTGTATTTGTTAGTTTTAAGCCAAACAAAACATCATTAGCATATGATGTTTCTTGAAATTGAATACAATTGTCTTTCACTGTTTTCCTTTTTATTAGTCTTCCCCAAGGAACATTCACCTGATACATTGTTTCCCAATCATTTGTCTGCTGTACTTTTTTCATACAATCAATTATGTACTGGTGACGGGTTGTAGGTTTTAATGTATCAGAATCAGCGCTCGTTACATAAAAATAAATAATTTCATTCTCGTCATCTATGTATTTATCCAATACTTCATTAAAACAAGGCATAAAAAAATCATCTGCATCAGCAAAAATTAACCATTTCCCTTTTGCCCTTTCCAAACCTAAATTGCGAGCATATCCTGCTCCTTTTCTTCCATCTTCGTTTTTACCCCAAATAAATTCAATATTCGGGTATCTTTCCGGCAAAGTTTGTAAACTAATACCATTAACTTCCTTTACGTCACTATTGTCGTCAACAACAATGATTTGCACATCTTCTCTTTGAGGTATCGAATCTAAACATCGTACTAATAGGTGCGGAATGTTTTTGTGTGGAATTATTATCGTGTAATTTATCATAATATATATACAGTTCTAAACATGCCTTTTATGATTATTTTTACGAAACGTAATAAGTAAATTAGGCATTCTTTATATCCTTCCAAGCGATATTCATTATTTAAAAAACCAAGTATACTTACAAATAAAATTGTTGAGAATTGATTTTTCATTATCCTTTGTATAATGTCGTTATAGAGCACATTTCTTCCTTTCATTGCTTTTTGTTTTAGAAATGCATCTTCTCGATTATTGTAATATAATTCTGTATAAATATTATACCCTAGCATAGCCTTTTTTATGTCTGAAATTTTTGAATGGATACCCCCTGAATGTATTCTGTATACAGCTGCATCGTAATTCATACAATAGCCTTTCCCAATTTTTAACAAAAAGTAAAATAGCTGCACATCACGTGTATCTTTGTATTTTAACCATGACGACAAATTCAACGCTTCCCTGCGAAATATTACTGTCATTGTTTTCGTTATCCAACATTTAGAAAAATGAAATTCACAATCATACTCCAATCCATCCATATTTTCCTTAAATAAATGGTTACAATAATCATTATTCCATTTTTTTGATTCTTCATCGTAAGTTTTATAACGGTGACAACACAATGAAAATTCAGGATTTGCCTCCAAAAAGTCCACCTGCTTTTGCAGTTTATTTGAGTCTGTCCAGTAATCGTCTCCTTCGCAGAGGGCAATGTATTTACCCTTTGCCTCTTTTGTGAATAAATCTGCCCAAACATTAAATCCTTTTGAATATTGATTTTCTGTTTGTAAAATTGGTTTAATTAATTCAGGATATTTTTTTACATACTCTTTTATTATTTCACCTGTTTTATCGGTTGACGCATCATCATGAACAATAACTTCTACAGGAAAAGTGCATTGTTGCATAACAAATCCATCAAGAGCCTGCCTAATGTAAGACTCATGATTAAAGGTGGTGCAAATAACACTCACTATTGGGATTTTGTTATTCATAAAAATGTTTAATTAATAAAATCTATTCAGACTGCCTTCTTTTAAGAAATTCTTCAATGATTGCAACACTTTTCATTTCCGCTATTTCCTCTGGTTCAAAAGTAACATCGAAAGCATCTTCAAGAGCAATAATAATGTTTAAATGCCTCAAAGAATCCCATTTATCACAATTCTTTTGAGAACTGTTCTCATTGATTTCAGCACCTAAAACTTCACTGACAATTTTTATTATTTTATTGATCATTTTATGAAATAATTCTGTAAGCACTTAATATATTTAAATCCATGTCATCTGTTATACAAACATAGAATTTTGTTCCATTATCGTCCATTATTTCCAACTTGAACCCGTTCTTTTCATAAAAATCACTTACCTGACTGTTTTTTAATGTAGGTACGAAAATTGAATTGATTTGAGAATATCCAAGATTTTTTATTTGTAACAGGACATATTTCAAGAAAGCGTTTTCTATGTTTTTACCTAAAATTCTGCAACTGAGTAGAAAACTGTCTATATTAGCAGCTTTCGTATTTTTATCTGTTGTGATGATTGCAGCCCCAGTTATACCATTATCGCCAAATTTGTCTTTTACGCTTATGCAATATACTTTTGCTCCTTGTTCTACTAAAACATTAATATCTTCATCGGTATAACGCTTTGTTGTCAGATTGAATTGATTTGTTTTTTGCGTCATTTGAGCAATGCGTGGTAAGTTCATAGAATTAACTTCCTGAATATCCAAAACAATTTCCAAACTTTGTATATAATCGTCAAAAGACGCAAATGATTTTTGAAAAGACGCTCGTTCTGCATTAGTTTTATATTGTTTCAATTTATCTTTATCTTCAAAAGTTAGGTTATAAATTTGGAAATAATCCTGGCATATTTTCTTGAAAAATTCCGGTAATAAATAAGGTTGTTTAGGGAAGTCAGGCACTTCAACAACGGGAAGCATCTGTTTTATAAATTCTCTTTCGGTTGGATTATCATCTATGAAAACCATACTGTCCAATCCGATGTTCAATTCCTGCGCAAGTTCTAAAATATTATCCGACTTGTTGTTCCAATTGATTCGCCATGCAGCCAATTGGTCATCTTTTATTCGTAGAAACGGATTTTTCCTCCATGCTTCTACCACGTCCTGTTCATTGTTTTTACTGCAAACTGTGAGAATAATGCCGTTCTTAGATAATTCTAACAGATTATTTTGAAAATCGAGGAAAGCACTACCAGGATAGGTATTCCCAATTTGTATTCCATTGACACCATCTTCTCCCAGAACTCCAGCCCAAAGCGTATTATCCAAATCAAGTACCAAACATTTTTTTCTTTTTCCTTCAATTGCCAACATTTTCTTTTGCAACCAAATCGTGAAATCAATAATAAGTTTTGGATTAATTTGCATTTGAGAGATATAATAAAACCGCCAGTCAATCAAACTTGAACTTGCATAATGACTGCAAAATTCTGAAAAATCAATAATTTTGAGGTTTGAATAAATCTGGGATAATGCAGATAAATGGTTGTTGTATTTCTCTATTGCTGTTTTAATTGTCGTATTACTGTTTTCAATAAAAACAAAGTATATCTGATGAATGGTAAAAGCATAGACCGCTTTTTGTTGAGCAATTTGAGAAAGTACGAAATCTAACTGCTGCGAATAAGTTTCAACTTCCTGAACAAATAATTCTGAATTTGTATGAATTGGTGACAGATAAAACCAGCAATAGACATCCGTATCAACAGGGATATTGGATATATCGCCATATCCGGAAAACTCAGCAGGAAGTTTGGAAAAGAAACTTTCAACGGTTGCATTACGAAATATGTAATATTTTTGAGGCATGGTTATTTTTCCAATAATTCTATCAGTCCGGTATTTGTGTTGTAAAGAAAGCAAACTTTCCGACCATTAAAAGCAACAGCTTCAACAGGTTTGATTATTGGCATGAATTTTTGTTTTCTCAATTTTGTAATACTTTGTTCCAAATCATCAACTTCATAGCAAAAATGATAGGCAGAAACACCTACTTTATTTAGTATATTATGTACAGGGGATGTTTCGTCAATAGGTTCTACCAATTCAAGAAAGGGAGTGTCAGCACGTTTTAAAAATGAAATATGTACATTTTGAATCGGATCGAAAATGATATCTGTTATTTCGTAACCTGCATTGATAAAAGGGACAGTCGTTTTATCAATGGAATCTGTTGCAATTCCTACATGATGAAATCTGGCTTCCCGTAACATTCTAATATTCTATGATTGATGAAATAATACACTTATTGAATTTAATCAATGCTGTTCCCCATGATAAACCGGCACCAAAACCGCATAAAATAATTTTCTTCTCATCAATATCTGAAGAATTCAACTCAGAAACTATGGTTAAAGGAATAGATGCAGAACTTGTATTTCCATATCTGTCAATGCAGTAAGGAACTTTATCAAGTGGATATTTTAACCTCTTTGCAAAAAAATCCGTCATAAATTTATTTGCCTGATGAAAGACGATATAATCAATGCGTTCAAGTGTGTTTTGTGTTAATGCCAGCATTTCTTTGATACTTTTAGGAACTACACTTATTGCAAAATTGAAGACATCCATCCCATCCATAAAGATTTGATGTCCGGAACGAATATTTCCATCTTCCATTTCCACGTCTTTCAAATTTTCCAAACTCGTTGGATTCCGATATTCTCCAGCCGGAATGATTACGGCATCTTTTCCTGAACCATCGGAACAGAGAATAAAATAAGAATCCTCAAAATCCCCTTTTTCAATTAATGTTGCAGTTCCACAATCACCATACAATGGAGCATTTACTTTATCCAAAGGAGAAGTTATTTTAGAAAATGTTTCACCAACCAAGAGCAACACACGATTTATGCCCTGCAATGAAGCGTAGGCAAAAGTCGTAGAAAGTGCAAATATATAGCCAGAACACCCCATATTCATATCAAAACACAGGGTTGTTTTTGGCAAATCAAGCCTATTCTGTAGGATTGGAGCTGTTGCCGGAATTTTATAATCCGGCGTTTGACTGAGAAAAATTAAAGCATCAATACTGTTCCTATCAATATTATTTTCAGAAAAAAGCTTCTCTGCTGCCTTGTAACAAAGATCAGAAGAACAGACATCTTTGTCTACAAATCGTTTTTCTTTAATACCAATGTTCTCAATGGTTTTAATCACTTCTTCTTCCGAAAGAATATTGATTAAAGTTTTATTGTTGATAATATTTTTAGGAACGCAAGCGCTGATTGCACTGATTCCTACATTGCTGAATTTGATTGTTGCCATGAATTATTTTAAAGTGATACCGCCGTCAATAATAAAAAATGAACCTGTAACCCAGGAAGCAGCATCAGATAATAAATAAATTGCCGAATAAGCGATATCTTCAGGTTTGCCAAATCTACCCAGAGGGTAGCGCTTTTCTTCTTCTTTAAACTGTTCTTCGGTTAATGTTCCCGATTGTAACATATTTGTATCAACTACACCTGGTTGTATGCAATTTACTCTTATTTGTTGAGGCGCTAACTCCAGTGCCATAACTCTTGCAAAAGAATTTAATGCGCCTTTAGATGCTGAATACATTGCATGTCCCATATCAGCGGTAAAAGAAGCAATGGATGATATGATTACAATAGAGCCTTTTTTTTCTATTCTTTTCTTCTTTACTAGCAACTGAGAAAAAAGAGAAGAAGAAAAAAAATTTGTTTGCATGATTTCAAAAAAATCTTCTTTATTAAGAAACTTTATGGGTAAACGTTTATCAATACCAGAACAAAGTGAGACTCCTTGTAAAATCGGAATTTGTTCTACGAATTCTTTAACTTGCAATTCATCGTTTAAGTCGGCAATGATTTGTTGATGTCCCGTTCCGTATAATTGATGATATGTTTCTGATAATCTTTCCGAATTTCTACCTGTGATTATCATGTTCGCACCCATTTTTGAACATTCTATTGCAATAGTTTTTCCAATACCGGAAGAAGCCCCAGTAACTAAAATAATTTTGTTTTCTAATGAAAAAGGATTAGACATGTCTTGTCAATTTAATTATTAGGAATCGCGTATAGAACAAGTTCTGTACAAAATAATCCATAATGACGCAAATAAAATTTATATGAATTATTCAATGAATAAATATATTGTGGTATTGAGAAAAAATCGTCGGGGCGATGATATAAAGAAATTGCTAAACGAGGAA
>Ga0123354_10006391_pt1 | contig 17493 bp, 4 predicted proteins | sample TergutLab28metaG_2_FD_97872 | JGI IMG/M metagenome (GOLD analysis project Ga0123354, IMG submission 97872) | Labiotermes labralis P4 segment gut microbial communities from Petit-Saut dam, French Guiana - Lab288 P4 | ecosystem: Host-associated > Arthropoda: Insects > Digestive system > Gut ...
ACCAACAAAAAATACTAGAACCCCCCCCCCCCCAAGAAAAAAAAAAAAAACAAAATTCCTGGGTATGCCACTGAGCACAGTGAATACTGTAACGTATTTTTAGTAACATAGAATTGTGCAGTTTTCACTGTTTTATTACACAAACAACAAATCATCAATGATATATAAAAATACTACACCAAATGCAATAGTTGTCTAGGATTAGTTACTTATGAAGCTGTGCCAATCTTGAATGACATATGGTAGGAAGGTTGTGAATGATGAATCACAAGCAATGTGACAGGAAGCAAATGCAGCCAATTTCAGGGTAGCTATCACAGTGCACATGGCAAAACATGACACCACCAATAAATCTGTCATAACAGGAATGCTGAGAGATGCTCAGACAGTGTTACACTTCTCACAGACTTACATTCCTGGCCCTAGATCTTAAATGTGTGAATAATTGCCAAAAAAAAATTATGAAAATGTATGTTAAAGGTCTGTTTCCATATTCCACACAGCACACACACTAAAAATCTTCTCCGTATCTTAGTAAAGAGGTTCACAAACTGACCATGCTCAGTAGATCATCAACTGTTTCTTTGGCCTCTCTGGTTCTGCTGTACTTACGTCCAAAATTACAACATATCATGTTGCTTCTACTTATATTCTATGTGGTAAGACATTATCTTGTGGGCTGGATAGCTCAGTCAGTATAGCGACTGACTACGGGTTGGACAGGCCGGGATCGAATCCCGGTTGGGACAAGATTTTCCGCCCAGACAGACAGACCGTGGGGCCCACCCAGCCTCCTGCACAATGGGTACCGGGTCTTTCCCGGGGGTAAAGCTCGGCCGGGGCGTGCTGCTGACCACTCACCCCCTTCTAGTGCCGCGGTCATGGAACAATAGAGCTACACCTCTACCCACCCTCTGGGCCACACACCGGGCCTGGAACGGGATCACTTTACCTTTACCTTTAAGACATTATCTTAAAGGTATGTAGGACTTTGTAAGATTTCAGGTTTAATGCAAAACTTCTTAATTTGCTCAGACTAGAACAAAACTTGAATTTGGCTGGCAAGATTTAGTAAAGTCTCCAATGTAAGATTCCATGAAAGTCTGTCCAATGGGAGCACAGTCCTTGTATGTAGACGGACAGCATGACAGACACAATGAATTTTAAGGCCGAACATCCCTTTATGTTGCAAATTAATAATCACGCGATAACAGTTGACACCACCAAGTGCGTAACTGTTTAATACCGCAACATGTTTCGAACTTTTTAACAGGTCATCATCAGGCTACATACATTTTGTACATATAAAATGTGTTTGGCCTGATGATAACTTATTAAGAAGGCTGAAACATGTTGCAACACTAAGCACATACTTAGTTGGGTTGACTGTTATTACGTAATTATTAGACATGATGAAGCCTAAAATCTCGCACAGTACACCTCTATTAAGCGGCCACACCGCGTCACATCCGCAGTGTCTGAAACTTCAAATCAAGGAAGACCAAATTTCTTAGTTACTTGCCCTTCCTACTGACATGCAGGTACCAAAGCACCACACACCACTCTCTACATTTCTGCCACCACATCCAGTCTCCGCACATAAAAACAACTGAAGCTAACAGCCACTTCTCACAACTGCTCTGTAAATGTAACCAAAAATGGGCATGGTAAAAGGATAAAACACAAAAACCATTGGCACGGCGAAAACAAAACAGGAAAAAAACACAGTGTCAAGAATTCCATCACACATACCAAAACTATAAATATGAATACAAAGAAGGACCACACAGACAATTTATTACCTAAAAACAAACAATAATTTTAAAAAAATAAAGGTTGCCTTAGATGTTGTCAGTTACATGGTCAATACAATGCCAGGAATTATGGCCACACAACAGAATGACTAAATAATATAAGTTAGAGTGGAAGAGAAAATTAATTGGAACAGGAAGCTTAATAAACGTATTAAATTCTTATTGTAAATACAAGCACATTTCTACCAAATTAATAAAAACCGATGTCAACAGATTCCATTCAACAAATGCGACACAACTATCTCCATAAAAAGGAAGACAGAAATGAATGATCCAAGCTATTTACCATGTAACACCATGTAAACTGCTAAGTACCTGTACTTACAAGTTTATATAGTGTAACATTCCATGAGGCTTGAATCTTCAACAGTACCACTGTGGTAAATTCAATTCACACAGTGAAGTTAAAGTGAAAGCAAAGTTGTCCCTGTGCATGCCATGAAGGCATGTGGGACAGTCTTGGGATGGCTCTAGTCATTCTTAACCTTCACACTAGACGGAGGTGAGTGGTCAGGTTCATGTCCCCCACACAAAGTCTGAAAACTTCGAAGAGAAAAATTTCTAGCCGCTGCTAAAAAACTAACCATGATTTCTCGGTTGTCCAGCCCATTGCGTAGTCACCAGACAGGTTAAGGTTCTGAGGTGTGCCATCCCTGTTGTGTTTAAACTATAAGGTCAGGTAAATTCAGTCAAAAACACAACTATATATATATATATATATATATGGCTAAATGATGGTGTTTATTAGCAATGGAAAAACTACACATTTCAGCCTATAGCGGCCATCTTCAGGTTTTGACAACTTTCTTGCTATAAGAGTTTTATATAATATGCCTAAACCACGTGGTGATGTTGAGATCTCATCATCACACCCAGCTACCTACAAATTCATTGACGCAACAGACATCCCACAAAACTTAGCTCAACAAAAGCACATAAAATTATGATAAGATCTCAACATCACCACGTGGTTTAGGCATTGATTGATTGATTGATTGATTGATTGGTTGATTTGCGTTTGGGTTCGGGGCCTCTCAGCCCCGATGCACCTAGGCCTTAATTAAGACAGGCCCTTTGTGCCCCATATCGAATCATGGGAGCCCCGCAGCCTTGCCATAGCTCCAGATGGCCCCCAAGCCTAAACTCCTATTATCCTCGGGCTCCAAAAAGAAGGAGCCCAGGTACGCATGCCTGAGTGAGGCTGGTTTAGGCATATTATATAAAACTCTTTTTAGCAAGAAAGTTGTCAAAACCTGAAGATGGCCACTATAGGCTGAAACATGTAGTTTCTCCATTGCTAATAAACACCATCAATTAGCCATATATTTATAGTCACGTTTTTGACTGAACTTACCTCACATTATAGGTTGAGGTTTATTAAAAAATGTACATATAGCAGCTTAAAATGGAGTAGAATGACATGAAGTGTTCAGACCCTGAGGTTGGGGGCTGCCAGCTGCTCTGAAATGTCAGGAACTATAGCAACAGACACAGCATCATAACCCAGACAACTTGAACCTTTATGTGTAGACGTTTGACTACTTAACATTTCAAGATCTGAATATATTTCATAGTGTTTTTTTGAGTAAGTTTCATTTTTAAATTAACTATAACATGTTGGTCATTTCTGCTTACATGGTTGAACCAATATGCAGAGAGATGGAACACGTACCTTTTGACAGAATGGACTGCTTGCAGACATTTGAGAACAAACAGTCTAAACAGCTGGTGCAAACTTCTGTGTATAACATATGAATTAGCATCACAATCGGTGATGAGCCACTTTAGAATCAGTACTGCATGTTCATCATTCATAGTCCTCAAGAACTTGTTATTAGTCAGAATAAATGCCCCATCCTACTTTTTTAAGCTCATGGTTCTGTGCATCGTAATTCAATGTTAATAAAACTCCAACCGGATGCAACAATATGCAGATATTTATTTACTGCAAAGTCACTCTACATGTTTTGGGTGTCCACAGCACCCATCATCAGGAGTACTAAAAACTGTAACTGCAGCCTCCGGTACAGGTCATAATAATGGTACAGCTACTTCCCTCCAACATCCCGATCAGGCTACATTGGAGGGAAGTAGCTGTACCAGTATTATGACCTGTACCGAAGGCTGTGGTTACAGTTTTTAGTACTCCTGATGATGGGTGCTGTGACACCCGAAACATGTAGAGTAACTTTGCAGTAAATAAATATCTGCATACTGTTGCATCTGGTTGAATTTTTATTAAGATCCCGTCCTACATTCCCATACACACAAGTGAAAATTGCACAAGGCTACAAACATATAACAGCCGACATATATCATCAGGAATTTTATGATCGGTCGTCTTTTGCATTTCGTGATGAAGGCATATATTGCCCTGTGACCACAGCCTGTCACTAAAGATCCTGTGGCAAATATCAGTGGAAGATCACTAAAACTCCATCAGAAATTGTAAAATCAACATATTAAATTTGTTCAAAACTATAATGACATTATATTACTGCTCTAACCTTTCCAGGTGATGCAATCCTGCCTGGCTTTAGAATTACAGTTTAGTAACTTCTGCTTTCAACCCTATTCATATCTCTGTTATTCTCCCTGCAATGTACAGTACTGCAGAACGTATATTCTCATTTTAAAGTTTCAAGTAGCATTACATAAGGGGAAGCTCAGTTAGGAAAAATACACTCATCCCTCACGTTTCACAGAGGTTAAGTTCCAAGACCCTCTGTGAAAATCTAAAATCCACAAACTGACTGCCCCCTCAAAAATGTTTCAGTATTTTTAGTGTTTCACTTTACTCTGCAGATACTGTGAGATGGGAAGTTGCTTCTTTTCTTTTTACTTTCACCTCCTTGAACATTGTATGGTATGGCTCAAACACCTGTTTGAGTTGTCGAACATTTCTGATGCTCCTATCCATTGAAGGGTCTGAGTGTGATAGTTTTATTCTTGAGGTGAACCCGTAAATTTGTGAAAATTTGAAGTACAAACCCACAAAAAGTGATGGACAACTGTATTCTACGCTGAAATTCATCTACTCTAATAGGAGAACATTTGTGTACTGACGTATCAGTTTTATAGAAGGTCATAATCATATTGCATGATTTATCACCTCCACTGCAAAGCCAGCATAATGAAAGTTCTTGAAATACACACAGAAACTTCCTGAGATATGTGGACAACAGAGTATTATTTAGGACTGCTCTATATAATTAAGGGAAATTCAATCACAGTAATTTTAAGCAGACAAATACCAACAGTTTTTCAGCTCTAGTTTCTTGAACTTCATATGAAACACATGTATTGGTGTAACAATCATAATATCTATCAATATGTTCAAACAACATACTGACAGATATTATTTGTTTCTTAGTCGATACAAGTTCATACTGATACGACACATACATAAGAGCTTCAAAAATTCCATGTCAGAAGCAAACACAATGACAAAGGCACAAAGGCTGGCGGATGCTTGTGCCACCTGAGATATACTGCCAGTAACTAAGAAAACTGACAATAAAAAAAATGTAGGCTTTTCAAACAAACTATTGCAAACAATCTACATAGGCTGTTCAATAAGTACAGTTCCCTAGGTAATAAAAATTAAAAATAAACTCACCATAACATTAAATGTACATCATTTATTCAAGTACTACCATCACTTCTCAACACAATCCCTGAGCACATTGATGCATTTTTGCATCGCAGCATGAGTTTAAAGAGGAAGATATTGTATAATCCATCAATCATAACACATGTGTTTAGGTATGTACTATATCATTTACACACACAACATGTGTTGGACGCAAGGGACCATCATCTGGTATAACAAACAAAAATATTAAAAGAAATTATTTTAACATTACAAAAACAAAAACAAAAACCCGTATCAAAATATGATAATCTCATTCCTTCACATTAGGTTTATATTTTTATAGCAATGTGAAACTTTCTCAGTGCAATTAGGCTGAACATATGTCATTATATTCATCTCAGTAATTAACCAACTTGATGCACAAAATTTTTGTTTCACAATAAGTTTATTTCATGCCTCTACATGTTTCGAACACATGTGCTCATCATCAGGAGGTCAAAATTGCATTACACAGCCTCTGGTATCATCACACCTATAGATGGCCGTTTCATGCACACGCTGTGCACGAGATGGTGTTATGATACCAGAGGCTGTGTAATGCAATTTTGACCTCCTGAAGATGAGCACATAGTCCTCGAACATGTAGAGGCATGAAATAAACTTATTGTAAAACAAAAATTTTGTGCATCAAGTTGGTTAATTACTGAGATAAATATACTGAGATGCACGGTCAGCAAAAGTCAAAAAACATGTCATTATGTTGAAACTGTATAATTATCATATTAATATTAAAAAATGAATTGAAGATGGTATTCCTTTCCCATTTAAATATTTAAACTTCTAACATTATTTTAACCTCCTTCTTCTTACTGCACTTACACATTTCTTGTCAATCCCCGATGTAATTTAATGTTGTTTTGGGGATCCTATTTGTATGGCTTCATTGTTAAGTCTCTTTGTAGTGTCTGAGTGTTCCAGAATTTGATATGGAGGTTAGTGTGAATGGAAAGTGGGGTGTGTCTCCAACTTACATTAGCTAGTTGAGAATGAGATCTCATTCCTGCACAGGTTTTTGTTTACATATCAAATAACTGTCTCTAAATACTTTTATTTGCGATACCCACTGATGGCCCCTTGCAGCTGGAACATGTAACACGTGTAAATAATGTAATACATAATTAAACAAATGTGTTTTGATTAATGGGTTACATAATACCTTCCTTTACAGCACCACAACAGGATGACTAAAATTTAAAAAAAATTAGTTTAAAAATTCTGTCATGGTATAAATCAGGCTCTAGTATTCACAGCCATTCATGAACTACCAGTGACACTTCCTCATTATTGTGGAAATTACAACCTCCCAATTGTTTGCTTCGGTGGACCAAACTGTGTGAGGCTATTCAATACAAGACACCTGGACATCTGTTGTGGGGTGTGGTCCTTCAGGAAGAAAACACAACTCCAAACAGCATATTTTTGACACAAGAGTTGCTTCAGTCATTTCACACAAACTTTTGGACCATCCACCCTCTAGAACTGACCTTGTCCTATTGTACTACCATTTGTTTGAGCCACTGAAATGACATACAAGAGGCTACTGAGTCCACAATAATGAGAAAGTGGAAATGGTTGTGGTGAATGACCGTGAATGCAAAAAGCCGCTTTGACTGCAATGTAATTATTAAAGTTGGGCCAAGATGGAACAAATGGTATTTCAATGGAAACAGTGAGCAACACTTAATAATTGAAGTAGGTAAATCAGTCCCATTACAGGTCTGGAGAGGCCCGGTGGGTTCCAGGAAGTTAAGGTTCCCTAACTACGTGACAATGGCCCAGGATGATGGTAAGGTTTTCAGCCTTATGCACCGACCGCTTTTACCCCGAGGAAATGCTCCTGGTACTCATTTCTGTTAGAGGCTGAGTCGACCCCAGCGCCACAGTGCGATCAGAAGGATTATGTCAATGAAAAATTCCAATGACACCATCTGGAATTGAACCAGCAACCTTCCGATTTGTAGCACAGCACCTTAACCGCTGTGCTACCGCGGTCCCCTAATACTCGAAATAACTTCATTTAATTTTTACAACCTAGGGATCCTTACCTACCGAACATCCTTCACACATCACAAGCGAGTGTCTGAGTGACATCATAGGTTTAAAAATTGTCATAAATTGTTGGAAGATGACCTGCACAGTGGACACCTCGCAACACTCGAACAATGATAGTGCGCAATAAGAGCCCCATGTGGTGTATGCTGGTCACCATTTGACAATACAGATCACAGCACAGAAAGCAAAATTCCTACTGGTAGTAGCTATGCAAGCTATAGTACGGATCAGATGGTGCATCAGATCTGGCAACATTCTACACCAACAATACTGACACTAATGCCACAGGGATATATGATGATGTTTATTGTTTTGATGGGCGGAAGTGAGGCTGAATCCCTTGGTACCACAGCTACTAATACGTTTTTTATTGTACCAGCCCCAAATGACAGATAAGTGAATGTGGAACAATGGTGGAATAATACCTCCTACAAAAATTCTTAAAATTCCAGTCGATTTTACCAATTCTTTTTCAGTCTCATCAACATCTCTTCATACAATTTCCGCTTTGTCTCTTTCTTCCTGATGTGCAATTATCAGTGCATGAGATGCAGGATTGTCTTAACTAATTTGATAAGTGTGGTACTCACACACAACAAAGTAAGGCATGTACATGAAGAAAGTTCTAACACCATTTTAGTCTTAACTGCAATTAGTATGGTAATATACTGGGATCTCACTATCTGACTGTGCCACAGTACAGTGATACCTCGGATAACAAGTGACACTGCTAACGAATTTTTCGGCTAACGAAGATTTTTTTCGCTGTTTTTCGGACTCGGCTAACGAATATGGATTCAGCCAACGAATGTTTTAGTGGATGCGCGCGCTAACATAAAGCAACAAACATAAACGGTCAGGCCATTCCAGGAGCTTATCTTTTCTGTCTGTATGTGTGTTTCAGCTAATGAAGATTTCAGCTAACGAATGTAATTCCGGAACGAATTATCTCCGTTAGCTGAGGTATCACTGTACAGACAGGATTCTTAGATCCACTGGCCTCACACTTCAAAAATTCTGACAGGACATTTGATACAGACTCGCCAGTACTGAAGTCTTGCAACGCACATCACATCACTATTTGTTCCTACTAACAATCAGTCCCAGCAAAAATCAATACAATTGATTATTTTATTAATTTATTAAAATTAAAAATGGAGCACCTAATGATAGTTGGAACACCAAAAAAATATTTTTAAACTTCGGAATAAATATTCTTTACAACTGACAGCCTGTACTTCATATCTGGGGCTTTATACCAGTTACAATTCTGAACATCCACCATTCATCTTATAAGTTAATCTCAACTTCCATACTTATTAACTCACTGTCCAGACAGTAATACACTGTTCTTGATTTACATTAAGTACCGCATATACGAAATCATGTTTTATAAAAATATGTTTACAAAAATCATGTGAATGATAATTCCAGTCTCACATACCCTGCAATTCACATACACTGCAGTGCAGTGACATTGAATACTACAGTGTACTATAAAATATGCTGCTTGTGATAATATGTACATGGCACCTAGGCCACAATGATCTGCAAGGAGGTTAACACAAACAGGATTCTATTATCATAACAGAAATCTTGGACACTGTCCATTTTCTTTGGTATAAAATCCCGCAATCCCCAGGGACTGTGACCAGCTCTTTCTAGTGAGCCCACAAGAATACCTTCCCTGTTTCTGCCACTCCACCCAAAGACAGAGGAATATCAAACCTCCGAAATGTTGTGGGTCTTCCAGCCTGAGAAAATGGACAATTTCCAAAATTTCAGTCAAAACTATGAATATACCATGATATGAATCATTTAAAAGGGGACCATAAGTTCCATTAACTTAAGAGCACAGATCTCACTTACACCTCAGCATATGCCTGGAATTCCATTGACTCACCAAAATACAACACCCATACATAAATAAATGAAGAGCATGAAATACTTTTCACGTAAGACTTGAAGTGACTAAAGGTGAATGAGCTCAGGTACTGTGACATAATTACAGGATTATTAGAGATAATTTCTCCCTTACTGAAGTCACAGACTCATGAACAGTATTAGTGCTTTGCATTCAAGCACTCCTCCATTAAAATCTTGGCTGCAAGACCAGCTATCCTGAGATACAGTTTCTGTGGTCTTCCTCAGTCTACCCAGGCAAATGCTGGGACAGAATTTTAAAACAGATCAAAACTGCCTGTCTGACATCCATGTATACACTAAGTCCATAACCAGACTTCACAGATTGTCACAAAAAATGCACTGTCATATGCAAAATCAAATTGGTCTAATATTTCTATTTTAAACAGCCAGACTAGTGCAATGACTTTGTACTTTTACATGACAGTACTAATAATTTAACACAATGGGGCACAAATGGCATGGTCAGACACTTATTTAAGCATCACAGGGGCAAAACTTCAGCAATCAGAGCCTCAAGAACCTACATCCCAAACCTCATATAATTAGACATACAAATTTCTCTGGTTCAAGATGCGCTCAACAACACAGAATATGATGTCGTTTTCGTAGCAGTGTTGCTGCAGATTACAGTCTCCTGGGACATGATGCAGTGTTGTTAGGTGTGTACTGGCTGATGGTTTGAACAATCACACAGCATTCACCTTCAGAGTCACAATAAAAGCAACTGGAGAGACTTGATAAAACAAATTTTGGTCTGCTAAGTTTCATGCGGAAAGATGTACACCAACTAACCAGTTAAGCAGAAATGAGAAAAACTGAATGGCTTCCACAGTCATCTAAATCATTATCCTTTATTTTAGTCACCTGAAGATGGCCTCAGTGCGTGGCACAACATACAGTGACCACGATTCAAGCACATGTGTTATTTAACGATTCTGTAATCTGCTGAGATTTCACAGCACAAGGATCAATTATAGCCGAACTGTTAAGAAGGTAACAAATGTATCATACATGCCATTTTCTAATTCCTTCAATTCTGGTACTACAATGGTCAAAGAATGAACATATTACATTATTTAAATACATCTTACACATCTGCAATTAACAGAGATAAGGAGATGTGTTTATATTGGGCCTAGTTATCGTTGGCATCAATAAAACATTAATTCTGTGTGAAGTAGGACTGTCAATGATGTTATGTTAGTAAGTGCCTCATACATGCCCAATATTATGAAGTGTTGACATTAGAATTTCACTGATAAATCCAACATAGTTTCTTGTCATATTGTTGCACATGTACTTTCAGTAAAGGTTAATGAACCAATTACATACAATCTGATGCTGAAATAGCCATATGTATGCATACTTTCCTCTGCAGAATCCTTCAATTGTGCCATATGTGGCCATTTAAACTGCCAACTACTCCATAAAGAGCTGACAAAAACAATTAGCAAACCCAAAGTCAGGTTACTAAGCCACTTTCCAAATTAATGAGATGAACTTTCGACTAGGGATCCACAAATTTGCATAGAATCTAGGATCCACCCCCTTGGTCCAAGACTCCAGATAGGTGTAAAGAAGTTAAGTCCCATACTGAGGAATTCTGGAGTTGCATATGAACATCACAGTTACCTGCTAAACTGATACACATTTCACTATGTAAGACACAACTGCCATAATTATGTTGAAAATGTTAGGTGTTACCGTCAAAAATTTAGTTACCCAGACGACCAGGCACCCAGAATTGTGAATCTGTACTTCTGATCACATATAACAGCCAACAGCATTGATGTGATACTGAAATGCTGGTTATCACATCCTTGAAACAAATATCAGGAATTCATTTTGTGATCTCATTTCACTGCATCCACCTGTGCCAGCATTATGCTAACAACACTGAGGACTGGAAGAATCACAAATTTCAAAACTCTGGGACACTAAACATTGCAGGTAAAGCTTATCACCCCACATGTATTCATTAACAATGCTGCTGATAAAAATAATCTCAATGTTATCCACCTGTACCCAGTATTATATATTGGAGCAAAGAGGGAATTAAAAAACTGGCTACTATAAATAGCACTTGCACTAGTCTCGCTACATTGTACATAATTACTGCTCAGTCACATAAAAGAAATGTGGGTATACCCTTACAAAATTGTAATGAGTTTTTATTATATAGGTAGAATCCTTGGGATTATAAACAAGACAAAGACAGGTTAGGGTAGTTAGATGTATTACACCTGCTTATGCCAGATTCAGTAACTGCAAATAACACAAATTCAGTTGCATATAAACTTCTCAGTATTGCAAAGCCATTGTGAACTAAAGCTCACAGACATGCCTTTACAATCTCAATATTATTACTGTCAATATGACATAGATAACACATATTAGTTTTTGTCTCACCTAACCTGTACTAACTACTCATTTTCACACAGCATATTGTAAGTTACCTCCAAAAAAAACTAAAATACAGGTATGTTCATCTTCCTAGATAACAGAAAATTGCTCATGAATTAAGAATTGCACTTACACCCCAGCTGGAGCCAAAATGTAGGTTATTCATACAGTAAATACAATTCAATGGACTACCGATGTCACCTTGTCAAACAAAAGATCATTGGCCAAAAGGATGATACATATTTTAAGAATCTTGGACCCCATCTTAAATCACACATTGCAATGATAACTGCGCTCTTTACAAAGATTGTTCATACAAGACTATGCTTGTTACTTCTTATTGTGCATATATTCCTCAAGAAGAGTATGTAACACAGCATCAAAAGCAATGTCCTGGGTCCCTGAGGGTCATTGTCTCGCGCTCCGTTCTGTTTCCATAAGACATTCTCGCACAAGAATCCTTGCGTGTACTATTCCACGTTTCAGTCTTTCTGCTGAACTTTTGCTTCCAGCATAAGTTGGCCTAATATCCTTCCCCATTTCTTCAATTACTGCCAACAGCTGTGCATATTTTGATTGGCCTGGTGATCCTGGTAGTCCCAGAGGTTGCTGCTGCAGATGCTGTCGAGGAAATGATGCAGCTGGACTTCCAGCTGCTCCAGGAAATGATCCTGGTGACGAAATTACATCTGAAGCAATCATTGCTGCGGAACTTGCTGTTATAGGGGAATCCACTGCTTGAATATCATCGTCCATCATCATTATGTTTATATACCTGCCTTGTTATATTTTATTTGCTGGGTTCTTCCTGCTGATGAGAGTATTGTTTTAGTCTTAAACGATATAAAAATACAACTATTTTTATTATGTTTTATTAAATCGAAGGCAATAATTGTACTTCTGTAACAAGAGTAACAAACTCTAATTTTCCTTTTATTTTTTTTTTATTTATTCTGGTGTATATACAAATAAAACAATCAACAGAACTTACCCGTACTTCTTACTTGTAAAACTTACTAAACCTCCAATTTCCTAGCTCTCGTAACTTCTACAAATAAATAAGAAATCACTCACACGTCCTATCGTCTACTCTACTACTTTATCAGAGGACACAAGCACAAACAGCCCATAGCAGCAACTGCAAGCAATTATACAGGCACAACACATAACTCCATTGCCATAAATTATTGCCATGAATATAATAATTAACATATGATTTGAAGCGACCACAGTCGAAAGTGTATCGATATTACTTGCTAAATTTGGCGTGTAGATGTCACTGATGTAAGTACAGTAGCAACGTGTTCGCTTCCGTATCACTGGTTCACAAATAAAGTGAGACTATTTAATTCTTCAGACGGCCATCTAGCAGGGTATGATGTAATGTAGTCTGGTAGCTTGTTTTCGGAGTTTCAGGGAACTCACTCTCTTCACCCTCTTCCGGCCTGAAGGCAGCTGCAGCAGTTTCTGTTTTATTGTAGTTAACCGCCTGTCCACCAAAACATGTTACATATCGCAACGTGTGTTTTCAACATTCACCGCCACGAGATCTGGCTAAGAATATGAGTTACGAGTCGGCGCTCGGGGGTTGGTGGGAACTACACGTAGTTGAGGTTACTGACGACGGATAATCTGTACATGACCTTCTATCTGTGCCCCATTTACGAGGAATTAACAGATACGCATATCCCTGGAAACGCACGGAGTGAAAACGTTTCAAGCCAACTATATTGCCATCTAGGAGATGTTGGTAAAAGCACGCCACCAGGTGATAACTTGTGAAACTACATAGAAAAAATATCGGTAACATAGCTTCCTACTATATCGCACTACAGCATCCATCCCTGTAAACTCACTGGAAAGAGTAGTCTTCCAGATTAGTGTACAGTGTAATCTGAATGGTTGGCGCCAAGGTCTCGATGGAATATGATGTCTCCATCTTCCGAGACCGTGTGAAGATACAGCCATAATTCTCTTTCAAAACAAATAAAATGAAGTCCCAAACTATATTGAGTCCTAACCCAGAGCAAATTACGAATCCTCACAACTGTGAACACCTGAATCCTTATATGTACTTAAAACACTAATAATAACAAGCGTGGATGGAAATTTCATGTTTCAGTCACGCAGTTATGCTCTGGACAGACATAGTACTTAAAAACATTTATTGTCCTAAGGCACTGAACACTAGTCTCTTAAAACATACTGGTAAATGGCTTATAATGCCATATGCTGGTTTCTGTGTCTTTGTTTGGTAGCAACTTAAACTTCCATGCTATTCCAGAAAAACTCAGGCCATCAAGAGATAAAATTAACATTTAAATCTGTCTCCTAAAGTTTAACAAAACATTTTCTTGCCACCTCTTGAGTGTTTGTTATTTCACACTTTGTTTCTCAGATCTCAGAACACAAAGGAGATCTAAGTTCATACTGGTTACAGTCATACTCTAGGTCCAGCACCACTTCTGATGAATTTAACGGTTCTAATAAACTGATATTACAAAGGCAATCAAACATACACACTAGAAACGACCAGTGTTGTAAGTTCTAAATGGGTAAAGAACTTTACAGTAGACACAACTGCCTCCGTTACATTCATCTGTCACCACACAAAATGACTGAAACACAGACTTCATACATAAACAAAAAACTTAAATTCTGGCACTGCTATAGTTTTCAGAGTACATACAATAGTTATACACTTAAGATGCAGAACTACATGTGAATAAAATGGAACAAATAATAATTTACAAATTACATATGTCATACAGTGATGGAATGGTATTGGAGAACATACTGCCTTTATATTCAGATGGCCTTTGAAAATAAGAGGCAGAATGTTCCTCCAAAACACTTGATACCCATTGCACTGCACAAAGGACCCATTTCAGTGGCTCCCCCCAAATGCTCATGCTATGACCCCCATTTCTGTCATACCCTGGGCTGCCTGTGCACACAGCTACTATAACATTGCATATTACCCTACCACACTATATAATGTCCTAACCCTACTTTTGTGAATCCTCACCCCTTCAAGCACATCGAATTTTATACCTAGCCAGAGTGTGAAAATCAACATACAAAATGCAAGAAATGTTACGAGTTTCAGAACTATACACTCAGACATCAAAATAGGACATAAGCTAGTGTACCAATATATGCTGTGCCAAGAGTTAAGACCACAACACCTGATCAATAAAATAGAACAAGAATGAAACAGAACAAATATCATTAATAGTAAGTGGGCATGTTTTCCAAATTATAGAAAGTGTCTGGAATGATCTATGCATTTCTACCATTGTAATATCACCTTAAAGATCCTGTTGTTTTAGAAACCTACTATATCATTTGTTCTAATGCAGACATCACACATGTAAGTCAATCACGCTCACAAATTAATACTAATAATAATTTTATTAACAATCCCATAGATCCACCTTTGGTTACTGATACCACTGGATGTCAAATTTGTGCAAATACCATACACATTACAGCTTTGTAAGTCAATACACAATGTCAATGGTATTAACAAATGCAATATTAGTAAAAGAAACAGATATTTATATCTTTAATATGCATTACAAGTAATTAAAATGAGACACAGTTTATATAGGTGTCATTTCCATAACACAATACAGAACTGAAGCTTAAGATTTAGTGCTGTTTAAATATTCATCTAAAGTGTAGACTGATTTAAGGTGGAGATATTTTCATTGTTCATATATTTACATGAGACCTGTTGTTTATTTAACACATACAGTCACAGACTGCTGTCTAAAAGAAAGGGTCTGAACAAGTTTGTCAACTTGTATAACATACTTACAGCAGTAGTTGCCATACCATTCTTTAAGAGTAATTTAACACTTATCCTACTAATGTGGAGAATATGGTGAGCTCCTAATAATGCCAGCAAATGGCAGATGGGATTTAACTTGGCATTTAAAGGGTTAAACAGCTTCCTGCAAGCTTTGCAATGGACAACACACACATTCTTCTTATCATTGTTGTCACAAGATAAAAATAGTCACCATTTGCATACCAACCTAACAGCGTGATAAAATCTGCAACTTCCTCTTCACAGCCTTCAGTCCAACTGCTTCACACAATGACTGACGTTTACGCTTAAACAACCAAAGAACTGAACTTCTTGTGACATGTCGCAATTCCATCCCCAAGTCTTTGGAAGTGAAGAGAAGAACCAGTCAGCCTCACCCCATTGAAAGTCAACACTCTACTTAATGGCATTTGTGATATGCATCTCAAAGGTAAAGCAGTTCCATTAGAGGCCCTGTGGTCCAGAGGGTTCCAGGAAGTTAAGGTTCCCAGATTTCATGACAACAGCACAAGATGTTGGTAAGGTTGTCAGCCTTATGCACCGGCTTCCTTTACCCCCAAGAAATGCTCCTGGTCCTCATTTCTGTTAGAGGCTGAGTCAACTCCAGGGTCATAGTGCGATCAGAAGGGTTTCATGTCAATGAAAAATTCCAATGACACCAGCTGGGATCGAACCAGCGACCTTCCGTCTTGTAGCACAGCACCTTAACCACTGTGCCACCATGGTCCCCGAAATGCATCTCAACTGAAACTAAACCACCCATCTGTGATGTCATACTTTCCAAAATAGTGACTGCAATACCAGCTGCCATCTTCTTAGGTTAAGTAGGAGAACGTTCATTCACTCATGGCTTCAATCAGCAACACATTCAACTGACTGAAAGGAAAAGCAACTCTCCCACAGAAATTCCGAATAATGTGTACTCAGTGGAAAGCATTCTTACACAACCTCTCAATGAGAATTTCACACCACGAAAGTTAAATGACTGTTAGGAGAGAAGTGTAGAGACAGGATTGTTGCAGGGTGTCACAAATACTGCGCTGGAGTAAACCGTACGTAAACACGTGCATAAAATATTTGCACAAGTGGACGAAGCCTATGGAAGATCTCCTTGTTTCATGTGGATAACACATAGTGGGTCACTGAATTAGAATGATATAGAACCTTATAGCCAATTCCTGATAAATAATAAGATGAAAATACACAAGACATAGTCTTAAGTCTATGTTTCGTTCACCACAACATTATTATCTTAATGTTATTCATATGTATAATTTGCTGTTGTTATTTATTTGTGGTCTATACACTGACTTTCTCTGCTTCTTAACTACAGCCTTATCTTTAGTGTTTTGTTGTTTAACACAGTGGTTTTGATCCTATCTGTATTAATCATTATCGTGTACTTGACTTGGAATCATCTTGCTTTGATTCCGAACATTTATTACTTGTATTACTCTTGACATGTTCTATATCCCGTTTATTGTTATTGTGGATTCATGGAACGTAAATAAAATATCAATATCAATAAGAGTGATGCAATTTATATCATAAAGTATTTCGACCTACTTAGTCATCTGAAAAATTCACAGAAAGTCAGCTCAATGATGAAGAGTTAACTAGTTTGCTAGCATGTCAAAAGAGGGCCATATATTTTTAAAATCAAAAGAATGGCAAGTGCCAATCAGTACTGTTGAAGATTCCACATCACTGCTCTGTCAGTCCCCCTCACATTCCACAGCACTGCTCTGTCAGTCCCCCTCACATTCCACAGCACTGCTCTGTCAGTCCCCCTCACATTCCACAGCACT
>Ga0123354_10006395_pt1 | contig 17485 bp, 9 predicted proteins | sample TergutLab28metaG_2_FD_97872 | JGI IMG/M metagenome (GOLD analysis project Ga0123354, IMG submission 97872) | Labiotermes labralis P4 segment gut microbial communities from Petit-Saut dam, French Guiana - Lab288 P4 | ecosystem: Host-associated > Arthropoda: Insects > Digestive system > Gut ...
TAGTAACGAGAAGTTTAAAGAAAAATTTGGAAACTATACCAGGAAAACACTCGATAGATTCACTACAAAAGACAGCTATACTTGGAACATCACACATAATACGGAAAGTACTGCAATGTGAAACTTGAAGCCTTTGCGGTGGGGATCACCGCTGGTTCAAGAGAAGTACCAGGAAGAAATGCCTGTGACAGGAGACATATATATTGTATAATAATAATAATAATAATGCTGGCGAGCCATCCAGGATCACGTCTCTAGCACCAGTAACTGTAAGAAACATACACTGAAGGAACCGAACATCAATAACGACGTCTACATAAAATGCCCACAGAAATGAGAAACCCTTCGACATAACCGATGCCTGCCGTGCGCTAGCTCAAGACGATTACATCCATCGTCAAGGTCAAGTAGCCAACATTTTTCATAAAGAGCTGGCTATCAAATGTGGACTGTCTAAAGAACCACCAATACCGTATTTATAAGTATGAGCCACATTAAGTGTTAGAAAACTCCCAACTATAAACTACGCTATGACGGGTATATAATAACTGATTGAATTGTCCACAACTACAGACCAGACATTGTCATACATGACAAGACCATCAAAGAAGAAGTCTTAATAGATGTAGCAATTCCTAACAGTCACAGCCTTCGCAGCACTATCAGCGAAAAGCTGCAGAAGTATACAGACTTGAAAGAAGGGCTTATAAGAATACGGCAACTGAGAATGATCTGTATAACACCACTAGTACTATCCACAACTGGCATTATTCCAAACAAATCACACCAAACTGTAAAACTGCTTGATCTTTGCTGATCTATATATTCTAATGCAGAAAACAGTAATACTTAATACACGCCGTATATCCAGAAACTTTTGGCAGAACAGTGAATAAGAAGTGTTAAGTCAGTCAGACTCGCACTCTTTTGAGAACCAGCCAAACTGCTGTAAAGTAAGGAATGTGAAATAAATAAATCCACTGTACGATTTGATGTTAGTTCTGCCTTTCACTAGCCTTGGGTTATTGCAGATTTCGTAGTACGTTTTCGGTCCAGAATAGTCTTCATAGAAGGACGCGTTCAGACATTTACGTGACGAAAGGAAAGCATTTTTTTGGCTTTATGCCTTTTTTTTTGTAATTTAAGTTAACGTACGCTCCAATTTGAAGGCACATAAACAGAAAGTGTCTGAAAACAAAGAGCAGCAGATAATATCCATTGTTGCAAATAACGTAAGTGGCGAGTAAACAAAATTGTGTTGAGACAGCTTGCTCTGTTGTTTTAGTGGCGACTGCTTGTAATGTCCGCTTCAGTTTTGTTTGTTCTTTATGTCAGAACTTGAAAAATGTGTTTTAACTGGTCACGCTATTAGAATACAGTGTACAGATTGCTCGTCAGGAACCGGGACCGAAGCAAGGACGGATACGGGAGCAGAGGGATAATAGAATAGGTGCTTACACATTACACCCTGCGTAATACAAACAAAATTCCTTATTATATTACACAGTACTGTATATGTTCTTACATGTGAACATTACAAAAGACTTCAAGATTCGAGAAAAATGCTATCTTAATTGCACACTACACACCATGTGATAAGGAACGTATGCGCTTTTCCTCCAGCACCTCCCAGACACAGTCACTGGCCACCACGACGGTTTACAGAAAATGGCGGATAATCGGGTGACGGATAATCGAAATTATACTGTATTAGTATTATGGAACTCGTGCCACAGATGAAGCGGCTGAACATCAGCACGCCACTGCAGAGTTTAACTTTCAGTTCTACGACACATCACGCAAGATTAGTGCTGAATTACCCCTCATTAAACAGACCAGCTAATAATAGTGGTCACAGGTACAAGGCATGTGTGGTATTTGTATTTGTCCTACACGGACAGAAGACTTGCGATTGGCCAATATGTCGAACGAATGCTAACAGATGTCTAAAGGAATCGTAACTTCAAGTGCTGGGAGTGAGAAGATGGAGAGAGTTGGTGGCAGATAGGAAAAAATGGAAGAACATTGTTCGACACGCCAAAGCCCACAGTGGGCTGTAGTGGAAGAAGAAGAAGAAGAAGAAGAAGAAGAAGAAGGAAAAGAAGGATAAGGAGGAGGAGGAGAAGAAGAAGAAGAAGACGGAGAAGGAGGAGGAGGAGGAGGAGGAGAAGAAGAAGAAGAAGAAGAAGAAAAAAAAAAAAGGAATCGTAACAAGTCAAAGGCCGTACGTCCCAAGTACCTGAAGACAAGGTACAAATGTGAACCAGCCCCTTGTCGAAGGCGTTCCAATAAAATTCACTGTTTCTGATGAGGTAAAGGAAAAAGGTAAAGGTCACCCTATAACAAGCCACGAAGGCCCAGAGGTGAAGTAGAAGTTAGCTCTACTCTTTCTTTAACCTCGGCGCTCAGTGGGGGTGGGTGGTCAACGCCAAGCCCCGGCCGCTTTACCCCCGGGAAAGACCCGGTACCCACTGTATAGGAGGCTGGGTGGGCCCCAGGACCGGTCTGGATGGGTGCGGAAAATCTCGCCCCCACCAGGATTCGATCCTCTGACCGTCCAGCCCGTAGCGAGTCGCTATACCGACCGAGTCCAAAGAAAATTGTCAGGTATCTATAGGAATCGTAACTGGCCGAGACCGTAAGCCATACGAGGTACCTGAGGAGAAGGGTCTCGTCGAAGAAGTTCCACACATAAAATTCTCTGTTTCTGAATATTAAACCGGAACCAACCAACGTGCCTCATCCATGACAACTGAAAAAGACATACGAACAAACACGATGCTTTGTAATGCGTGGATCTCCAGCCCAAGGAATCCTACATAATATTTCACACATGCAGTACTTCAGTTGATTCTGCATCGCGACAGCACAGGAAGCCCATTTCATAACAATGAAATTACAGGCGGACTCCGTATCCACGGGTAATACGTTCCAAGACCTACCGCGGTTACGCGTAACCGCGGATAATACCGAACACTATATATAACATGATATAACGTGATATTCGTGTAACATACATAAATACGGTAAAGTTTAATTGATAAATTACGCACAGTACGACATTACCAACATTAAATACAGTAATAATAAAGTGTACTGTACACCGCATTGTACATTTACAATGTACTTTCTCTCTCGTACGTATGAAAGTAAGGGATTCTGACGTTTTAGCCTAATCCTCAAGAGACGATAGAGCAATGGAAAAATACAGTACGTGTACTATACAGTATCATGTACAGTTTCAAAGGATGACAGAACAATAAAAATCATGCTTTTCCATCAAAGGGCTGCATAAGAAGTGAAAAAAAAAGTGTTATTATTTACACATTTTACAATGAAAATCATACGTACGGATCTGTACATAACTCGTAATAAGAAAATTTCATTTGTTAAAAAAAAATTTTTTACCTAGTGTGGGTATTCATCGAGACTTCTCCATCCTTTTTGTTGCTTTCCGAATACAAACACTGCGATAACGCGGCTACTAATTCGAACAGCGAGAACGCTAGAAGCAGAATTGTGGAAAGTTTGCGGGGAAGCGTGGGTATGGGGACAAAGGAAGACGAGTGGAGTACTGGGCGCGTTTGGGCTGCTGGATTTCACAATGTTACGGCCCGTTCTCGCTTGGCGCGTGTTTTGAAACTTATGAACCGTTTATTTCTTTAATTTTTCCAATTTTTTTTTCGGGCCGCGGTAAACCGTGGATACTGAATCCGCGGATACGGGGGTCGACCTGTAATTAGGTCGGCAAACGCATTTTTGTCAGACAACATTTTCAGTACGATGAACAGTCTTTGAGAATTTAGAACCACTTAGCTTTTGGACTCCGTCCACTGGCCAGCGTTTAAAAATACGGGAAGTAAGTTGGCCTACATAGTTACGGAAACGAAATCTGTTTCCGCTCTGAAGCAAAAAGGTGAGGAGGCAACTTATCAGCTGGGACCGTTAGAAGGAGCTATAATGCAGACTCTCAGCCAGTTGATTCACAAAAGCTTTACTTAGGGGGGCCCAAATGGGGTGCATCCCTCTCTCTCTCTCTCTCTCTCTCTATATATATATATATATATATATATACACACACACACACACACACATGTGTGTGTGCGTGCGTGCGTGTGTGTGTCTTACTCCTCTTCAGGATCTGCTCAAATGTGTATAAAGTTTTAAAGTTAGCCCAACATACAGACAACATCATTTTCAAGCGCGAGCAACGGAAACGCTGAAGCTACGATTGGCCATTTAACACTTACTTTCTGCTTAATCATGAAGTAAGTGAGATGATATTCCTATTTCGAACAGCCTATTTTTATTGTGACTGACGCCGACAATCGTTCAACTGAAACTGAAGTGTGGTAGGCCGTGGCACAGTTCAAATGGTCAGTCGCCAGCTGCATAACCTGCATCCCGGGCGCAGTCCATTCGGAATTCATGATGGACAAAATGGCAAGAACGACAAGTTCTTCTCTGAGTACATTAGGTCGGTTCCTTCCTGTCAACCATCATTAACGAAGACCCCACATTCGTCTACTATTCGGATCATGGACGGACAATGGGACCACTAGAGGCCACACTCCAACAGTCCCAATTCACCGCGAGGAAGCCAGGACAGCGTAGTCGATATAGCCACTACGCTACGGTCTGAACGATCAGGGATTCAACTCTTCGGAGGCAAGAGGTTTAACTCCTCTCCAAAAGTCCAGACCGGCTATGGGGTACCAGGGTTCTCTCCCGGGGATACGGCAGCCGGTACATGTAGCTGCCCACTCACCTACAACTATTGCCCAAGTTAAGAAGGCTTCATGGTGAAGACAGAGACAAATTTACCTTCACTTAACTCCAATGCGAGAGTAAACAAGACGGGCAATGTGCGAATACGCCTAAAAGTGACACCGAGGCGAGTTCGCATTACCATTGTTGTCGTGGAAAATAAATAAGTATTACATATTCTGTGTGTAGCCTTAGTTATCCAGCATACAAAGCGCATGCGCCATAATGTCATCTGTGGTCAGTCTGGCTCTACCATATTTTTCAACATTATCTCATAAAGGGCACGATTTTCAGGAAAAAAGTTATTGAACGTAAAATGTGTTTTGATTTTCTCTGCTACTTTTGCCTGGAAATTTTCTCATTCTAAGAAGAATTCAGCGAGATATAAAAAATGTACATAGGTCTTCGTGTAAAGTACACGTTTTGTGGGCAGATTTTAATAAAACTTGAATTTCTCGCCAGATTTTCTAAAAATCCTCCAATGTCAAATTTCATGAAAATCCATGCACTGGTAGCCGAGTTGTTCCATGCGGACGGACAGGCAGACAAATATGACGAATAGTCGCTTTGCGCAATTTTGCGAACGCGACAATACAAAATGTAGTATATTATTAACCTTCTGTATATATACACAGTATACACACACGACAGATAGGTTCCAGTCGCTGCATTATAACGCACTGTTTGCACGCAGTGCATTACATACAACTGTAACGCTGTGTCTGTCCGTCGTAATGTTGGGCCTACATATTTCAAAATCATGAACGGGTTTTCGACAAACTTAGGTAGTGCGGGACAGGTGGCACTACAAGTTGTAATCGACTTCCAAACTGTCCCTCTGCAGGGTCGTAGCTAGGACGACATGGGGCACAACAGTACGGCAGCCCGCAGCGACAAAATGAGCATTATTAAATAAAAAAAAAAGGATTTTATGTGCTTAAGAACTTTTAGGTTAATGAGCCAAATGACGGAAAATTCAGTAAATTATTGTGACTTTTTAAAATTAACAGATTCTGCTGGGGGCGGCCATTGTTATCACTTGCCCCGGGCGCCAAAATTCCTAGCTACGCCAGTACCTTTGCACGCCATTAAAGTATACGAAGGAATGGAGATATTACTCCATCAATTCCTAACCTCGGCACTGGACAGAGGTAAGTGGTCAGCTTCATATTCCGGCCGCATTATCTCAAAAGAAAGCCCAACCAGCACCCAATTAACAGGAGGCTAAGTGGGTTTCGGAGCTTGTCTGGCTGTTGTGGAACAGGGGAAAATCTCTTATTACCCCTGCATATATTTACCTAAAACATTTCGTGTAGAAAGACTGTGTGCTACATGGCTTCAAATCCTTTTCGTTGTGAATACCTACGTTATGAAGGGAACTTCTTGTAAAGACGAAGTCGGTCAGTTGTCAAAATATTCCCTATCATTTATGGAAATCAAAGATTCTTTACCGCGTTTATGAGTGCCATATTCCGGCCAGTTTAATCCAGTACACTGTGCAACAAACCTCGGTTACTGTCCGAACGTCAAGTGAATTCCATGAAATATTTCGAGCACAGTCTCTCTTATTTTCAATCGGCCGGCTTTCCTTCTTGAGAATTTCTTTCGGATCTCACACAGTACTTCGTACGGCAGAGGTGGACCAATCTCGACAGCCTAGTCACGTGGGCAAGTAAATTTTGTACTGTGGTGCATAATAGATTTGCCATCATGAGTACCAGTTCACATGCATCAAACAAAAAGTGCCTGATAACAGTCAGGTTCACGGGCCACTCCACAACTGTGGGTCCCCAGTTCGAACTGCTGCATGTCACACTTCAGGCGCCTAGAACTGGAGGTGACTACTAGACTTCTGGGAGATTTGTGTACCCCTACCGTAAAGGGGAGCTACTCTATGAAGCGGCCGCAGACTTTTAAGAAAAAGGCATCCCTCTACCGAAAAATCTAGAGGCCGGATAGGTGGGCAATCAGGAGTTCGATTTCCAGCACATGCTAGAGATTCTTCTCTTCTCTGTAACGTCCAGACCGGCTCTGGGACCCGCCCAGCCTGCTATTTAATGGGTATCAGGTGTTATCTCCCAGGGGGTAAAGCGGTCAGGGTGTGAAGCTGACCGCTCCCATCTAGTGCCGACGACAAGAAGGGGTGGAACTATATCTATTCTCCCCCTGTACGTCTTCATGGCGTGAACAGAGCCATTACCACCTTTCACCTACAGAGATACACGGTGTCACATCCCACAAAATAGTATTATTCATATTCACCGCAGTCAGAAAATCATTTCGCGACGTGCATTCGTGTTTAAATTTGTAAAATGCATAGCAGTCAAAGAGGTAAGTCAGTTATCGATACTAAAATAAAAGAAGGAAACAACTCACTTGCATTGTCAAAAATTCCAGACGTTAAATTGAATATAGTAAATGTACTGCCTACATTATTCTATGACACGTTGGCGCAAATGTTACGTGAAATGAAAAGAAGCCCACAGTTTATTTAAAACAGGCGACTTGGAAATACTACACGCCGTAATCACGGTTTGCAGGCTTTTCGGTAACGATTTCCAGCGAGCACTTCTGGTACACTGCTAGGGCTTCATGCACATACGCGTGAACTGTACGCAAAACCGCACGAACCACGATTTCTCGTTCTTCAAGTTCTGCTGCCTCATTACATCTGTCTGTCGATAACCTCAAGTTTGTACAAACAGAAGAAGAAATACCATGCGAAAGCACATAATTAAGGTAAAGGCGATTAAATATCGCCAACACACACGTACAGGTGAATACTTGTTGCGTAAGATGACCTTAGCTTCTGGATACGCCCCCTGATTTAACCACCCCAACCACCGACCAGCACAGTTAAGGTCAAGTCCACGTTGCGTTTCCTGTCCGCAGTCGACGAACATGCAGTAACTGAAGAATTCCTCCGTTCTCCATGCTCAATAACAAAACAATTTCGTGGAGCATTAACAACGGTACTCTACGAAATGTTTCATTCATAACGCGTTATATAATGACGCTTTCGAAAGTTCCCGAAACTTTTAAACGAAATCATGTGGATGCAATTTTAATTTTAAAATTGTAATACGAACTCAACTGCGAGACAAGATTCTGAAAGTCTACTTACACATCCTACTCCACTCTCTATTCTTTAAGACGTCTGCTATAAAAATACAACTTTAATTTTCTACATACAAAAACGGCAACGCACAATAAGGCAAATCGTGTTAACGACGGATGGACAGAACACAGCACGCATTTCAATTGCAGCAGCAATAGCAATGGTCATAGCTCTAATATATATGATGACACTACGAGCACTCCCAAATGGCAGAGGCAATCACAGTCATAAACATGGCATGTACATGTATTAAGACACATTCAAGCCCTTTCCTACTACAAACGTAACCGAATTAATGTAATTCTACGCAGCACCTAAAAATAAATTACACTCAACGGCTTTAGTGACGATATGAAGAGGCGAACTGGACATTTTTTGGTTGAAGAAATCCAACAAGATGCAACTGCATGGAGATATTCATTTATTGCTAATTACTCTACATGTTTCGGGCGTCCATCGCACCCATCATCAGGAGTACATAAAACTGCAGTTGCAGCCTCTGGTACGGATCATAACTATTTGGGAAGCAAGGTTCTTCACTTGAAGAAGTTTGCTTCCCAGAGAGTTATCATCTGTACCAGAGGCTGCAACTGCAGTTTTATGTACTCCTGATGATGGGTGCGATGGACGCCCGAAACATGTAGAGTTATTTAGCAGTAAATAAATATCGCCATACAGTTGCATCTTGTTGGATTTCTTCAACCTAGAATTACGTTGCACGGAACTACAAACATAAAATTGAACATTTTATGTACCTACAACAGGATATATTATTCTTCGATGAGCCTGGGATAGTAAATGTCGTCCTGGGAAGTACGCATATATACTGCGAGGCTTTTCGTTTGTAATTTTTTCACTGTAGTGAACAGAGGTCCTTAGCCGCCGGTTAGAAGTATATCGCTGACGGATCCAATTACAGAAATTACTGTGAACGAGACGGACTAAAATGCGTATACACAATATGATTAGCCACACATGTCAAATATACCGCCTGATTTACAATTTTTTTTCTATGCACTGAAATAATATATGCCATAAATGTTACTTTCACATTTCTTAAAATATGAAACTAATTATGCACAAGACTTCAAAATATCGAGTTACTTTCGCCGAACCCTTATGGCAAAATAAACTGTTCAGAGATTTACGTTAAAAATTCACATTATCTACATTTAATTCGACCTCCACAGGCAGAATACTTTGGTAAAACCTAACTAATTTAAATGCACAGAATTAGTATATATTTCTTCACTTGACCGCACCTTAAAATAGGCAAAATAAACGCTACACTAAATTTTTTTTTTACATGTAGAATAATTTTACCAGCGGCAGACCTCATACGGAAATATACAACTGTACCTATTAAAACATGGTTTAAACAGCGTTTAAAATTAAACTTGTACACGCAATTGTATTATTCGTAATTCTGTGGAATTGTCAACGAGTCTTACCTTTTCCTTCGCTCTTCCAGCATGTTTTTGTACAGATTTTGCGAGTAACGCTCCCTTACTTTCTGCCATCTTGCCTTCACTTAACTTGATCAACTGGTTCAGTTTCCATTCCTTCGTTCACTCCATTACTTTAGCGTTGACTTCTGCGCAATCTCGTGCGTAGTATCAAAAGTAAGTTGTTCGCCACACGCGAACATCTTCTACCATCTGTGACCACTTGTGGAACTCGTGTCCAGTTAAAAGTCACTGCATATGCCATCTAGAATCGTGCCATTGCACTGTATATGTGCCACTCGACTAATATTTAGTCATTAGACTGCACAGACCGCCAACCAGTTAACTTTAAAGACATGCTTGTGTATTAAGTACTTAATAAAAAAAAAAAAAACTAATTTTTAATTTAATGCACGAAAGCGTATCTTACATCCACGTTTAGTTTGCAGGAGAATTTTGAACAACACAGAGATTTTCCACTCTTGTAAGCTTACCACGCCCATGAAGGTGAAGTTTACCCTGGAACAGGCCACGAAAGCCCAACGGGGGAGTAGAGGTACAGCTCTACTCTTTCTGTAAACTCGGTGCCATAATAGGGATGGGTGGTCAACGCCACGACCCGGCCTATTTACCCCCGGGAAAGGCTCGGGGCTGGGTTGGCCCCAAGGCCGATATGGACGTGTGCGGAAAAATCGTGTCCTCACCGGGATACGATCCCCGGACCGTCCAGCCGTAGCAAATCCCTATACCGACTATGCTATCCCAGCCCGCACCAGTCCATATACTTGCTGTTTTCTTGGATGTTCCCTGCCTATGCATACAAATACTGTAAACTACCATATCAAAATAGTAAGACTTGTCCTTCTGCTATACCATATCATTACAAATAGACGTTGTATGGAGGGCATTCTAAAGGAATCATAAAAGCACACAAAATGTGTCTGATACGTTTATTTACAAAGTAGAATTTACTTACCATTTCTGAAATTAAACACAAATTTTATGAGTACATACAAAGCATCAAATTCTGTTCATATTTCCGGATACATTTTGTAGCACTGAATTCCAAAGCCAGTTAAATATATGTAAATCAAAGATCAAATAAGTAACATTGCATGAAGCAAATACAGCACACTTTACTTTTTACATACTTCACTTATGTATGATACATTATTATTTGATAGCAGGCACTTTTTACATATAGCTGCCAAAGTTTTTCTTGTTATAAATTATGACACCCACTTTCATTAAAAATAAAATCAAACAAACGATGTATTCTGTACATAATGTTGAGGTTGCTTGATCAGTGTTAACATATTCTGAGTTTTATTGTTTAATGAGTGTGTTCTGTATTCCTATGACATGACTGCTCATCAATCATGAATTATGATATACGTTTCACATCCACAGGCATAGTGTGAATTGTTGGATCAGTGACATGTAATGTAAAGCATCTCATGTCATTTTTCACTCACCTTAACAGAATGGATGCCTCATACTGTGGACACTTCATATGACATCATCACAAATTAATATACTGTTAGGGTTTTAAGGTTGTCTATTCCATGTATTTTTTATGTCCAAGTAAACCATTTATTACAACTAAATGTACATTCTTAACCCTTAGCCGCCGAATGACATATATGTCGAGCAATGAGCCCTTTAAATAGCCGAACGGCCACTAAAGCGCCGGGGGGGGGGATTTAATTCCGGCGTCACAGGGTTAATCAATACAAACATTAAAGGAGCATCTCCAACATGTTTCCGTACAAGTGTACCACCTTCAGGGAGAATAAAATGCCAGTTTTAAACACCAATCGCCACTTGAAAGCTGTTATTTATTTATTTACAACATGTTGGAGATACTGTTATGAGTCCAACTGAAGCACTAGTAATGCAGTCCACACAAACACATCACATTAACTCTGCATGTTCATTTTTTATTTTCTACTACATGTTTCAGTCACACATATTTGTCAGGTACTGACAGAACATGAAACATACACAGTGCTATAGTGGCACAACTCATCCTCTATATGTCACACGTGGTACAATCGAATTCATTTCTAACTACTCTTGTTCACATACGATAATGTAAAACAGCAAATATCTAACATTTTTACCAGAAACACAGTATGCTCAGTAAGTCTGGGTGTTCATGTGCCTGAGTTAATACGCTGTACAACAGAAAATAACTTCTGTGTGTAATTCAAACACATAGATAATTGAGGTTGCTTGATCAGTGCCAGCTGCATGTTCATATCCTTACAGTAGAAGTACAACATACAGAAACATCTCTTAACTAGATTTATCATCATCATCTAGCTAACATTCAGCTGGGCCACTTGTTGACCTGTTCCAGTCTCACATTTCTGTAAGTCTCTTTAAAGGTCTCCCCTGGTGCCTTCTGCCTTTTGGTCTGCAGTTTTTTTTATCTACTTACTTACTCCATGGAGCAGGGTCCATCGTGGAAAGCTAACCGGTCCTCAGCTAGTCAAGAAATTCCCCATATTTTATGGAACCCAAAGATTCATTACCATCTTTACAAGTAGCCACCACCTGTCCCTATCCTAAGCCAGATCAATCCAGTCCATGCCCCCCATCCCACTTCCTGTAGTCCATCATAATATTATCCTACCACCTATGGCCAAGTCTTCCAAGTGGTCTCTTTCCCTCAGGTTTCCTCACCAAAACCCTGTATGCACCTCTCCTCTCCCCCATATGTGCTACATGCTCTGCCCATTTCATTCTTCTCAATTTGATTACCTGAACAATACTGGGTGAGGAATACAGATTTAGCTCCTCAATATGCAGATTTCTCCACTCCTTTGTTACCTTGTCCCTCTTAGGCACAAATATTCTCCTCAACAACCTATTCTCTAACACCCTCAGCCTATGTTCCTCCCTCAATGTGAGTGACCAAGTTTCACACCCAAATAAAACAACAGACAAAATTATAGTTCTGAATGTCTTAATCTTTATATTTTCCGATAACCAAATGGAAGACAGATTCTGCAAAGAATGATAGCAAGCATTCCCAGACTTCAATTTGCTCTTAATTTCCTCCTGAAGAGAATTTTGATCTGTGAAGGTTGCTCCTAATTATTTCAACTGTTCCACCCTTTCAAAGGAGCTATTATCAATCTTTATATTATGACTTCATCCTTCATTCTAATCTTGAGGCATAATCACATACTTGGTTTTGTCAGTATTTACTTCTAGTCCAATCCACTTACTAGCAATTATTAAATCGCGTGTGTTTCAAAAGATAATGTATGCTTTCGCCCAATATTTTTTCACTGTAAACCAAAAGCTGATGTATACCATTTAATTCCAAGCCATTCTGGTTTACCTGAACTCTTGTAATGGCATACTCTCAAGCAAAATTGCAAAGCAATGGCAATAAAATTCATCCTCAGATTGTGGATGGAGGAACAGCCACCAATGTGGAGGGTAGCTGCAACTATATTGAATAAGTAGTCCCTGACAGATAAGGGATGGTCCTCCACCTTGAGGGTTGGGCGAGGTACAAACATCTCCTCACTCTAGACAATGGCTTTGTTATGAAACAGATATAAAACAGATACACAGAGTTTTATCCTCGGTATCCTAGTACGAGGCTCACTTACGAGTTTTGATTTAGGACAAATTTTATGGAAAAATTCTACTGATTTTCACGTCTTAATTGCTTCTTTTTATTATTCCTCTTTCAGGAATAATATCAAATATACTTTTAGCAGATTGATTATGTAGGAGAGGCCTCTGATGTAGCATTTTTTTCTTTGTATCTGTATTATTCTACCTGATGATGATCAATATGTATGACCAAAACAGGATGATGTGATAAATGTAAAATGTTCATGCACTTGAACCCTTTAGGCCAGGCTGTAGGACCCTTCTACAGGACAGAGATGCATTTTAAAATGTCTCCAAATGTATATCATTATCATAAGACCTGTTCCAAAGGGCCCAATAAGAATGGAGACCTTGCTTCAAGTTCAAATTTCCAGTATTTCCGAACCTGTCAATAAAATAAACTAAGCTACAGGTAATTTTGTTCAAACAAAAGTCACCTTTATTAAAGTTATGCATTGCAGCCTTTACTCTATGCACCAACTAAAACACCATTACAACTGTATATTCATGGTCTGTAACACTCAGCATCATATACGAACAAGTACATCTCATTTCAATGATTTCCAGTCTATGCTCCTGCAGAATACTGTGTTCTGCCAATAGAATTCAGTAGTCAGAGTCTTATATAATTAGTATAAGAAATTCTGTTAATGGATAGAATTTTCTTAATTTTACACTTTTCTCCCAATCTTTGATACAAATATGTACCATCAGTGATAATGTTCCTAGTTCAAATTATGGTATAAAAGATAACTGTTTACACTGGTCTCAGATAGCATAAAATCCTGGGGCTCCATAAACTGAGAAAGTTTGGAAATCAGTGATATAACCCAGGGTTGGATACAAAATCCCTAATCTTCCACACTGTTCTGTTAATTAGTATTTCATTTTTCAAACTGCAATGTAAGTGTAAATGAAGTGTGGGGAGCAGATTTCATGGCTATCAGCTAGCTTGTGGTCTGTTCATATCAATATCTAATGGAATTACACATGGATAATTTCTTGAATACACTTTTAATGGAGGAGGGGGGGAGAGAGAGAGAGAGTGTCACTAGATTGCTGCACAGAATTTGATGGCTTCAAGGCATCTGAGGTACATATTAGCAAAACACAAGACACAGGAAAACCTGTGGTACAATGAGCAAAGTCAGTTCCATGTGCAATTTCAGTACTGTTAACAGGGCCAGACATGTGATATGAAATGCAAATTGCAAGAGGGCCAGCATAAAGACCATGGATATGGGGAAAAACAATATTTATAGATCAGAACACTAAAAACCAAAATCTTGTAAATCATTATAACTGGTACAAAAGAATAAAAAGTACAAATAAAAACTATTCTGAAAACAACCCACTTTAAAATTACACATAAACAAATTTTGAAAGCAAAGCTCACAAACCCCTGGTAACAGATAAGCAAGGTGCTTACAAATTTTGTCATGGTGCAACATAATTTAAACAAGAAATGACTAATGATGATAGGAACTAACTGACATGCTTGTATCAGAATTGGCTAATAATGAAATGAACTGAGTGAACTCCTGGAATTAGAACAGGGTAATGATGAAAGGACCTTAGCAGGATGCTGGAATAAGAACTGGCTAGTGACAAAAGGAACTGAGTGACATGCTGATATAAGAATTGGTTAATGAGAAAATGAACTCAGTACACTCCTGGAATTAGGACAAATGATGAAAGAAACTGAGTGAGATGCTGGAATCAGAACTGGCTAATGACAAAAGGAACTGAGTGATATGCTGGTATCAGAATTGGCTAATAATGAAATGAACTGAGTAGGCTCCTGGAATTAGAACTGACAAATGATGAAAGGAACTGAGCAAGATGCTGGAATCAGAACTGGCTAATGACAAAAGGAACTGAGCGACATGTTGGTATCAGAATTGGCTAATAATGAAACGAACTGAGTAGGCTCCTGGAATTAGAACTGATTAATGATGAAAGGAACTGAGCGAGTTGCTGGAATCAAAACTGGCTGATGATGAAAGAAACTGAAGGACATGCTGGTATCAGAATTGGCTAACATGAAATGCACTCAGTCAACTCCTGGCTAATGCTGAAAGGCACTGAGTGAGATAATGGAATCAGAACTGGCTAATGACAAAATGAACTGAGTGATTTGCTGGAACTAATAACAGAACAATTAAGGAAGAAAAACATCCTTTGCAAAATACTGAGAATAAGACAGAGCAAAATTGAAGGAATAAATTATCCTCCCCTTCTGAAGACTTTTTCTTCTGGAAACAAATTTCTAGAAGACTATTATACAAAATATTAACTTCACATACTTGAATGTACACTAAATCTACCACGTAAATTTTGTTCAAACAAAAGTCACCATTATTAAAGTTATGCATTGCAGCATGCATTATGTGTATACTATTTACATCTGAAGGAATGGAAAGCATTAACATTGTAATAAATTAAAAAACAAAACTTTACTTGCATGTTCTGGGTGTGAAACAGAACTGGTACTACTGCATAGTGAGGCAAATCACATGTGGCATTCATTATCAATCCAGCATGATTCAGCATCAAAGCCATAAATGGTAATATATAACTAAACAAATACTTGGAGAAAAAACTCAAATATATGAATGGAATATCATTACAAGGGAAGTAAGACGTGTACTAAGCAAAGGAGCTGTAACTGTAATTTAAATTTTTCCCTACACTTCTGTAACAAGAGTGGCAATGAACGTATAATGAACATTGAGGCACATTCATGCAACTATTGTTGCAGCAGAAAAGCAATAAGTATTACACAACCTGAGTGTGTATTTGTAGCCCTAGGCATCCAGCATACAACGTGCATGTGCCATATTGTCATTTGTGGCCTGCTCCAATCTACAATATTTTTCCACAGTATCTCATAAATGGCATAATTATCAAAAGAAAGTAATTGAACATCAAACGTGTGTTTCGACTTTCTCCATAACTTTCACTGAACCATTTTTTATTCTAAAGAGAACTGAGCGAGATATGATCAAAAATGTACACTGTCTTCCTGTAAAGTACCTATCCAATTTTAATGAAACTTGAATATTCTTGACAGATTTTTTAAAAATACTTAAACATCAAATTTCAAGAAAATCTATCCAGTGGGAGCCAAAGTGTTCCATGCAGAGGGAAAGCTGAATGGACATAACAAAAGTAATAGTCGCTTTTCACAAATTTGAGAATGCACCTAAAAATATGATGGTTGGAATGGTCAGTAAAAAGCATTACTTCATTCCACAGACCTTTGAAACATGTTATGTCAAATCTTTTCTCTCCCTGCTGTGAGTGAAAAGTATTCATGAGATTCTGTTACACAAGAAACTAAATTAAAGAATATCTTGTAATAGATCCAGTACATAGACATATAGGCATAACACAAATGAGAAAAAACTCTTAATTATGTCACGGAGTGAATGAAACTAGCCTCTCCTTCCACTGACTGCATCCACAGTTACAGCTTCTGGAATACTATTCAGTAAGACACATGGAATAAATCAAAATCAGGTACTTTACAGAACTGGTGTTAGAGCCAGTCACATGCAGTTCACAACTGAAGCATTCTACCTGGCAGTGCAGTTCCAAACTCTTTGACCACAAAGATGGCAAAACAGTTATCCATCAAAGGCCAGTTCTGATCCTTGCAAGTATGACTTGCATGTTCCAAGAAACAAGTACTATATATAGGATGTTACAATGTGGACTATTGAATATTCATTGTGTTGTATGTTATAATTTAAGCCAAACTGAAAAGAATGAATCTGCTGTTGTATGAAAAGTAGTGTCAAGGAAATTATTCATAACAAAGTTATTCACATTAAAACAATGTTTTAGTACAATATCCATATATACATACCATAAGTAAGAAGGAAAAATAAGCAATTGTATGTACAGACTGACTCTCATATATGGTCTTCACAGCCTACAAGCAATTAGACAGGACTGCAAGAATCTTCAGAGTGTGGACAAATGGCTGCAGATAACAATTCATACAAAATGTTTTTAAAAAACTAGGACATATTATTCTTTCATATATCTACATGAAATGGAAGTGAATAATGTGTTTTAATGGTTCTCTCATTCAATTAGCTTTCAACCTTAAAACATAGGATGGTACAATATTTACAAACTCTGAACAAAGCAACACACTCTTACGAAGCCGGTATCTGAGGCAGACCAAACTCATCGACCAAAACTCCATCCTGTAACAAAAGAATGTAATACATGAATGACTACTGTATTAAGTGGTGGTGTATCAGCTACTGGAATTCAAGTACATGTCAACATACTAAGTGAATGACAAACACAAATGTGGGATGTGGGAGGAGGAGGAGGAGAAGGAGGAGGAGGAGGAGGAGGAGGAGAAGGAGGAGGAGGAGAAGGAGGAGGAGAAGGAGGAGGAGAAGAAGGAGAAGGGGAAGGAGGGGGAAGAGGAGGAGGAGAAGAGAGAAACAAAGAAGCTTACTCAAGATTTTAAACTCGTCATTCCGTGCATCGTAATTCA
>Ga0123354_10006397_pt1 | contig 17479 bp, 10 predicted proteins | sample TergutLab28metaG_2_FD_97872 | JGI IMG/M metagenome (GOLD analysis project Ga0123354, IMG submission 97872) | Labiotermes labralis P4 segment gut microbial communities from Petit-Saut dam, French Guiana - Lab288 P4 | ecosystem: Host-associated > Arthropoda: Insects > Digestive system > Gut ...
ACCACCACCACCACCACCACCACCACCACCACTACTACTACTACTACTACCACCACCACCACCACCACCACCACCACCACCACTACTAATACTACTACCACCACCACCACCACCACCACCACCACCACTACTACTATTACTACTGCTGCTGCTACTACTACTACTACTACTCCTACTACAAATTTTCAACCAACATTTGATCCTATAATTATCTCAATGTGTCATCATTGAAAATATTTGTACGGGCTCGAACATAAGGAAGTGCAACAATAATCCGTGAAATGACCATCGAACTTAACTAAGTATTTGTGTACTGCAAGAAAGTTACATGTTTCAGTCCTTCTGGACCACAATCAAGCTTGCATATAAAAATTTACAATAAAAGCGTAGAATTATGTCATATGTATAGATACTTATATTTTTGACATCTCAAATTGCGTGTTTTACAATAACTAGTTAAATGTACAATGCATTTATTGTCGCTTATTTTTAAGAGTTGTGTTTACGTTTATTATTATTATTACATTTTAAAAGTAAAACCAATTTTATTTCATTTGATATATTAAAGGCCTAATGGTTACGTTAATTTTTAAAGTAAGAGTTATGTATTTCTAAACCTTAAAACATGTGCGAAGAGCGCGTTCCCTTCTGTCATCATATTGCCACTCTGCCCAATGACAATAACGGTGTTTATCGTTGTCAGTGGTTTAAGGAGGACAGTAATTCTGAATAATACAAGTTTTGCGTAATAATCTGTGGTAACAACACTCTGCAGTATAATGCCATAAACGGCCAAGATTAGGGAGAGTCACACTAATTTTTGCCCGATAATAATTTCATACGCAAGTCCGGTGACTCCGACAGGACAGAAACTGTGACGCACGTGGCACAGATAATTACACAACTAACCCACGACATAAATTGCATTTGTTGTTATATAGCGTGATTGAAACAGAGGGACTCAATTTCGTACGTCTATATTTCCTGAACTGTGCATGGTATGTGAATGATCTACATAACATTCGAAAGATGATGTTCTAAGTTTTCAATTACCACCGCCAGGGCGCTCAACTATTGCACAGTCGTGCAGCAGCGTCAGTTGAGAACAAAATGGCTACTATGCAGTACGAGAATTTTTGCGTTCGTGCGTTCATTAAAATTGAGTCGGCGACTGCTGTGCAACTTGGGTTTCGGCTTCGTTTCAACGTTCAACCTCCAACGAGGAAGAGCATTTGTCGTTGGAATCACCAATTTCAGCAAATAGGCTGTCTGTGTAAAGGCAAAAGCTCCGGCCGATCACGTGTATCAGAGGAGAACGTGAGAGGAATTCAAGAGAGTTTTGAGCGTAGCCCACGCAAGTCAAACCATAGAGCGAACAGAGAACTTGGAATACCGCAACAAAGTGTCTGGCATGTGTTGAGGCGCCGTTTATTGTTAAAGCCATACTGCCTACAACTGGTTCAGGCTCTTTGAGTCCATCTTTTTTAATCACTCTGTATTATAATCATACATGTTATACGCGCGACAATATTAACTGGAAAACATTGGTCGGTGTTGTGACTAGACAATGGAATATTCTCCAGTTCGTCAAAACCGCGTGTCCACTTAACTTTGTAAGCAGTGAACACAAGGGGTTAATTGGCCGAGGTGAGAAGCTGGACACTCTTTTCCAACTGATACTGAGGTTAACGATAAGTGTAATTGTAACTGCAGTCCCCCAGCCAACCCTTGACTTTTATGCCTTGAGTAGGGGTAACTTCATATTTTTATTTACATATGACAAGAGCAACATATATTTGTATGTCAAAATTCTGTGACACACCATTTTGGATAGGGTTTTATTACCGCGGAGTGTTCACACATTAATATTTTTGCGAAATATCCGTGTAATTTTTCACGGAATTTACTTTTCCACAGTTTTAGGTATAATGTAGACATCTTGAAAGTGTTAATGTAGTCGTAACTGTTGTCCTAATGGGTACGATATTTTGGCTGTCAACATAAAGGTTGAATATAGCTTGACACTAAAGAAGACAGGATGCTGTGGATAATATTCTACATGAAATGGAGCAGAAATGACAGAACGAAATGCTTCATTATGTATGCAACTTTGCAAATAATTTATGGTGATAAAGGCACAGAGAAAGAGATATGCAGGAAGTGTGACACACATGCAAGAAATGGGAAAATATACCAAAGTCCTAGCTGGGGGCGGTGATATGTAGAAACCCTCTATGTCAGTATAAAATAGATGGAAGCAGAGTATTAAAATGTGACTTATCGAAATAGTGGGCGGTCAGTATATTGATCAATGTGAAGGAGTGAGAACACAGACGACAGTTATATGTATCCAACATGATTATATGCAATTGTGTATTTAATGAGGCGTTTGAAGTAATCAATGTCTTCCTTAAATATACACGGGAAGGTCTTGTCCTAGCTGGGGGCGGTGATATGTAGAAATCCTCTAGGTCAGTATAGAATAGATGGAAGCAAGAGTACTGAAATGTGACGTATCGAAATAGTGGGCGGTCAGTATAATGGTGATTGTGAAGGAGTGAAAACACAGATGACAGTGATATTTGTCCATCAGGATTATACGCAATTGTGTATTTAATGAGGGGTTTTAAGTAATTAATGACTTCCTTAAATATACATGGGAAGGTCTTTTTAGTGCCACAAAACTGAAGCCAGAATTCAGAAGCTGGAAAGCGACTAACAAAGGCTTACTTTCGAGATTGCAACGTGTAACTTATCAATAGTTAAGAAACTTCATATAATTAAATTTGAGATATTATATTATCTTCCTTACCTCTACTAACTACGCTGTAAAAGTTTTTCCGTCTATACTTAACAGCCACTAAACCACGAAAAATGAAGGAAATCGAACGCTTCTACAAAATTACAAAACACACCTAACAAATTTAACACATGGAACAGCACTCTGCCATCTACTGGATGACCCGGTAAGTTGCAGAAGAAAGTTGCGCAGTCGATATGGGCAGGTAACAATATTTTGTCGTATTTCTTTGTCTGTAAATCAACACCTTTGGCGTACACCGACAATATTTTGAGTGACTATCTTTACTTAACTTTATATGTTAACATCTTTTACCTGTTCGGTTTCCAAAATTTTCAGGTTAATATTTTTATCATATTTAGATGTAGAACGAAGGCATTCTTTCTTTTGGTCCTTAACGTTTTCAAGCCCAGGAGTTATTTTCCTTTCGACCAGGTTTAAAAATTTCAAAAGTTTTGCACAGTCCTCACATTGGGTTTATGCGTTTCGTATGGATCTAAAAAAGAGGGAATTTCGCCTTACACAACATCAACAAATTGGTTTTGCATAACGATATGTAGAGTGTTTACTGCGTGGTACGCACTGATTCACTGTATCAAACAAATATATTTCGTCTTTAAATTTTCTTTACCATAATGCGATTTTTATATACATTTACTTGGACAGAGATGAGAATATTTATTTTACTGCAGAGTTTATACATAGTGAAATGGATTAAACTAACTCGCAGACAGTAAAAGCTGTTGTAAACACGAGAATGATAATCGGCTTTCATAAAAGTATATTTCGGGTCTAAGAGAAAGAAAATTAGCATGCATCACCACTCCCCAACGTGAAGATACTTATAATTATAATAATACTCTACTCCATGGTGCAGAGTCCTTCTTGAGAAGCTAACTGGTTTGCATCTAGTCAAGAAATTCTCCGCATTTCACGGAACCCGAAGGTTCATTACCGCACTCACAAGCGTCCGCCACCTGTCTACAGAGCAATGTGAGTGTTTCTTAACATACGTGTTTTACAGGGAGGGGTTGTTAGCACCTCGCCCAACCCCCAAGGTGAAGGACCTGTCGGCTGTCGGCTGTCCGTTTTCCGCTACTGCTTGTTCAATTTATTCGCAGCTACCCTCCTTATCAGAGGCCGTTCCTCTATCCGCAACCTGAGGACGCGCCGTGCCTTGGTGACAGGGACCCACTACATGGATATATAATAATAATAATAATAATAATATACGTTATAAAATAGGACTTTCGTAAAGTTTTCAGCAATTCACTTTCAATTAGTAGATCTAAGAAATAATTAAAATAAAAAACGCATACACGCAGGAGTTGAGCACTTACATGTGTATTTGTAAGCAACCCTATTATTATCATTATTATTATTATTATTAACTGCAATTAGGTTGTCACCCGGTGGCAGCTGTTATTTTACATGTATACAAAATATGAAGCTGGTTACTAATAAATTTAAGTCGGGAGGGCTACATGAGGAGCATTTAGTGGCAACTTCGAATTTTGGGAACCATCTCAGCATTTGCTTAGAGACACAGGGAAATCAAGAAAAACCTGTGTCGAGGTGGCCGGTCGCAGGACCTTCCGAGTACTGTCTTTTAGCCAGCAGTCCGGCATCTAAAGTAAAACCAGCGGTAAACACGTGGCACAACAAGTACACATGAGCATATTAGATGACAACAATACACGCAAGACAAATTAAAATAAAACATCTACAAAATTATAAAACGTATACAAAAGAGTAAAACATATACATTGTTGAACCAGCACGTTAATCAACGTATATTGGATTATGATAATACTAATTATTATTATGACCATTATCAAAACACGGTTACTGAGATACAAATGTACCCAAAAGCATTTGTTGAAAACAAAAGACGACGATTCAGTACACTTAAAACAGATCGTATATTTTAGAGTTCAGAACCGAATTTATCGCCTATACAAGCCACATAACACTGCATGATTATTTATGGAAGGTTTCTTGGCCACGAACATTACACGTACTTGTCTTAGGATTCTTCTGTATGTAGGGAAAGTATGGTTTCTAGCTTTGGTAATATGAGTTCAATGCTGGGAAATTTCCACGCAAACGTGGCATAAGAAGGATATTGATTTGCTAAACGAGATTGTACTTGAGAGACATCTAGTTCCTACGTACGGAAGTTACTGAGGAGTGTCTCCTGTCTCATTTGGTAAACTGAAGTCCTTCGCAAGCCGATAAACAGGGGACGCGTTACTACAAGATAAGTCTCCGGAAAGCTTTTAAAGTTTGGACTGTATTATAATGCGAACAATATCGCTCAATGTGCAGACGGTCTAATGGTGAGATATTTATGATCGTGCATTTATTAGCTTTCTCTTACCTGAGGTATTATTTGAAATACGAAGTTTACCTACGTCTGTATGTTGGTAATTTCATGTAGGCATACTATAGCTAATATAGAAAAAAATTACGGGTTCCATGCATCGTGCCCTATAATTATGGTATTTTAACGTTTATAATGGCAGGAGGACGTAGTGAAAGTAAGCACTGAATAATAGCTACTCTTGGTAAGACCAACCCGCACCTGCACTACAGTGTTCAGAAGGACCCGTTATTAACAAAGATCACATCGTTATGCCCTGTTTCTCTACAGTACTTTACATTTTTCTCAACTACTAAAAGAACGCCGACGTTCTCTCTTTCCGTCACATCCTCTAAAAAATTTTTGCAAGGCTTTCCAATTTCTGCCACAATTGACAAGTCCTTCTTGTACAATTCTCTGCGGTTTATCGCCATAGGATTATTTTCAAAACAATAATATTTCTGAAGTTTTTATTGTGTAATTGTCTCCTCCTTGTCATGTAATAAGTTCCTCTCCACAGTCTACCCCCAATTAACGTCAATATATAATCTTCCATTCCGGTCCCAGTGGCCGCGCGGTCTAAGGCGTGGGTCTGCGGCCGCTCGCCTGCTGAGATCGTGGGATAGTTTCCCACCGGGAGCATGGAAATTTGTCTATTGTTGAGTGTTGTATGTTGTCAGGTAGAGGTCTCTGCGACGAGCTGATCACTCGTCCAGAGGAGTCCTACCGACCGTGATGCGTCTTTGTATGTGATCTAGAAACCTCAAGAATGAGGAGACCATTTCCCGCGTTTGGCCGCAGCGCCACAGGAAAATATATATATATAATCTTCCATTAGGCTGAGAGGACAAGCATCACACTCATCAAAATGCAAAAAACCATTATACCTGACCTTAATCCAAACAATATACAAAATTATGTTTTGCCTCAAAGAAAACAAACTGCTTTTTCATAATAAAGACCAGGGCCTAATATCGGCCTTCACTGATACCCATTCCTAAAAAAAAGGAAACATGAATTTTGGGTCGTCGCCTTATCACTGGATTATTGCATTAGGATAAAGCAACCACACAGAGGGCAATATTACGTCCTTCGAAATGTGTTCGTGCTGAAGCTATGTAGGTTTTATTCTATACGGTGGGAAATCCCAGCCACAAGAGTGAATTGACACTCGAAAACCGCGTGAAGAAAACAAACACTGACAGATTTAGCGCTCTCCCTGTGGTGTGGGAAAACCTGCTTAATATTTGCTCAGCTAGATATAGATTCCTCAGAGAATACTGCACTTTTACATCGGCCATCTACCTTGCTCTTAGCAAACTATAGCAAATGGAACACGTTCTAGCAGGATACTTGAAGCAAGTGTGTGATAAGAATGATTGGTTACACGAGGGAGAGCATGGGTTGAGACCAGGATGCTTATGTGAAAGTCAAGTCATCACGGTGTGCCAGGACATAGCGGACTCTTTGGACGAGGGGACAGGTATAGATGCCATTATAATAGACTTTTCCAAGGCTTTCGATTTAGTTCATCATTATCGGCTACTTACAAAATTGGCGGCATCGGGCGTGGATTCGAGGGTAGTCGTTAGGGTAAGGGAATTCCGTGTAGGTCGTACACAAAGGGTAAGAGTAGGAGGGAAACTATCCAATGAAGTCACAGTAACCTCAGGTGTGCCGCAAGAGAGAGTTTTGGGCCCACTACAATTTATATTGTACGTAAACGATATTTGGAGGAACATCGACTCGAGTATTAGATTATTCGCTGACGGCTGTAAGATTTATAGGAAAAATCACAAATAAAACGACATAGAAAGGTTGAAGAAGGATCTGGACATCTTGGGGGAATGGTCGGTAGGAAATGGAATGAAAATAAATCCCGGTAAATGTTAGGCAATAAAATTTACGAGAGCTAGGGTTAAAAGTCCATTAGGTTACTCTCTTGGTGACCAAAAAATTCCGGAATAAACATTTGTGAATAGTTGGAAATAAAATTACGAAACGATTTGAAGTGGGTGGACGAAGTAAACTGTAAGGCACAAAAAGCCTGGTAGGCACTTCACTCTGTAATGCGTGTTCTCAAAAAGGAAATAAGAATACCAAAAGTTTAGCCTACATGTCATTGGTAGTCCTATTCTTGAATATGGGTCTGCATGCTGGGATCCATGCACAGAAGGACTGATAAATGCGCTAGACCGAGTACAGAAGAAAGCTGCTCAATTTACAGATCATGCGAAGGTTTCTGGCTGGGAAACCTTGGTTCAGGCTAGGACGATAGCACGCCTATGCGCACTTCTTAAAGCGTACTCTGGGGAACGGGCATGGAAAGCTATACACGACAGGTTGCGAGGACCTTTCTATTTGAGTACGGTAGAACATGTTCGGAAAATTAGGGACAGGAAGCAAAGAACGGATATCGAAAACTATTCCTTTGTAAATAGGACCATTAAGAACTGGAAAAAACTACCTGCAGAAGAGTTAGGGACTTACCCTTGTAAACCTAAGATTTTTAGACAAAGAATTAGGAAAGAAATTATAAATGGGATGAAATGAAAGGAATATAAGTGTGGCGAAAATCATCTAAAAGTCCAGTGAAGTGAAGTGATGTGAGGCGAATTGTAGTGATGTGAGGTGAAGTGTAGTGATGTGAGACGAAGTGTAGTGATGTGAGGTGAAGTGTAGTGATGTGAGGCGAAGTGTAATGATGTGAGGTGAAGTGTAGTGAAGTTAGGTGAAGTGTAGTGATGTGAGGTGAAGTGTAGTGATGTGAGGTGAAGTGTAGTGATGTGAGGTGAAGTGTAGTGATGTGAGGTGAAGTGGAGAGGTCGGAAATTTAAATGGAGTTAAGCTAAATGGGAGGGTAGTGAAGTGTAGTTGGGTGAAGTTAAATGAGAGGAAGTGAAGTGTTGACAGGTGTAGTGAAGTGGAGTTAAGTGCAGTTGGGTGAGGTGTATTGAAGTTTAGTGAAATTCTTAGTAACAGGGTGTAACATTATTAGAAGTTATATAGATCATAATAAGTTTGCTTCTTATACGGCTTTTGTCGTTTATCATATTCTTTCATGTTCTATTGGTTCTATTTCTTTATCATCGTATGTATGGTTGTATGTTTTGTATGCTTTTGTTTAATTTTGTAAATTATGTATTTTATTGTTATATTTATGTATTGTTATTGTTATGTATGTTATGTTCTGTATATTGTGTTTTCATTGTGCCAAATGGCACTCTTCGGCTATCCTGACTGAGGTTTCTCCGTGCTTTTTCATCAGTTGTAAGGCAAATGTCTGGGCAAAACTCGCAATGGCGGGGCGCGGTCCGCACTCTTCCCAATTAGGCGATAATTTTTACGTGGTTAGTTAATCGTTAATTTTACTTCGACCAGTCTCGGTTCGAATCCCAGGAAGCCTTCCAACCAAAGTTGTTAATTATGTTGTTCTATGTATTGTTTTTGTGTAAATGTGTATTGTACTACTGCCACCGGGTGTCAACCCAAATGCAGTTAACAAATACATATTGACAATTTCATATTTCATGTTTACCGTTGTACGGGTCCGGTACTGTAGCAAGTTTAGTTCTAACACAAGCTTCAGTAGGTCTCCAAATAACAACATGTTTCCTTTCAGCGAAGTCAGTAGGGGCTCCTTTGCGCTGATGAAAGGGTTTTTGAAGTTTGGTCTTTAATACAGTAACGTGAGCTGGGTTCGATACGCGGCATAAACCAGTTCCTCGGCGCTTCCCATTTTACCAATACGTCCAGTAAGTTTGTAGCCATGTTCATGCTGTAGAATTATGGACACCGTATCTTCCACCTGCAACGCTCGCACTTAATCCCCCCTCAACAAGAGCGATGACTCGCTAGAGTCTATATATATGTCTGGGTGAGCCATATTGATGAGCCTGGCAAAGGTATGTTACCAGCCTTACACGTTAGCTTGTCACAGTAGTTACGAATGGAGGGTCGTAAACCTCATTGTGTACTATGGGGTAAAACTAACAGCTGCACTGCCTAACGTAAACATAAAACAGTAGCTTACATGGCATGGCGATCAAGAATACGAAACACTATCTAAGGGTAAAGGTAAATATGCTCTGTATTTGGCATGAAACGATGGCCGCTTTACTAAAAGGAAAGAAACCCTTAACCGTAATTGTCGGGGATTGATGGGCCCAGGGCCGGTCTCGAAGTTTTGGAGGATGACTGTCCAAGTTCCTGTTTTATAAATAGCAGTGTTACCCTTGTACAATTCAGAGAAAAAAATCAAATACAAACGAAACTAACCATGAATGTAATGTTAAATCAAGCAGCAAGAAAAGTGGCTCAACTCAACCGTATGTTCAATGCCTAATTGGTTAAAAACGAAAAGAACGTGATTCATTCTGGACATCATATTAAACACAACAGGCCCAGGCTATGATAGCAGGCATTTTGTAAGTTAGCATTCTGATTTACATTTTGCATATGAGTGAGCTGGTACCAGTGGCCGTGTGGTGTGAGGCGTAGGTATGCGGCCGCTCTCCTGCTGCATTGTGGGTTCGAAACCCAGCGGAGGCATTGATGTCTGTCAGTTGTGAGTGTTGTGTGTTGTCAGGTAGAGATCTCTGCGACGGGCTTATCACTCCTCCAGAGGAGTCCTACTGACTGTGGTGCTTCGTTGTGTGTGATCTAGAAACCTTGTGAATGAAGAGACTCCGGCCTACTCGGGGATATTCAGCCAAATAAAAAAAATCAGTGACGTAATTCAAGAAACGTAACACATTTAATGTGTGTACGTTTGCAAATAAAGTTGTCTACAGTCGCATTCCAAAAGAAGCGCGTTAAATCGAAATGCCTTAAACAGCACATAACGGATAATCAAGGAAATATCTGATTCCATCACCATTTTCCACTAGCCATTGAAGTAAAAAATAAATGTAAAGGAATTAAACAAAGAGCTAAATAATATTGCTTAACTGTAAAAATTATTCTTTATGCAAATAGAGCATGTGCGGAAGAAAAACTTTCCGATACCAAGAATCAAACGAGAATGTTCAATGTTTATCATACTCGCATACTGTACGCGGTATGGTGATTTAATTCCGCAAGTTACGAAGGTACCATTCGTGGTACGCTGGGGCCATTTAAACAAATTGTAACACCTTGTAATGCTGCGGCAAGTTGGTAAAACTGCAACGTTTCGATTCTTTATCTTAGTAGGAAGGTATTAGAGTAATTTATGAAACGTTTCTACAGAATACTCCATTCATATCTTCGACCGCAAAGACCAACATATTGATAATTAGTAATTAACACTAAGTTTATTGTGATGAGACAGATTGTGACTTTATACTGCTGCAAACCACCACAAACAAAACATAACATATGACAAGTCAAAATGATTCTTATGTAATTGTATAGTAAAACTCGCCAGTTGCCTGTGGATTTTGAAAGATAATTAATAAATTCGTTCTTTACATTTAGAACGGCAGGTCATCTAGACAAAGACGACTGTTTCCGTCAAAAATCTTGTTTCAGTGTCTTGTTCTGAAACTCAATTCTATCCCATTAAAGTCTTGATGTTAAGTATAAACGCAGTCTTTGTGATTTTATACCTTATCAGCTTCCATTCCAAATTTCCAGAGAAGTATATGTAAAGACGTTCCTCCGACAGAGACAGAACAACAGTGCTGTGTTTCTGCTAACACCTTTTCCATTTAAATTGATCATTCATGTATTTTAATGCTAGATACAGAAGTTTATATGACCAGAATGTGTCGCCGTAGAGCGAAAGATATAGCTTCTGCGTAGCGACAAACGATGTCGCCCAATCTGCAATGCAAACCCAGGTGATAAATGTATTCCCTGTAGAATCGACTGTGATGGTGAGGTGATAACACTTCAGGAAGAATTGTATGTTTATTTTTACCGTGAAATGTGGAGTAGTTATATAATGTGGACCAAAAAAATGCACCTGAAAAAATTTAACAGATATGAATTTTGTTGGTCTATATAATATGGCTTGAGATGGGCTGGGAATGTGGCGCATATGTGTGAGGAAAGGGGGGTGTATAGGTTCTTGCTGGGGAAACCGGAGGAAAAGAGACCGCTGGGGAGAACTAGGCGTAGATGGGTGGATAATATTAGGATGGATCTCCAGGAGGTGAGTTGTGGGTATATGGACTGGATTGGGCTGACCCAGGATAGAGACAGTTGGCGAACGCTTGTGAGTGCGGTAATGAACCTTCGGGTTCCGTGAAATGCGGGGAATTTCTTGACTAGCTGCAAACCAGTTACCTTCTCACGAAGGACTCTGCACAATGGAGTAAGTAAGTAAGTAAGTATATTATATATATGGCTTAAGGAAAGAATTAGGAAATCGCCCCATGTGGGTCCCAGTATCTTTTTCCATGTGACTTGACCGAGGTATTTCAGGACGTTACTCACTTTACCCACGCGAAATCATACTTTACTACTTTAGTGTAAGAAACTAAATTTAACATCCATAAAAATGCATTTGACATAAATTTATATTTTAGTACCTAGATTATAAACAAAAATAATTAATTAAAAAATAAATAGTTCCACAACGAAAGTAGAGATAAGATCTGATAAAGAAAGTTTTCCGAAATACAATCGTGAAATATATACATATGTTTTCTTCAGATATGGTGTTAACTTTGCGTGTTTTGTTTTCTTAAGCTGAGCACGTATTTTATTCATGAGCGAAGAGACAAAATCGCCCTGAAAAAAATGTTCTTCTAGAATTCATCCGTCCAGATTTATACACCCGCATGACATCAGGCCTAATAATGAAAGCAGCCTTAACCTAACCTACCATTTCAATAACCTTCAAATCATCCATGTTCACTTTCACAAATATACTTGTTTTAATTTTCCTTGTTCATACTTAAAGAAGTAACATTTTTTTAAAAGAAACAGTAATGACACTGGTGGCCCACGGCTTCTGGTCAGGTTCTGGACTTCACAGGATATCCTACAAAATGTAAACAAGAGGGAATTTTCTTCGTGTTTGGAGCGGCCGGAACACATAAATGACTACTGATCTCCACCTAAATTACAGTACGTGTGGGTTCTTATCACCATACCTACATGTCGTCTTGTCTTGACACTTAATTAACAACAGGGACAACGTTCTATATTCACTATACAATGTATGTAATTATTGGTTTAGCAGAATTAAAGCCCATTGTATCAATAGAGGAGCCGCAATGTGTACGGCCGGTTGCAACTGCAAAATTTACATAGTTTTCCTGGCAGAAAACTCTCTGTGCTTATAGACACATTACTGAAAATTACTATATGACAATCCGCAAATTTTGTAAAGCTTATTTCTTTATGTGACACCTTTAATTTTCATATTTTCGGAAGGCCCTGAGATAAATAAAAATTTGATAGCGCTGAGTGGGCTGTGAAGTTAAGCACAAGTGCCTAGCATTGCCACGTGACTGAGCATTTAAATTCTATATTTAACACGTCTCCCTCTTCTGAGACCAGTACTTTATAACTGAGCACCCTACGTTGAAACTTCGTCTACGCTTAATTATGCCACATGTGAAGCCGTCATGTCAATACATAAAACTGTTTGTGGTGTACCATATCAGTATTGACATACGTACTGCCATCAGCCACAACAAAATTTTTAGGGCTCAATATATGCTACACGTTTCGGCCGTGTAGACCAGCCTCAGGCTTTAATTTACACGACCTTGAAACGCAAAATAAAAGGCATTTTACATTCTTGCTTGCTCAGGATAGGGACAGGTGGAGAGAACTTGTGAATGCGGTAATGGACCTTCTGGTTCCATAAAATGTGGGGAATTTCTTGACTAGCTGGGGAACTGTTAGCTTCTCAAGAAGGAATCTGCTCCATGGAGTAAGTAAGTATAAACTTAATTACACACATACGTACGTAAGCATATATGTACATTTCACATACATTTGTACGTACATACATACATGGATACTTTACATACATACCTACATTCGTAGACTTATATATATACATATACATACGTAACTAGATACACATATACAAACTTACACACATTCGTATGTACGTACATACATACATACGTAGGTACATACGTACATAAATGTATATTATATATATATATATATATATGTACGTACGTACGTACGTACTTGCATACATACATACACAAATATACACGTGGTTACGTACATACATGCATAAATACGTATACGCATACATATGTACGTACGTATATACACACGTAAGTTACATACATACCTACATACATACGTTACATACATACATAAATACATACTTACTTACGTACCTACGTACGTACATAGATACACACATACATATGTACGTACATAATACATACATACATACACACACACACACGTACACATACACATACATACACATGAACAATACACACACACACACACACACACACACACACTTACATACACATACACATACATACGTGCATGTCTGCATGCATACATACATACATACATGCATACTTACATACATACATACTTACGTACATACATACTTACAAACATACATACATACGTACATAGTACGCACCTACGTACATATTTACGTAACATATCTTCACATTACCTTCGACGACATAAGCCTCATACACAAACAAACTAGCTAACAAACAAACTAACTAACTATATAACTGCATGGAACAGATTTATTGATACGGCAGTAACTGTATATATATTCGAGATATTTCGAGCTTTCTTTAGACACGAATTTCATCCCCGTGATCACAAAAGCTTTCCACTGCTCACTTCGTTGACACAGATGAATTTAATTTTCACTCTGCCATCACATTTATTTGAGTTTCATGACCAATTTTTCTTCTTTCTCTGTCTGATTTTTTCAGCCGCTCTCCTTCTTTTAGGTTTTCCTGCCAAAAATCATTGTCGGCGTTCCGATACGCACCTCATGCCCCTGCATATGACAGTTTCTGCCCTTTTCGGTGGCCTACAGAATAGCGTTTCCCAGATTATCTCACTGTCAGGGTCTATATCTTTGTGTATAGAAATCTGTAGGCCTCCTTGGACAGAAGATCAGCCTGTCTAAATGCTGCTGTCTATAAGGAATAACAGAGGCACAAAACTTAAAAGTATTCAAACACTTCGGGACGGATTTGTAACCGCGATTCCAGCATCCGGGTTTAAAAGACAGGAAACACATTGCGTGGTTGGTGTGGCCGTACTGTTTGGTACATAGGACGAAATGCCTTCCTCAAAATATGCCGAAGGTTCTGCTACCTTAACAAGGAGAACACAGTCTCTGAGCAAAACACTTAGCCTGTCCAAACACTGAACCAATATTGTTGCGTTACTTTATTTTATGTTATTCATAACGTGTATTTTCTTACAGACGATATATCATCCTATATATATATATACACTCTGTGTCACACTATTTATGACCTACATCAATTGCTATATCTTTCGAAAAAGTCAAGATGCCAATATAGTTTCTGCTCCCCCTTGTAGGAATGACTATGAACATCCTGCACACACGCGCGCACACACACACACACACACACACACACACACACACACACACATGTACATATATATATAAAGAACTATCAACCGTGGCGGCTTATTTTTGCATTTTAATATCAAAATATCCTAATTTATGCTTAGATATTTCATGTGTTTTAGCATTTTAAGATTTTAGTCATTCCTACAAGGAGCAGCAGAACCTAAATTGGCGCATGTTGGCTTATATATCTTTGTTATAATGACGCCCTGAGGATTGCACCTCGGAGCAGAAAAATTTATAAATTGACACACGTCATAAAAGGTGTCTCATGAAGTGCATATAAACCGGTAGCTACGAGTATATTGATTCTTACATAATATCTGATTTCGGCCTTGTATCATGGCGAGGTCCAGGAGTTGAAGAGATATTGGCTCTTCTGAGATGTTACACAACGCTTGATTATAATTGTATACCGACATTTCAGGACAGTTACGAGTCTCATCTTCAACAGCACAGCAGTCCCGAATCGTCGATAAGGGACCATAAATGCACGCTGCTTAACATCGCGGAAGACCTAAGGCATCAGCTGCAGCGGAAGCTGGGAATGTCGTATAAAGATTTATGCTCTAATCCGCTTGCAAATGAAAGAGATAATACAACATATCAAGAATATATATATATATATATATATGAGGCAAAATAGCCAGTCAATATAGTGACTAGGTTAGGTGGTGGAAGATGGAAGGTATCTTGTTTCGATGACCGACGAAGGCAAGGGACTCTTTTTTCTCTGCTGCAAAACTTTCAGAACGGTTTTGTATCCCAGGCAGACGCTTATTTAATGGTACCGGCAGACTTCCCAAGGAAAAAGCAGACTGGGCTTGAAGCTAACCGCTAACCTCCACTAGAGCCGAAGTCAAGTTTTAATGGGGCCGTACTTCCAATTCTACGTATGGCTTCATGGAGTGTACACGTGATGCTTCACTTTAATCTACAAGAAACTTTACAGGTAAGCTCAGAAGGCTCACATCCTGACGCAAAAACAAATCTTTCTCATTACACTGCCGCTTTACAGTGCCCACTTTAACATATGGGTGCTTATTGTGTGTGCATTCATCTAGTTGTCTCTCTCTACCTGGATGACCAGCGGTGCCTCCTGTAAGCAATATGGTTCTCGTAGAATGAGAAATAACCAATTCTTATTACACCGAAACTTACAGAAAAGTCAACTGGCGGCATTTCTACCAGCCGTCCGACTGAAGCCCTGTGCACTGTCCTCGTTTGTGCGTGCGTGTATGTAAATGACGAACATCGTAACACCACGTGCAGCAGAGCATGTGGTGAGCTGCAGCATCGTGTAGCTACTGTCAGCTGATCGGCGTATAGTTACAGTGCAACCAATTGAACTGGCACGTAAAGACACACAACACCTGCAAAGTTCGCTTCTTCCAGTTCATCCAACACTTGCTGTCCTGAATACATTAATTTCCCTCATTGCTTTTTCCTATTAAAAACCATCAATTTGCACTTATAATATACATATAAGAACTATACAAAATTCACTGCTACATGTTTCGGCAGTCGACCGTAATTTTCAGGGACCAACAACTAAATTATATTCTATTTAAAGTCTAATTAAGCCATAAAGCAACAATTTGTAAACGAGACCTCGTCTCCCTCTACTTACACTGACACTGATATTTGTATCGTATTATGTTATATAGTTTCTCTTATAATTGTATCCAACCTGATGATAGCCAAATTATAAATGGCCGAAACATGTAGTAGATTCGTTATGTATAATTCCAAATATAGTTGTGTTATGACTGCTATGCCTATGCATAGTTGTTCTTCTACATTCTAATAAATACAACGGGGTAATGCTCCTTAAGTTCTAATTAAGCGAGTTTACACGTATAAAAGTAAGAACAACTTAAGCATATTACTGTTTTGTAATGTGGACTACATTAACTAATTTCATGGGAGATTAAAATTCGTCTTGTAGTTAAAATGTGATTAGGAGACCCGGTAAATAATTGGCACATAAGTTGCAATTTAGTTTACGGTATAATTTAATACTGGCAGTTTATGGCATTAAATGTAATACTGGCAAATTATGACATATTTGTAATACCGACAATATAAGATAAATTTGTAATAGTGGCAATTTTTAATACAATTTTAATGCTGACAATTTATGACATATGTTTAATAGTGGTAATTTTTGTTATGCATTTAATAGTGGCAATTCATTATACTTTCTGTAATACTGACAGTTTATGATATATTTGTAATACTGACAATTTATTGCCGCAGTTAATATTCAAATCGTGTTGATGTTGCAGAACGTGGGACAGTGGATTTATGTGTCTGGAATTCCGGTTGACAGAAAGATTGCTATATTTCATCTACAATTGTTTCAGTATATTTGGATTTTGTCCCAATGTAGTTGGTTGTCCTGCACGATGGACATTCATTGTCCAATCTCCGTGAAGTCCGGTAAAAGACATCCTCACATAAAGCTGTGCATCGTTTACAAGTTTCGCCAAAGTGGAGCAGAGTGATTCTTGATGAGTTGAACTTTGGGTCCCTGGGGAAGTTCTGGATAGATTCAGTGACTAATAAATTACAAAATTCAAATTAACACTTCATTAACCTCATCCTGTTTGGTCAAAGAACATTTCATTCCCGTAAATGAATATTTCAAGTTATCAGATAAACAAAGAATGTTGTAAAAATTACATGAATAATTGTTTAAAGGCTCTTGTATGCCTTCATGATATCAAAATTTCACACATTTGCACTTGCAGTAAGCTGGGGGGGGGGGGGG
>Ga0123354_10006398_pt1 | contig 17479 bp, 12 predicted proteins | sample TergutLab28metaG_2_FD_97872 | JGI IMG/M metagenome (GOLD analysis project Ga0123354, IMG submission 97872) | Labiotermes labralis P4 segment gut microbial communities from Petit-Saut dam, French Guiana - Lab288 P4 | ecosystem: Host-associated > Arthropoda: Insects > Digestive system > Gut ...
GTCCACACAATTGGCCAGCCAGGTCTCCAGACTTAAGCCCACTGGATTATTGTGTATGGGGATGGATGAAAGAACTGGTTTACAGTGTGAAGGTGGTAACGCGAGCTGAATTGCTTAGTCGCATTTTGGATGCCGCAGACAGCATCAGAAACAGCCAGAGGAGACTACAACGAGCAACCCGCGCAGTTCACAACCGAGCGGCAGCCTGTGTTGCGGCCGGCAGTGGCATTTTCGAAAACAAGCTTCAAGCACAGATCATTTCAAATTAAAGGTAATTTCACGAAACTAACTTTACATTTATACTTTAAATGTATCATGTATTATGCTGGTTTATTATTTTGTTCCGTTTATTGTAAATAATCGTTACCTTCTATTCCAAGTTTCAAGCGGTCAAAACTCCGTAACCGTCCAAAATCGGACACATGTTTATATGAACTTTTTTGATCACAAAGACCTAGGAAATCACCTCCTGCAGTAATGTCCTAAAGTCGTGAAACACCCTGTATATATGTATATACATGTGTGTGTGTGTGTGTGTGTGTGAGTGCGCGCGTTTACATTCAGTGAATGTATTGAGGTAAGCCTACATGTGTACTCCTATATGTACAGATGAAGGCTTATGCGTATGTAATTATACGTAGGCACATGCGGCAAGTATATAACAAAAAAAATCTACGTTCATACACGTCCAATGTGCCATCACACGAAATGACTAAAAGCTTCCTACCAAACTCAAGCCTTTCTAGCTTTCGCTAACGTACAGCCCAGCATTTGTTCGTACCCTGCTTCAATTAATCTCGCATTCCGCTGGCTAAACACCCCAGTTAAATGTTGGGAAAGAACATGATAAAGAAGATTCCATAATTAAAACACACATATAGCATCGCGTTTTTCACACTAGGCTTCGCTTAGTTAAATTTGAGGACTGTCCATATTTCGCAAAATAAAAAATTAGATCTGGTGTCCCCTTCAGCTGGGTGCCCTGGGCAATCGACCAGAAGGCACATCCCTGAAGTAGTCCCTGACCGTTACCAGCATAGTCCGCAATATTGTAAATTCAGTTGCAACTACAGGCAGTGATCACATTAACTTGTCAGTTATAATATATCAGTTCAATGTTAATTCTAACTTTTCAGTCGTTCAATCAATTTAATCGTTGCCAATTAATGTAATGTCACTTTCAGTTGCATGAATGTCTTCACAGCTGTGTTCTCCTTGAGCTCCCTCCAGTTGCGGACGAATTACGTTCAACGGGGCAGTAAAATGCTACTGTGCCTTGCTTGTTGATATTTCAACATAGAACTTATACCGAGTATAGCCGTCTATTTGCTACACAACACAATGGAGAAGACACTTATAAAATAATATGCATATTATAAAAAAAGTACGTGTTAGTTTACACATAAAATGTCCGCTTTCCTTTCTCTGGCTTTTCCCTCTTAAATCTTTTTTTTTTTTTTCGTTTTCATAATAATGCTATAGTAGCAGAAGATGGATAAACTATATTAGCTAATACGTATGGAAATACCTGTTCAGTTAGCATCGTGTCACTTTACGTCGTGCTTACCACAACTTTAACCCCAAAGTTAACTGATCAGTGTACTCCATCACAGAACCCTAGGCGTAACACCTACCTTCCGCAGTTTCGTTCCTACGAATCGTTGGCTCCGCTGCTGGATACGTAATCTGTTTAGCAAACTTCAAGCACACACACTCACACACGATATTACCACCTGCTAAAGTTTTAATCACTAGATTTATCACTCACATATACTTCCTTCACACTTGCAGTCAAATGCCTCTATTATACATCACAATAACCATATTCCCACACGCTGCCACCACGCCATTCTTTTATTACTCGACAAGAAATCTGACTGACTTGTGGAAGTAAATCGTTATGAATGTCGATAGATCTCGCTTACAGCGTTATGGAAAATTGATTGTACAACTCGTAATTCATGAGAATAACGTTACATTCTGGCGTCACATGAAATATATTCACATACTGTACAAAAACCTATGTATAAAATTCCAGCACCTATACACACTTTTTAAAGGCAGTCTTCATGTCATTACCACGATGGCGTTTATTGATTTTACATAAATTTGTGGTTGCAGTGGAAATTGTATTCAAAATACATAATGTTGGCACAAAGTATTTTCTCTTGTTTATATTATATAGTAAACGTAAAAAGCAAAGTTTTTCGTTATGCAATTAATTAAGCAACAGGCACCGAAGAAGTACTGGGAAGTGGAGATATAGTTCCACGTATTTTTAACCTTTACACTAGGTGAAGGTGATTGGCCAGCTTCACGCTACGATGAATTAGCCCCTGCGGAAATAGTGCCCGGTACCCATTTGGTAGGAGGGTGACTGATCCCCAGGTTCTATATGAGTGTTGGAAGAAAAGAAAAATATCTTGCTCCTAAGGTGAAATCGAACCCATTTCCTTGGCTGTCCAGCTCACAGCCTATTCACTACAACCTAACTGTCCCGGCTCGTAGAATATATTTTAACCTAAAAAAATCTTTTAAGCTTCATGTCAAGTAGGTTTTGTATTGGACTAATTTAAACCAAAATTAAATTTGCCCAATTCTACATAATTCCAGTACAAAAAGATTGGAATCCATTGATAAGATTATATTATGTTGTGTGAGCCAATTCCCAGTAGGGGCCCTGGGGATTCTTTTCTTCACTGCCATGTCCAAGAAACCTTGAGGCCCATCCATTTTTCCCACAGAAAGATTTCTAGCAAATACTGCTATACTTGACCCTGTTTCTTCATGGCAAATCAGACACAAGGGTGGAGTCATCACTACCAGATTCAGTCAGAAATTAAATTTTCCGAGGTATGATGAACAATCCACTCCCTGCTTTCATTTTCACCACTCATCCATTTTTACAGAATATGTATTAACTTGATGGATATGGCATACAAATAACAACCAGCAGTCAATGACTTCCTGCCTAAACCCCTACCGTCTAATGTTGCAACAAATTAGAAGAAAAAACTCTACTTTTAAGAGCCATTATGTGTATGAAATACTAAAGCTTTGTTAAAATTGGTATAGATTGCTTGAAAAATTGGTGCCCTACGTCTTGTTTCCCATCATTTAATATTTTAAATGAAATTATAAAGCCCAGAAGTGTTTAGTTTAATAAGCACTTTTCGTAAAAGTGAAACTTCAAATTAATTGTTACAGGGGACTAAAAAACTGGGTAACTCAAATTTCATGCTTGTTACAGCTCATCATGCTAAGAAGAAAAATTGACAAAGGAAATAATAATTGCCATAAACCTGTTACACATTTCTAATATCTGCCACATTATGACAACCACAAGTATGTGCAAAACAATCTTCTAACCCACATCAGGAAAATGAAAGAGAACAAAAATATTTTACCCATCTGTTTCACAAAAATCCAACTTATAACACCGCTCACAAGGTGCTTCAAAAAACATGCTGAGAACAAAATTTTCTTCTAAGCTGTAAAACAGAAAATGTAGGTGAAGCAAAGTGCTCTTTTCTATTATTTTACTTCTACAAAAAAGAATGATGGCCATGGTCCACTTAAGAAAATATGTATGTGAATGCCCATGCAACAATCCATCTTGAGGTACTGAAGTGCTGTACACTCTGAACAGTCTAACAGGTCCTAGGACCTATCTCCATGGATCTTCGTATAAATGACCCTGTCTCCTAACAGGTAACTCCCAGAGATGTCATGAAATTTATTCCCAACAAATACAATAGCCATGGTACTTGCAAGTATTGCAGTAGAACTTCAGGGCATGATCCAAATCTTCAATACCAATCTCTATCTTTTTATTTAAATGAACAAATTTTAATTTCAAATTTCAGTGTTGTCCTTTCTTTCAAGTTCCAAGTTCATATGGGGTCAGGTGTATGCAACTTTCAATCGGGTGCCTTTTAATTAAAACTGAAGATAAGCAGCAGTTGCAGGTAAGATTGTTTTGATAATGGATGAACTGGCATGTTATAAGTCCAACAACCAGTACGGCAACAGTAGATACTAGCATTAAAATGAATACAATACTATGCAAACTTTCAAAACTCGACACTGCACCATGCTGGCAGCAAGTGCTTTTAAAGCCTGTTGCGAACTGTGGTGCAGATGGAACAGCATACCCTGATAAGTTACAAAACTTTTGATACAAGCAAGGACAGATTTTAAACACATGGATGCTGTATTAAGAATAACATGTAGAAAACAATATATTTCTGTTTATTGGTGATCATTTTCTCTTTTCTTTTAAACATGGGTATACCATTATTTTTAGTTACACATACTGAAAAAAATAACATACCACATGTGACTATCATATTTTCATTACATTATTAATTCAGACACAACACTCACAACACTATCAAGTATACAAGCACTTGCATTAAAATTGGCAGAAAATAAAGGAAAATTATCAGTAACACACAGTGGTAATACTGGATTCAGAAAAAAACCACTCTTCCTAATATAAATGGAACTGTTGTAGTAGTCATCATCATCCTCACCACCTTGATTGTCATCACTGTTCTGGCTGTTGCATTTTTTTGAACACATGGCAGATTATTTTCACCTCTAACTCCAAATCAGCAATTAACAACAGAAATGACATGGGGAAAGCAATGCATAAGGAGACAGGAATTGTTGCTCTTCCACAGATGCATGTGGTACTTGTTGTTCAATTCAAAGATGGCATGGGCATGTCATTGGAATACATTAGGGTCATCTACCAAATACAGCATCGATGTACAAGCCTTAGGAAAGGTACCGTTGAAGATACCCATTACAAAGGTGAAACTTACAATTTCAGACTTTTATGTTTGGAGCTAGAACAGGTCACAGGGTTTAACTCCTCCTGTTAAATGTCTCTGGAAGTTTTACAGATAAAAATGTGAAACATTATTCTAGAAATTGTGGAATGTAAATGTGTACAGAACTTACTGTGTTACAGTGTAATTTGTTTGTATGTTGGTCGATACAACCTTCAGCAGCTACTGCAACCTCTGGGAAGTAAAATTTACTTTAATGAAGACATGCTGCAAGTGTGGATTGGACCTTCAGTCAGATAAAGTCTTATGCAACAGAACCCACCCAATAGCCAAGATCAAATATAAGGTACAAAAAAAACCACTCTTTATGTTTACAAACAATAAAATGTATTTAAATTACAATCAGAAGTATGAGCTTTAGAAATATTTTCTTCTGCTACATCAGAACAATATCAACAAATATGCACATAACTTATGGGAAGGAACCATACAAAGCCACAGTGTACACTGATTATTTATTAACATTTATAAATCTGCATTTGTGGCTAACCACTAAAAAACTTTACACATTACAGTTTTAATACACAGTAATTACAACTTGTTAAACATGTATAAATCTCTCGCATTCAATTCTATGTTAAGGCAACCAAGATGTCCATATGGAAACAAAGCGAGGCTGTTAATATGACTGATTCAAGCTTAAATCTGACTGATTCAAGCTTCACTAAGTGATAAAATCCTAGATATTTAAAAGAACACTTCCTTCACAAAAATTCTAGCAGCAATAACCATCGGTATTTTCATTTTAAACTGGACAGAAGAGAATCTGATGCAATAAACAAATAATTGCCCACTCATAAAATGGGATCTTCAACACAAACAACCAGGAAATCTACATATCACAGTCTCTGGAAGATTACAAACAATATGGTTTTTTGTATCCAAACTAATAAAACCCCCCATGGCAACATTCTGATTGCCGTAAAAGATGCACAATGCTTTAATAAGTATTAATTATTCTGCTGTTAAAATTGTTACTTTTAGTGACACAATATTTGTTCAGGAGCAGTAAAAATTCCTGCATACTTCACTTCCAATATGAACAACTGATGGGGCACTTTGGGGAATGTAGCTTATAAGACACGGTACACAGAATAATGAGTGGCTCACAATCATGGGGAATGAGACATGAGACCCTTATGAACTGTAATGGTGTCCATTTCGTTTTCTTGCAGAATGCAGAGCCCCAGTAAACGATTCCTCTAATGTGCTCTGCCGACCTCTCCCTTCTTTCTTGGTTGCAGCATTTTTTTTTGTTTTGTGGGGTTTACTGGAGTTCCTCAGCTCGTAGGCTCGCAAGGATCCTTTACTTCTGTCAACCCTTCTGTCAGCAATTTCCCATTCATGCTGTAACCTGACAGCTAACTCAAAGTCTGCTTGCTCCTGCTTAATCAACATTTCAACTTGGGCTTGCTCCAAGGACAGCATCACAGAAGTATCACTAATTACAGAAATATCATTATGCAAGCTGCCTTTATATTTCTCTGCAACATTTCCAGTTTTTTTTTCAAAAACAGCTGGAGCTTCAGTTTTCTCAAGTATTTTGGGTAAGATGGCACTTTTAATGTGACTGTTAGTATTGTTATTATAAACTCTCTTTATATTATTTTGCAGAGTATGATGAGTGTTTCTACAGTGATCAGCAGATGTTTTCTTAGTCGGATTTATACTAAGCAGATTTATTTCTAAATTTACTCCAGAAGAGGAAGACGTCTCATGTCCTATCAAAGCAGAGGCCTCAGCCTGATAACTTATTTCAGTTTCAGTTTGACTGCAAGATTCTTGCTGTACCCTTGTAACTTGGGCCACATCTGAATCACTGTAGTCCTGCTCATTGTCTGATTCATTTCTATTCACCATCCTATCCACCAAACTAATTGCACAATTCTCCTCCTCTTCAGAACCACCAAACCTCCGGTCATGACCTCCAATCTTCCCTTCCACTTCCACAATTGAATCAGCTTGATTATGTAAAATTGTTATCACTTTCTTCCCTCTGCATTCTTCCTCACTGTAAGAACTCAGTCCAGCCAACATAAAATTTGATTTTCGCCCTTCCATAGCAACATCTCTGCATGCTTTCTTTCTAGGTGACTCCATATCTTCTGCAGTATGTTTTTTCTCACTGCTGTCACTCACCAGTTTCAAGGCCTCCGTCTTCTGCCAGAAGAATCCTCGCCCTGTAGGAATATAACAGCAATCAAATGCATGTCATTATCCCCCTACTCTATTAACCAACAGCAGTATTTGATTAGATTTCGCAGACATCATCCTTACTAATCCAATCCTCTAGCCAAATGCTGCAAAAATACACAAGAAAAATTGTGGAACAGCCTTCCACTGAGATTGCAGAAAAAGTACATATCAAGCAGCAACTAAAGAAAGGAGTTTTATATTATTCATACAACTACCTGAGGATGGCACCATAGTGCTGAACCATGTAGGAGTTTTAATACTTGTTATGAATTGTATTTTATTTTATCAAGTGCAGTTGTTGGTACTGGTACGCAGTGGCGCAGTTGGTTGAGGCACAGCGCCACAAGCTGGAAGGCCACAGGTTCGATTCCCAATGGTGTCACTGCAATTTTTCATTGACATAATCCTTCTGGCAGCACTATGGCCCTGGGGTCAACTCAGCCTCTAACAGATATGAGTAAAAGGTAAAGCAGTCCCATTACAGGTCTGGAGTGGTCCAGAGGGTTCCAGGAAGTTAAGGTTCCCAGATTACATGATGTCACATGATGGTGGCAAGGTTGTCAGCCTTACGCGCCGCCCACCTTTACCACCAGGAATGCTCCTGGTACTCATTTCTGTTAGAGGCTGAGTCGACCCCAGGGCCATGGTGCGATCAGAAGGATTATGTCAATGAAAAATTCTAATGACACCATCTGGGATCGAACCAGTGACCTTACCAGGAATATTTCCTGGGGTGTAAAAGCAGTCGGTGCATATGGCTGACAACCTTACCACCTTCACATGCTGACTGTCTTGGAATCTGGGAGCCTGAAACTCCTGGAACCCTTAGCGCCTGTCCAGGCCCGTAATGGGATTGCTTTTTGTACCATTTGTTGGTGCTGGTCCCAGCAGCCATGCAGTCTAAGGCACATGTCTATAGCCACTCCCTTGTTGGGATTGTGGGTTCGAATCCCACAGAGGCCATGAATGTTTGTCTCTTGTGAGTGTTGTGTGTTTGTCAGGCAGAGGTCTTTGCATCTGATCGATTACTTGTCCAAATGAGTCCTACCAGGTGTGGTGTGTCCGAGTGTGATCGCAAAGCCCCGTAAGGGAAGGGTATGACCTGAAATCAGGTCAGAGCACCATGGAGGGTGAGGTGGGGAGTGCATGTGTTGGTGGATATACTGATTATACTGAATAAAGAAAGGAGATTTACTACAACAGTGCACAAATTTTCTGAAAGTTCTCTCACCTCCTACTGCCCCCCACCCCCCAACAAAGCACCAAATATCATACCAGTGCCTTAGCTGACTCAACAAGTAGCCATCAAACACAGCCACATCAGCTTATATTAGGTATAGAGCCTGACATGTCAGTACTCAGATCATTTTCAGTGACCCCACATTACTAGCTATTTATGATAAAAAATTATTATTACACCCCATACTAAAATGATAAAAATTTGTCCATTACCATGACCGAATTAACACATCTGAACCCTTTCAGAAGTGTACTTCCTCATGTTCTGGCACAGACTGCACATTACGCATATGTTAAAATAATGAGATTCCGAGCAAAAATTCAGGGTGAAAAGGACTAAAAAGAAAATGCATGCCATTTATTGTTGGGAGCTCAACCACAAACGGAAAATTATAAAATTTGAAGGATTAATGTAAGGTGATAAACCTCTGTTTAGATTTGTGTCAATATGGCATATGTTTATACATCCAACAGAACACTGAAAATTACCTTTAAATGCTGAAATTGGTGGATTTGTTTCTGAAGTCCTCAAAACACCCTTCAAATTTCTGATCTGTTCCATCTGCACCTTCATTAACTGTTGCATACACGATTTTCTATAAAGAAACACAAGTATCAACACACTCCATTACCTACAAGTTCATCTTGGGCAAACCTACATGTAACATACATCAACAGCGTCTAGAGCTTGTTTCCTTCAAGTTGTATTGGACTTTTTGAATGGTATGGTGAAATTATATTTTGGTCCTTCCATATGCCATAAGTGGCAAGTGTATGGGAACAACACACTAATAGTTTTAATAAGTAACTGCTGATAACATTAAATATACTTTAATATTATTTTCAGACTGCTGCAGTGAAATTATGCTGTCTTCCTTCCATATGCCACAAATGGCAAGTTAAGCACACGTGATATGCATAATGACTACACACTGCTAGATTTTAATGAACGGATGCTCATAAAATTTCTGTATTTTACTATTATTCTAAGGCTGTCATGGATTCACTCACAGAATTAAATTAACTCACGAACAATACAATCTACTTAAGGAAATGAATAACAACAGAGAATGGAAAATGAGATCTTCTTAGACAGTCAGCTGTGTGAAGACCAAATACTGGCTGCCTGATTGCAAGACTGACCAAACTGATAAGAGAAAAAGGAATTAATGTAAGACAGCTACATATATAAGTATGAAAGAATGAAGCACATGAACCAGAAAATCTAATGATCCTCTTTGAAACTGAATAAGGAATTGATGACAGATTTAAAATAAACTGATCTGCACTGGTTGTGATTGTCAGACCATTGAATGAAAATTCTAATTATAATTTAAAAATTACAATTAAAATTAGTCTTAACATACTATCCAGAGAGTGATTTTCTCCACACTCAGTGTATTGGTTACACTGCCAAAGCCTCATTCATTAAAACAATAGAAAGGCACCAGACACACATGCAATTAACATGAAGGCAGGCACAGACTTAAAATTTAGCCTACACCTTATGTCCCAGACGTTATAACTACATACATGCCACACACAATTCTGATGTTTGTGTTTTTTTTTAGTTAATGACACCATCAACTGCAATTACGTAGTGTCAAGATTAAATAAACAAAGTATAGGCATGGAGGTTTGGTGGCATGATATCACACTACCACTTTGTCCACAATCAATCCCACAAACTAGCCTAAGACTGAACCCAGATCTCTGCAGTGACTCTGGCAACTAACTGCCTGGACCAAGACACAGGCACATCTTAAATAAAGCACCACCTCATTTGGTACACACTTACTGACAATGCAGAGGAACCTACTACTTCCAACTTCATGGTCTAACAAGTTTTGTTGGACTACTCAGACCCTGAAGACATAGACAGCAAGCTCCTCCAAACCCTCTGTAATAATCTAACAATTAAAAGGGCATCACATCACAGAAGATTTGAATCTTCAGCTTTCATTCTGTCATGAAACTCCTTGTACATCAAACCAAAGTACAGTTTGGAGCACCAATGAATCTCAAAACTGTGCATTCAAACATTAGATTCTTGTCATGTGACCAGACATTGTTCATAGATGGAAACATGCATTCAACAGCAGCTGATGCTATAAGCAAACAGGAGACAAACTCAGTAGCATGCCACGGCTGTGCATGCATGAGCATGTGCATAATTATACTGAATGTAACAGCCAGATGCCATTTAAGGTTATGGAGGTGCAAGCATTGGAAGTAAAGGCAATAGCCACAAGACTGGAAAGCTGGACCACTGTGGAGGCGTGAGAAGTGTTTTGGTTCCTGCATTCACAAGCCAAAACACCAATCTAAATTCACAGGAAGCTTGTAAAGGGAACACATGATCAGCAGGAAATATGTTTCTGCATGCGCAAGCATTTCAAAACAGCAGAGATGATTTGACTGATGAACTGCAAGCAGGAAGACCAAGAAAATCAACACTGGACAACATCTGTCAATAGAAAGCCTTATACATGAGGAAAGACTCCCCTCCAACAAAAAAGTGCAAAGGAAACTCTCTGCACCACATTAGGGCCAGTCTTCTGGAATGCCAAAGGCATCCTGTTGGTCTTTCTCCCCAAAGGAGACAAACAGTGCAACTCATTACTGCAACACACTAGACAAACTGAGAGGCACTGTTTGAAGAAAGAGGCCAATAAATTTAACACAGTTAAAATCAATTTAACATGTATCAGAAGTTAAATAATATATGTATTTGTGATCCACAAATGTTTCCACCTTGCTGGTTGCATTATGTGATGAAATCAGACCCATCAATCCTACAACTTTTACAACCAACCATTGTGCACTGTCTGTTTCTTTAACTAAACCACCAACCATTTAATGAGCGCATCCCTCTTTCTCAGTACAAACCCATCCACCGAGAGCAGCTCAACTGAGGCAAATACTTTTAAGGAGGAGAAATGTTAAGGTACAGCTCCCTTTCCATTTTTCCATGCAACTATCTAGCTCAACTGTTTCCATCTTTTTCCAGTTCTATGAACAATATTTCAGGTCATTATAATTGCAATTCTGGAGCTAGTGTACTCTCTTACTTGCCAAAACACTCCTTAAGTGTATCTTCAAAAATGCACTGTTGTTACACAAGGAAAGCATACGTGTTAAATATTATAATAAGGTATGGAAACAAGACTTGTCTTACTGAAACTATCCGCCAACAGAAGTTAATGTTTTAGTGGGGACTGCTGTGAAGAAGTTTCAGAAGGAATTCAAACAGGACTTGTGCTGCTGAAAATGGACATCCACATTAATGTTTTCCTGTGGACTGTTCCAGAGAAGTTTCACTACAACACCCATCCATTTACTTTTCCTGACGATACTAATATAATAAATAATTTTCCTATTGCACCTGACACATGGTTCTGTCGAACTGGCTTCATCAAGTGACTCAAACAACATGCTCAAATTCTCTGGAACTGCTTTCATTACCACTGGAACAAGCACTCGGCCATCTGCAACAGGGGACAATGAACAAATTTAAAAAACAGATGGCAAAGTACTAATCAGCACAAACAAAGAGTTCCAAACAAAACTGAAAGCATCCTTCTTGCTACATACATTTCTATCCCTGTACATCTATTATTAATATTAATGTTCTATTTTATTCTTCTCACGAACTTATGCAATAAATGCTGGTCCCATATACATTAAAAGTTGTCACAACTAACCACAGAATTTCACATCCTCACCACATTTGTAACAGTTGGTTTACAAACAATATTTCACATGTCAAATACAGGAATGATGATCTGCTTCTGTACTGAATTTCACATGTCAAGCTCCAGTAGCTCATTAGTTACTGCCATCAAACCAAAAGGCTTGAGAAAACTTTCTTACAGCTCCCATCTTGTTTTACATTCTACAGAAATATTACCTCACAAAAAAGTTTCAGTTTCTATTACCACACACCATTTCGGTACCTAAGAGTAAGAGGGGCTTATATCATAAGTTTATTCTAATGCCACATGTTATTAATACTGGTAATCAATTAAGAAGTATGACACTGGAGTATCCTCCAATGGTGCCAGTCAACTGCTTCAAGAAGTGAAATCAGGGACACACACAAATGACACAGTTATCTCAAAGGCCAAATTCTTGAATTGGCTAGGAATAGATTTTGTAAACTTTGTATGACACACAGTTCACAGTGTCAGTAAAACTTCCATACGTCTATCTGTAATTCTGATATGAAATTATAGTTGTGGTGTTTCTGTTGGTCTGGCCTGTACATGCTAATCTCACAAGAGAAAAGTAATACTTTGGGAATTATTTTATGTATCTTGATCAGTGGAAACAAGTGGAGTAGAACAAATGCCTAACATAACATCATACACAGCTTTGTGAGCAGAAAAAGTGTGCATAAGACCAATGCCTCAAGTTACAGTATTCACTTCTATACATTAAAGAATAGAAGCTTGCTCACCCGATAATTTTTTCGGTGGAGTCCGGGGTACACTCTTAATGGGCTTGAAATGATGCATTTCCTGATTAATGCTGTCATGGCTGCCTGTACTCATACTGCTAGCACAATGGACTCTCTCCAGTTCTGTAACAGTGTTGTAAGACAAGCAGTATTGCATAATTCTTGACATTTAACTTTACATGTATACCTCTATATCTGCATTACATTATTCTATCCTACAGTATGTATGCTTCAAGAGCCCAAGTGAAAATCACATACAAATATATTCACTGACAAAGAGTCCAAATGGGGAACTTGTCTTGTTCCTCAATATAAAGCTATTTTCCATACAATTTAACAAAAATAAGTCACTACAACACATCATTTACATATTATGTATATAACCTCCTTCTTTACAGCACAACTCCATTGCTATTCAACAAACAAGCAACTTTCAACTGAATTATGTGCTCTGCTTTAAATCCAAAAGGGACCGGTTACTTTTAGAATAAAACCAATGCATACAATGACAGCTAAACTCCTCCTGCACATTCTGCTAATTTCATTGCAATCTACAAATATACAAACAACGGAATCTGTCTCACAATTATATAACACACGTAAAATAGTTAGGCAGTATCTGTATCACGAACAACTGAGTACACTTGTTATGACATGGCAAGCAGAAAATGTGTTACAGCAATGCAAGTATCATATTTTCTATATACATTACTTCCAGTTTATTCGAGTCCAATTTGGGAAGAAACTGAGACCAAGTTACATTTCGGAAAAGACTGCTACCATTAAATTCAACATCTCTTTTACTCCTTTCTCTTCTCTAAAACCCTACATATTAGAACAGCTAAACCATGACTTTATGCCATTTTACATGAATGTGAAATTTCTCCCTCACTGTAAAAAGGAAAGATGACAGAACAAATGTATTCAAAATATTTCAGTTTTCTATCACACAATAATGCAAGGGTCCATAATCTTCCAAAAATCTAGGAGCCACCCCAAATTTCTGTGCACCAGAAGGATGACATAAAGCAAGTTCCACACCATAAACCCAAAACATTAGGGGTCACCACGCCAACTTTTAATTGACCTGGCACTCAAGATTTGTGCACCCCTGCATTAACATTCAACTGGACTAAGTCATTTTACACCATAAAAGTACATGCATTTGTGGCATATGTTAACTGTATTTGTATTATATCTTTCTCCAAAATATTTCAACCAATACAATCATCCTCAGAGACGTCACATTCAGTAATAACAAAATTGGAAACAATAAAAGGTTTCACATTATATACCTTACAGACTTAATATTTAATCTATTATAAATATTAGTTCTGTAAGATATATAACCCTCCAAAGGTGAGAATGTTTTGGGGCTAAGACAAAGAACGAATGTGAGGGACTGGATTACGGAAGAAACATGGAAAGAAATAAATAGGCATAAAACAACTAAGCAAAAAATAAATAACACGGATCGTAAGATAAGGCCCATTTTGTTGACAGAATATTCAGAAATCAATAAACGTGTCAAAAGGTATGCTAGACGTGATAAAAGAGCATGGGCAGACAAACTTGCTCATAAAGCCAAATTAGCAGCAGAAGCAAACAATCTGAGAGAACTATATCAAATTACAAAGCGGCTAGCAGGGAAACTGAACACGTCACAACAAGTGGGCATTAGAGATCCAGCCGGATGTATGCTTATAACTCCACAAAATCAACTGATCAGATGGCAAGAATACTTTAAAGAAAACTTTGCAGCACCACCTCAGCAAATAAGTAGGAATATTATACAAATGACACCTGAAATTATAAAAATTCCTACAGGAGCCCCCACCAAGAAAGAAATTAAAACTGCAATTAAGCATCTTAAACCAAATAAAGCCAGCAGCCTGGATAATCTACCAGCAGAATTTTTTAGAACTTATCCAAATACTATAGCTGACATATTAGAACCCCTGTTAAAAAAGGTATGGGAGTCCATTCGGATACCAAATGAGTGGAAACATGGGCTTATTATAAAACTCCCCAAGAAAGGTGATTTATCAGAATAGAGTAATTGGAGGGGAATAACTCTACTAAACATAATAGGTAAGATACTGGCAACTATTATACACAATAGACTTAAAGAGGAATTGGAGCCTAAAATGAGACCAGAACAAGCCAGCTTCAGGTCAAACAGAGCGTGTGTGGATCATATCAATATGCTCTGAATAATTGTTGAACAGTCAGTAGAATTTTGTTCACCCCTTCAACTGGTTTTTATAGATTTTAAACGGGCATTTGACACCTTGGCACGTGATGCAATCTGGCAGGCCCTGAAGGAAAAAGGTGTATCACCAAAAATAATTTCTATCATAAAAGCTATTTATGAGCAATCAACATGTAATGTTGTACACAAGAAATTGATATCGGAACCGATACCAGTGTTGAATGGAGTAAAACAGGGATGCACTCTTTCACCCCTGTTGTTCAGTGTCACTCTAGATTATGTGATGTCCAAAGTAAGTAAAGAATCTGAAGGTATAAGATGGGGAATATGGGGTAAACTGAAGGATCTAGACTATGCTGACGATATATGTTTGTTAACCCACTCAACACGAACTATGCAAAAAATGCTTGAGAGTTTAGGAAAAGAAGCTGCAAACACGGGATTAAAAATCAATGTAAAGAAGACTAAGGAGATGCGAATTGCCCTGACAAACAAAGAGCCCCTCTATATACACAATGAAATAATTGAAAAAGTGACACAATTTACCTACCTGGGAAGTATTATTGATAACACAGGGGGAATGGAGGCAGACATCAAAGGCCGTGTACGAAAGGCCCAAATAGCATTTAGTGCACTGAACAAGATTTGGCACTCAACGACATACTCAACGCAAACCAAACTTCGCATCTTCAACATGAACGTGAAAGCAGTCCTACTCTATGGCTGTGAGACTTGGGAAAACTCGAAATTTATAACAATTAAACTGCAAGTCTTTATTAATAAAAGTTTGAGGAAAATATTAAGAATTTTCTGGCCGGACCGGATAACAAATAACAAGTTGTGGAAGCGTACGAAACAACCAAGAATAGATTTGCAGATCAGGAAACGCAAGTGGGGATGGCTGGGCCATGCACTGCGGAAACCGATTGATGATATAACCAGACAAGCCCTAGAGTGGAACCCCCAAGGCAAATGGAGTAGAGGGAGGCCGAAGAACACGTGGCGAAGAATGGTGCTTGAAGAGGCCAAAGGAGTAAAAAAGACCTGGGCAGAGATTAAGTGCGTCGCCAAGAATAGAGTGCGGTGGAGGAATCTTGTGGATGCCCTATGTTCCGCAACGGAATGATGGGAATATTTATTGATTGAAGATATACAAGATACAACATAAAACTTTTGACTGTTTCCATGCTTGATGTTAGTGAATTTCCTCCCTGAGGATGATATTTATGATTAAAACATGTATGAGCAAAATATAAAGTAAATAAAATAAACATAAAACAAAAAATTGGTGTACTTTCATGGCATAAAAAATTTTGTCAAGCAGATTTAAAGTGTTTAAGAATGGATGCTATGAGACATGAAGCAAGAGGAAGCTACATAATGACATTCAAAACTTATACTTTCCACATCACATTATTATGGTGTTCATACCACAGTGGGTAAGGAGGATGCAACATGTACTACTCACAGGGTGATAATAAATGAGAATATATATGGCAATTTCATTGTATGCTACAGTAAAATCCATGCAGACTCCTCTGGTTCTGAATATTTGTTCTATCTTAAGACAAGTCATACAACAGAAAGTTTAATAACATACACATACACACACATGACATCCCATACCTGGCTCAGGTGTAAGTAGTGGTACCAGACTTACCATTGCAGCCACTGTCTGAGACAGTCAGAAATTGGCCACTTGAAACTGACTTATTCTTCAGTGAAATTACATATGAATCCATGGGTCCCTTTATTTGTATCCCTACACTACCTTGGTGTTGATTTTTGTTCTCTTTGTTATCCATTCCAACATGCAGGCCACTAATCTCCCTTTTAACAGCCACACCACCATTACCACTAGAACTCTGAAATAAACATACACAAATTATGAATCCAGCAGTAAAGACCCACATTACACATACAGTCAGGATATTTCATTTCCAGATTACACATTTCACAAAAAAAAGTGTTATTTTAAATATGTCATAAGAATGGTTCAGAAAGTGCAGCTGGCATTAGTGTTCTTTCCATCCAAGATGCACTCCATTCAAATACAGTACCAGTACAAGTGATTGATGTGGGTGCTGGGGCCAGGAACAAGACAAACAAGCCTCTTCACAGTGATTCTTTGTTAAGATGAAGACAGCTTTTTTTCAATAGTGTTGTGGTCAGAAGCCTCCCCACTTGGGAGTTTAGGGTTTCAAACCTGGTAAAGTGTTGTATACGGCTGTATACAGGCCTGGTCCCAGTCGAGAGTGTATCTTGGATGTTACTCTCGGAAGGAACGAGTTTCGTTACTCAGTCAGGGGGCAGAGGTGGAGGTTCCTTATTCTAGTAACAACTCCACAGACTAACTTCGTGTGGGTTTATTGAGTACTAGTCAACAAATTACAATAAGGAGAGAGACTCTGGAGAACAGCGATGGACCCCTAGTTATTACGCGACGACTGTTCTGATCCGCGTCTCGAGATGAAGTTGTTCGTCAGTTCGCTCCCAGATTCCTTGAAGCCTCCAAAC
>Ga0123354_10006399_pt1 | contig 17479 bp, 7 predicted proteins | sample TergutLab28metaG_2_FD_97872 | JGI IMG/M metagenome (GOLD analysis project Ga0123354, IMG submission 97872) | Labiotermes labralis P4 segment gut microbial communities from Petit-Saut dam, French Guiana - Lab288 P4 | ecosystem: Host-associated > Arthropoda: Insects > Digestive system > Gut ...
CGACGCACCACAGTCGGTAGGATTCCTCTGGACGAGTGATCAGTTCGTCGCAAAGACCTCTACCTGACAACACACAACATTCTCAACAGATAGAAATCCATGCCCCCGGTGGTATTCGAACCCCCAATCTCAGCAGGCGAGCGGCCGCAGACCTACGCCTTAGATCGCGCGGCAAACTTTGTATTAAACATTTTACGTATAGAGTTCTGTTCATGCTAATATTTGTTACCCTAGCTTTAAAAAAAAGATTCGGCTTTCTAACAGGAATATCTTATCTGTATCTCTGAGGCCATGTCCTACAAGTGAAATAAATGCAGGCCCCTATAACCAAAACTTCATTCAGCAGTCACTGGGAATTGCCCGTTTCACTGAACAGCAGTGGAAGATTCTGTAAGATGTTTATCAACTGTGGCATGAAGTGGTTGGCGTTAATATTCAAGCGCTGATCCTCCCCACCTTGTATCAGCCACTTATTGTTGCATGATTGATAAAGTGATTACAATACTGGTTATTGATTTAAAATTACCACGTGTTATTATTATTATTATTATTATTTTAACATACTTGTAAACCTTCAATACAATTAAAACAAAATATTTTATAAATGATGCCCTTACACACCACAAATTTCAGATTAAATACTATATTCAATCAAAAACAACCATCCCATTCAACAGATTAAAAGTTGTTCTGTTGTGTTTCGTTTTGTATTACAATGTCTAGAACACCCTTCGTTATCGGAAACACCAATAGCCAGTCACGTAACGAAAAGACTGAAGTGTTAACTCAGAATTATTTCAGATATTACAATTGTTGGGTCCATTCCTAAAATCTCGCTGCTTTTTATCACTCTTTCAATAAATAATTAATCCTGATAAAACTCTTGAGCACTAATTGGGAAGAACTTGAATGAAATATTCTGTGTGTTAGCAACCTAAGGAATGGATTGAAACATAAACCGATTTTCAACATTTTATAAGACGAAATTCGAATTGGGAATATATAACGCTACCCTCCATTATTCCGTAGTCTGTCTTACGACAGGTCCATACTCCCTTCTCCGCCAAGTGTGATCTAGTGTTTCCTCTTTAAATTTCAAATACTAGCTCATTTCCTTAAGGCCATTCAGTAGCTGCCAGGTCTTCGTCCTCAACTTCCCGTAACTTCTGCCCTTTCCTCTATCTGCCCTTCAATTACATGTTTCAGAAGACAGTTCCTATGCAAGACGTGACCTATGCAGTTAGCTTCTTTTTTTTTTGTATGATATTCCTCTCCTCCTTGACTCTTTACAATACTTACATTCTCACATAATCAATCCAACTGATCTTATCTGTCCTTCTCCAGCACCACAGTTCAAAACTTTCCAGGTCCTGATCTACTCGTACTTTCCGAAGTGTACAATTTTCAGCACCATGCAAAGGTATATTCCAAATTAAGTACTTTACAGAACTTTACTAGTTTCTTCCTTAAACTTTAGTCCAATTTTCTGATGGAAAGTTTTCTTTCTACTTGTTCAATGTCATGGTAATCCTGGATTCAATTTCACTTGTACATCTTGCGTCATTTGTTATCATGCTACCAAAATACTTGAAATATTCACATTCTTTGGTTGTTTTTTTTTCTATCGCAATCTCCAAAGGGAACAGTTGTCTCGAAATTTTCATTACCTCGATTTTTTCCATATTAATTTTCATGTCAAAGCATCTTTCAGTTTCAATTAGCCTAACAGTCAGGCCCTGTAGTACAATTTCTTCCTTAGCCAGTAACACAATATCAGCAACGTATTACACAGTGCGAATTCCTTGTTCTCCCACTTTGAAGTCTCCAAACCCTTCAACAGCCTCGTCGTTAAGGTACTGCCTGTACAAGTTGAATAGAATCGGTGACAAACAGCGTCCCTGTCTAACTCCTCTTCCAATCTTCCCACTTCTTGTGTCTCCTCCGTCCAGTCGTACTTTAACACTAATCCCTGTACAGTTGGCTGATCAATCTTCTTTCGCCATTCGACACCATTTTCCTTTAAGAACTGAATTAATTTTGATGCACTCCGTACCCTACCCCACATATCGCCAGTAATAAACGATAATCAAATATTATGGCGAACATATTTTATTGTCAGTTATAAAACTGGATATCTACACTCACAAAAGAAGATTTGCGTTTTTAAGATCACTTCACTAGACGACAAAGTAACTGTAACAGTAACTGCAGTTCCTGTACCCTGAAATCAGATTATTTAAATACAAATTATAGAGTTATACAAAAAACGGAAGTTACTGATTTACTTATTTCTAAAATGAAAGAATTTAAAGATCTCTACAATTTATGATATTCCTTAATATATGATATCTCTATTTAATTACAACGACTCTCTTAAAATGTCAAGAATAATCAGATAAAGTATACAAATTTGTCCTTCGCCTTTCTTGTACTGTTAACAGAAGTAACGCCTTTCATAAATTTTTTAATTATATTACGCTATTACTAACATCGAAAGAGGCTGATCAAGCGAGGACTATGCTGACTTTTGTATTGGGTACACAAATTTAATCTTATTTGCACCTCCAGCAGTAGTGACTGAATAGCTGAAGGCAGTTTTCTTTCTCCCTCCTTTAAAACGACAAATTAATGTTTAAAATTTTTTACTGTTATTTCCATCCACTCATTCACTAAAGCCAACCCTCAAAGACATGTAGACGTAGCTACTGAAAATATTGTTAAATAGACATTACGTATACATATATATACACACACATACATACATACATACACACACACCAGTGTCACATGAAGTACCAATACAGCCCAATACGAACGAAGTATACAGCATTAGACAAATATATAATATTTTAAAAATTGCTGATTCTTTTTATGCAGGGTAAACCTACATGCAATATCGTGTCACTGATCCAAAAGAGACGAATTTGTAGTTTGTTACTGTAGTGAATAACCAGACCATTTTATTATGTGATCTGAGTCAAGTAGATAAATACTTAGCTATCAATTCTTCGCAAAAAATGGCGCCGTCATACTGGGTGCAGAAGAAGATAGTCATACTATGAATCCATCAATACAACAGACTACTGGGAATCGGATAAATCACCATCCTAACTATAATTCAGTGATGACGGGATGCACCCGAGATGGAACTTACAACGGACTACACATACAAATACTTACAAGAGGACTACGATGAGGGATAATTCTATTTATTGTCTCAGAAATCCTATTCTTCCTATCATTCTTCCGAGCATTTTTCCACAGAAGACTATCTCCCAAAATTGAAATCGGATCAGCATGACTTTTTTGGAATTCAGCTATTCAACACCCTCCAAGTCCCTTTACTAAATAGAGCAATCGTACTTGCCTCACGACTAACCGTACCATGGGCACACCACAGCCTACTAGAACACACCACCATACTGGGTACAGAAGAAAATAGCAATATTTTATCCTAAGTGGAATTCCCAAAACCTGTGTAGGTAATTTGATATTAATGGAAAAAAAACTAAATAGTAGTCCCATTACAGACCTGGACAGGCCGTGAGGGTTCCGGGAGGTTGAGGTTCCCAGATTTCAAGGCAGTCGGCACATGAAGTTGGTAAGGCTGTCAGCCCAACGCACCGGCCACCTTCACCCCTCAGGAGATAACCCCGGTACACATTTCTGTTCGAAGCTGATTTGACCACAGAGCCACAACTTGGCCGGAAGGAAAATCTACTGACAAAATGGGGAGTAAAACCCACGACCTTCCGGCTTGTAGCGCAGCGCCACAACCAACTGTGCTACCGTGTGCTCCCAAAACAATAAGTCAATAAGCGTAAAAATGCGAATGTTTTACAGTCCTGGTTTGTGTGCAAGTTAGTGTGGAGTGAGACGCTGCTCGTTCACCCGACATCACCTTTAGTTTTAGGTAATGTAATCTGAAGCTGAGAAACATAAGCCAAGGTAAGCTCACTCTTCTCAGTCTATTTAGTCCACTTTCTGATCATTCAGCCTTTCATGTCCGTTCGTCAGCTAATTCACTGATCTTCAATTTACTCGCTAATTCATTACCCCTTCATCAGCAATACAATTCGATTGCTCATAAACGAGAAAAAATAAAATCATGCTGCACAAACCTAAGTGTGCAGGCCTCACATACTGCTACTAAAGATAGGGGAGCGTATATCCTTCACCCCAAGATACTTGGTAAAATATAAAGGGGAGAAATATGAGGAAATGTAGAGGAAAAGAGAAATAAAAATAAAATTTTGCCATTCAATCACTTTCTAACACCATCAGGTTTATATTCTTCGCGATATGGAATTATATTCGTAAGGGTGCATAGTAGTTAATGGTACATTTATGAACACTTCTGACTTGGTTCAGGAGTTAGGAATGCGGACAAACACCCATTCAAGGACATAAAAATAAAATACAGTCATTTGTGTTAAAAAAACAGTAAATGTTTGGTAATTTAATTTTAGCGAAATTATTATGTCTCATTTGCTAATCTACACATCTGGTTCTGTACATAGTTTTCTTACATTATGCGCTAGCAACAGCGCTGCAGTCGAGTGTAATAACAAATTCGCATGGACGCATACCTTTGTTGTGAACCCGTATTGATGCTCAAATTAAGTGGTAGTGACAACTGTCCGACATGAACACAGATTGAAATGTATCTACGAAACTGTAAAATTCTTAAATCTAAAAAGTTATGACAATCACCTGAGCGTCTCTTGACTTGTTTGTACGTACTCCGCGATGGATGGAAGAAGAGAGCGTTTTAAGATGTGTCTGGCAAAAAGCGAACACGTCTAAAAATAAGTTAAAATATCTTTTCTCTATTTTCGATGCGATGTTGCTCAAATTTCATGGCACGCGTATAAAACTCATGCAGAGGTCGTTTAAGTTTCACATGCAAATATGTACCCTCACGTGTTGACTTACTCAGTTGGTCTATGTTGGTGAATTATATCATAGCTACACGTCAGACACGCCTAAGACATTTACTACAGCCTATGCACAGTATTCCCAGGGCACCTCTTTGGAGAGATTACAGCTCATGTCACTCATTTATAGTCTTGGCGCATTCAGGATCGGAATTCCAAGCGTCGCTCGCTGTATGGTTAATGAACACGTGTATACCTACAATGGATCGGTTGAGAATGGTAGCAAATGGCACTGGAGGGGTAACGTATTAGAACCGGGTGTCCTAATTTCTCGTGCTGAGTTTCGTTGTAGATGAAGATGTACTTGAAGGGGATGACTCTTTTACGACATACGGGAACAAGATTGAGACTCTAGGCAAACGTTAACTTTCTAACCAAATTTTATTATCGGCTCTGCTTTTTACGTTTAACAAAGACAGAAACCTAAAACTCCGGAAGTATATTTACCGATAAAATGAAAGTGGATGTGACATACAGATATCCTTTTCGTATTTCAAAATGTCACTGGTTTCCATATTGACCTGGATACAATCTGTTCCGAATAACATCAGTATTACTTTAAGTAAATTCTGCAATTGTGGCGGACGCTTGTGAGTGCGGTAATGAACCTTCGGGTTCCGTGAAATGCGGGGAATTTCTTGACTAGCTGCAAACCAGTGAGCTTCTCAAGAACGACTCTGCACCACGGAGTAAGTAAGTAAGTAAGTAAATTCTGCAATTGGATTATTATAAATATTTGGTGGCCAGCCTCGTAGCCAGAATTCAGAATTCACAATCATCTTACTATTATATACTCAATTCTAAGCGAAATCTAACGTCTTCGTGCAACCTGCACGTAAATTAATCGGCTTAACTGGCTTTAACCGCAATATATTTTTTAAAACTGACAGTATGGCTGTCGCAATATTCTTCAGTAGATTTTACTTCACAACTCCGTTGCCCTCATCTCGAAAATTAATTAAAATATCAAACTTAACTAACTCCACGGAACAGAATCTTACGTAACACCTTGCTCCTATGATCAAGGAATTCTCAGCCTTTTCTTGAGTCCGAATTTTCTTTACCGTTTTCACAAGAGGCCACTACAAGCCCTCAACCTAAGCGAAATAAATGAAGTCTGCACCCTCACACTGTATTCTGTCAGACACGTTTCAATATAACATTCTTATCTACACTTAGATCGCAAAAGACCGATCTAAGGCCCAGCACGCTTAAGAGGCAACCATCACTGAAAACGGAAGTTTGTGTAGCAAAATAAAATAATGTAACTTGTAATCATAAACTGAAACTGATAATGCACAAAACTAAATGAACAGACATTGACACCAAAGGCTCATTCAAATGTAAATACGCCACAGATCTAAAGAAAAGTTTAGCGACAACGAAAGGTGACAGAGCCCTTTTTTCAACATTTACTCTGTAACCTAAACAAGTAACCCCTTTGAGCAGAGACACTCTTCAGAACCTTGCAGTCTCTTAATTGTTCAATAAAAGAATTACCTATTTTGGTAGAACCGCAAGTGTTATTCTTGTGTTAACGTACACTCTCCTTCTTTTTCCACTTTGTATGGAGCAAATTTCTCACTGTCATTTCTTGAAGTTTCTGTTTATTTTTATTTGCAGGAAGTGTCAAATAACTGCTACATTTCTTTCTTTTAGAGTCTGTCTTGACATACTTAAACCTTCCTAATCAAGTAATTTAAAATGAATCAGAAGTGCAATTGCGATAGAACGTCTACTTAGTTTAACGCCTCTCCGAAAAATATGGGTTTCGTACGATACGTAATGTGATGCATTTAAATTCGTTGCGTATGAAGTTAAAGCCGAAATCTCTTGTAGGTCTGTATATTTCTTTGTATCCAACCGAAAGTGTGTGTCAAGAGATTCTTTTTCATTTCAAACTCCTGTTAGAAACATATTCATCTGATCGACGCATTGGTTTGGTTTTCCCGATGACACTTCATCACATCAGCGTACGCAACATAGAAAGCTCTCACTATAACTACAAAAAATGTATCCCCTATAGCTACTCAAATCGTCCACAGAAATGGTGTCAGTGTTGTGTGTACGGAATTTATTCACGAAAAATAATTATTACTTCCCTTCAAAACAGTGTTTTTACTGGTTCAGAAATTTGAAATTGCATTCAAAAATGACGTTTTCGGTTTTGTTTATTAAACTTTCTACAAGTAAAAAAAAACTATATTAATTTAGTTGTTACACACGTGTATACCGTTCTGTTTACACACGTGTATACAGTTCTGTTTACACACGTGTATATAGTTCTGTTTATGGTATGTTTATAAACACAGGAGACATTAGAAAACGGACCATTCGCCGTTTGTACCAGGCATACGGAAGGGTTACAGTTGAAGAATATGACGCAGTTCTGGCAGGTGGACATGAAGTGAGGACGTGAATTATGATGTAACTGAAGGAGGATAGATCACTTCACCAGAACTATTCTGATGGAGTGAGTGCAGCATACAGTGGCAATATCGGCAGGCTTCTACGGATATCCATAGCTATGGACCGGCAGCATTCTGGTCAGCAGAAAGACTGTAGGAAAACATAATGCAAATAAACTCTATGGCTTCTGGATAGCCCAGAAATGCAATACAGACGTTAAATGGAATATGAATGCTAGACTCTACAGTATAATTACTTTTTGGATCAAAGACATGAAGAATGGAATTTTTCCATCCCCCCTAAGACGAAATTACGTTCAGAAATTGTCAGACAATGGTCAGAAAGATTAGGTTCAAGTAAAAGAAAAAAACATCTGGGTTATTGTGCACTGAAGGGAAATTTAGAATATTTATAACTTGAAATCCTAGTAATTAACGAAGTTGATGCACAAAATCTTCTTTTATAATAAGTTTCTTAAATGCTTCTACATGTTTCGAGCACTATGTGCTCATCATCAGGAGGTCAAAATTGTATATTACAGCATCTGGTATCGTCACACTCTGGACGTGGCCACCTACAGGTAGAGGCATTTAATAAACTTATTATAAAACAAGATTTTTGTGTATCAAGTTCGTTAATTACTAGGATAATACTGAGATGCACAGTCAGCAAAACATCAATATTTGTGACTTGTAGTTAATAAGAACACTGACTGGATTGCAGTGCCTAAATATACGACATATTTAATGGGCTTATTAATGCAAGTAATATTTCTATTGAAAACGAAAGGAAGCGAGTAATGTAACAGACTATAATAGAATAGAAATGATATGACACACTCTGATGTGATACTTGAATGAAACAACACTCACGTACGGAAATTCGGAAAGCAATACGCAGCTCTGTCATTAGTGGTTTTTCTGTGAAACTAACCTCAGTTCCATCAAGATGAAATCTCTTTACACATTAAACTATACTGTATGTATCTGCAGGAAATATATACAATGTTATAGTCAAAGTGTTCACAAACAAAACAACAAATCAAGAAATTTACTGTTCAACGTATGAAATGACATTTTATGTGTGCACGTTCCAAGTTTCTGCTCAGGTATTGCATCTTGTATAGCTTCATACTTTTCACCAAATCTTTTGAATTGCCAATTAAAGAAAGAAATAAATAAAATATCCACACAATTTCACAACTCAGTTACAATCCTCTTTATGTCCTATTATCCGCCTAAATAAAGAGGAAATCCGTCCGAAGCGCTGGACAGTAAAATAGTGCTCTACCTTATCCACTGAAATTTTTGTGCAGATTTCTTGCAGCCCTCGTAGAAGATCGGTGTCTAAATATAAGTATGTAGAGTCACTAACTTTGCCAGCAAGAAACTAATATTAATGACAGTCACTTTCTGCGGCTCATTTCGATTTTCTGCAATACTTCTCAGTAGCACTGGTTGTTTTTTCTGCAGTGTATAGAGTAGATCTTACTTCAGAAGCTTTAAGAAAAATCATCTAAAGAAACTTCCCCATTAAAAACTTTGTACTTGCTACCATTTATTAAGAACAGTAAATAATTAAGCCTCTTCAAAAGAAAATACGAGTTTAAAGTATCAAAGCAACCATGAAACATTGCTTCGGATTTGAAAGGGAATAAAAATTAATGCAAGGAATGCAGGAACTTCACTGAGAATTAAAAATGTTTACAATTAACATAAAAATTAAATTTAAGACTAAATTTGTCTTTTAAATGTAGAGCTTATTAGAACGACTTCCACGAATCCCCTCATACAGAAGACACCGGCAGAAAAAATTACGGTCCCAGCCTCAACTCATCATTTCGTGTCTTAGTTTGTTTTGACGTTTTTAAATTGCGTCTGTTGTAAGGGATCAAACGTGAGGAAAATTTGGAACGATTTATAGGGAAATAATGGCTGTTAATTTTGACAATCATGTGGAACACGTAAATACACTGTGTGCTTAAAGTTCAGAATTTAGTTTTAAACACAGCAATTAGTATAGGCTAGTTTTCAAGGCTTATCAAAGGATGTTATGCAATTCTAAAAGTTATGCTTGCCTATGTGTTAAACTTTCTCATCTATTAGCTCATAATTTTAAATGCACTTGTATGTTTCACTGGTTTGTTTTTAACAAATATGTAGTAACATTAAAATTCAAATTAGATGGAGTCTGAGAGGGCAGAGACCTTAATGGTGGTGTAGCTAATATTTTCGGCCTTCTGGAATGCTATGCTTTCCCGCGGGTATGGTATTGCCAACGTTTCGAGGGGACGTATTGCCTTCAGCTTTGTGGGAAGAACTGTGCATGAAGAATTACAAAGCAGATTGGTAGGGGGTCTAATAAGGTTTAAATAGGCGTCTGTTTAAAGAGGAGAGAAGAATTTCTGTTTTAAAGTGTGACGGTGATATGACTTCCAGTCCTTTAGTTCTCTGCGGCATAATCAAACTGCAAGCGCACCAGGTGCCATAAGATTGCGATCAGACTCTGTACTGTGCCACCAGCCGTGAACAGGATCCACATTAACCTTGAAGGGCCGTGAAAGCCAAAAATTTTCATGTATGTGAAATATGGTTAACATAAGCGTAAAGTGAATGCAATAAATGAGAAACAAGAAGCAAGGTTTTCAGGGAGACTCAATGATATCTGTTTAAAAAAAACTGGCAATCCGCTCATTCAATTTGCTTTGCCTTTCTTCATTTCGTTAATGTATTTTGAGTCATGTTGACCCACAGATTCATCTAAAAACCTGCGTAATTTACTTCCTCTCGCACAGCGCAATATATTACTTGAGAGACGTCACAAGATTTAATCCCATTTAAATGAGATGTCTAAGGAGTGTTACGTCTTCTCCAAGCCGCAGAGAATTTGCAACTGTATGAATGTAATTAATGTATTGTTGCTTCCTTTTCAGAAGAAGGTGGCATTTCGGCACGGTTCCTTGGATACGCGACACAGGTCAGTGCATTGCTGCATTTGAAGAAATGTCAGAGGGTGGGCGGTGAAATATTAACTTGTTAACATCTTCGCAGTAAATAACGAATAATTTACTGCGTAGAATAACAGAGAAATTTATGCAACAATAAATACGCATGGACAAAACTAAATATATGATCTTGTCAAACGTCAAAAATTTGCATCAAAGTGAGACTGTAATAATTTGCAATAAATAGTTTGAAAACATAAATTCTAAATATGTAGAAATAAATATAAAGTATGGAAATGGCATTCATAATGCAGCAGCTTAAAAATGAATATGAAAATGATTGTTGTTGACTTTAAAACTGTTCCATCACATCATATACTTCTAAAAACACAAAACATATGATTTAAAAGACAGTAATTTTGCAGGTTTAGAATTTAATGTACTGTTTTGAATAAATAATGACAAATGACTATAAACAGTGTCCAGGAATATGTTTGGTGTGCAGAGTTAGGCCTGGACTAATATAAGGCAACGTAAGAATTGTGACAGGTATTCGTCCTCTTTTTGCCACGTTTGTACGTGATCTGGGGCCCATCCAGACACCTGTTTCATGGGTGCCAGAAGCAGTTTTCCCCAGCATTATGAAGCCCGGATAACAAGGCTAAACACTCACTTGTGTATTGAAATAACATCTATAATGCGCATAATTATATCCCATCAGCCCCCGATTTCTCCTAATTTCGATTTACCTATCCATTGCCATATGGAAAGTACGCTTCAATTAGAATAGATCTTTTCTTTCCATGGCTCGACAGTCTTCGTGCGCCAAGGTCGCCTCGTTGTCAAGGTTTCGAGATCACACTCAGGCACACCACGCTCGGTACGACTTCGCTGGGTGAGCAATCGGCCCGTAGCAGAGACCTCTAACTGACAAGACAAAACGCTCACCACAGGGATACATCGATGCCTCCGGAGGAATTCGAACCCGCAATACCAGCAAGCGAACGGCCGCAGACCCACGTCTTAGACCGCCCGGTCACTGATATTCGTTGAAATCTAGCTTAACCCCTGCAGTTTAGCGACCTATTGCGTGCCTATCAAATCCGTGGCGCAAAACTTGACAACTGAGGAATCATTCATGTAGGAACTTCTGCTTCCTGGTGATTCATGAGGTAAACCCAGTTATTTGATGACCTGGGAAATTTCGTTCCACTCGTCACAAATCGAAAAAAAATCGTAGTATTTCCAGCCGAATATTCGCATGCTTACAGTTTAGATTTAACATCCTACGAATTCTATGCTAGGCTGCTGGACCTCCACGGCGTGTGTGACGATACCAGTGGAATGCGAAACAGTCGCCTAAGTGACGAAAGTACACACAAAGCAAAGCACAAAAAGTTTAATAAGAGACTGTATGAATAAAATTCCCTTTCGCGAGGATACAAAATAAACTATCCCCTAATCAAAATATTGTGTAGAAAACGGGCCGAACGTATGCTTTACAATAAAATGCACTGAAAACCTTTAATCAAGAAATTAGGAGTACCCCCTATTATACGTAAAGCGAAGAACATGCTCTTCATACTTTCGCAAAACCTGGAAGAGCGTGCATGTATAAAAAAAACAGATTAAATTTCACAGTGTATTTTGTTTCTGGGCATCCTATATTCCCGCAGCAATTCACATCACTCAAGATGCCTGTTCGTTCTTTCACACTCGTCAGTAGGCGGGCACAGGAAGTGACGTATTGCGTCCTCCTTGTAACTCACTTCCGACCGAAGCTAACAAGTGAGCAGGGCGAGTACAAAGAGAGAGGCACCTGCCCTATCACTGTGAGTGGAATTTCAATTCATTTCAGATTAATACATCAAACTCTAGAGCTGAGAGAACTTCTGCACTTCTTCAAAGTTGTACGTGGTTGGATGCTGGATAATGAGTGTGGAATATACAATGTATCCGAAAATTCTTTTAGTAAGAGATCAGCCGCAATACTCGAGCTCCGCAAGGTTACGACCTTGTCCGTCTCAATTCTTATTAGAGTTTTTTCATTTTTAAAAAACATGTAGACATTTTACATGCAGTTTAACACGGATGTGAAAATCGGGTTTTCGCACCTAAGCTGTACGAGCTCAATACATGTACACCCTATACTGCGCAGTATGATTGAATTAATTTTACGTCCTATAAGGAAGTCGAAGCCCATGTTACTTGTCCCCCAAAAAATGTGTAACATGTTCAGTTGATGAGGTCTGAACACAGCATATTACACGCACTGCGACAAGAATGGGACAGTGTCGACCATCTCATTACCATAATTTAAAGAAAAATGTAATTACATTCAATTGGCTGTAACTTCAGTAAACGAACAGCTCCGTGATGATGATACTTAGGTAACGAAACATGCTGAAGTTATAAGAAATAAATAAGTTTTATCAAATGCTTTGTGCATTTGTTGGGTAACATAATAGAAATTCTGCGAAATGGACGGTAAACGCTTAACCAAGATTACGTCGTGTTTTGTTATTTTGCAGCCCGTAGACCGCATGTAAGAACAGAGGATTTTTGTGGTCTTCCCTGGTACATTATGAGTAGCTTCATAATATATAATCCGAACCAAACGCGTCAGGGAGTTAAAATTTAGAAGGTTATGAAGGCAGTGTATGTATATAAGTTAAGTAGGAGATGAGAAATGCATACATAATTTTAGTCGTACTATGAGAAGGAAAGAGAAAGACAGCACCTGGGAGGATCATATTAAAGTAGATATGAGAGAAGCTTTGTGTATGACTGTGGACTGGATTCAACTGTTTCACGGTAGAGACCCGTGAAGAAATGTTACCAGCACTCTAACCGTTGTTAAGTGCGTTTGCAAAATTGTGAAAAGCGACTATTGGCTTCGTCATGTCTGTCTGTCCGTCCTCATGGAAGAACCCGGCCCCCACTGGACAAAATTGACATTTGAGCATCTTTCGAAAATCTGTAGAGACGAATCAAATTTCATTCAAATCTGATAAGAATAAAGAGTACTTTACATGAAGACCGATGTGCGTTTTTGTTCAGATCTTGCTCATTTCTTTACAGAATGAGAAATGTTTCAGACAAAAGTAGTAGAGAAAAGCAAGCCACACATTTTATGTTCAGTAACTTCTATTCGAAAATTGTGCCATTTATGGATAATGTGGGAAAATACTGCAGAGCCGGGTAGTCTACAGATGACAATATGGGGCATGCGCATTGCATTTCGTATGCCTAAAGCTACAAACACGCACTCACAATATGTAATAATTATTTCTTTTCCACAGTAACAATTGTTGCACGAACGCGCCTCAATGTTAAGTTACATGTTCTCTACCTCTTTTGCCATAAAGCACAGATTATGCCTGAAAGTCTGGCCGAATATCAGCTGCTCAGGCATGGGATTTCAGTGTGGTTTGTAATGAAGTTATATGTGTGAATTCTTGTCATTTATCTTTTTCACACGAACAGAAATTTAACCCATCATTCTAAATAAATATTCCTACATTATCGTATATTCGAGTATTAAATAACTCTAGCAACATACAACCCACACTAATTATCTCCAGTAATCCAGCACACATATTGACCAAGTCCAGTAACGTAATATTAATTGAATAATTCCAGTTATGTGTCACACATGCTTACTAACTGCCGTAACAACAAAGACGCTGATTAATTCCAGTAACATAACACACATTGGGCACTATCCGTAACAAATTCCATCAAACTTACGTGATCGTAGGCCGGTACAGTCCAGTTCGCATCCTCAAAAAGTTTTTGTATAAGAAATATTGTGTACTGTACTTCTTGGTCTCCGTTTAGCGATTTTCCGTGCAGTTCTTAACTTTATCTGCGATTGTGTACTTCTAATTACGCGATTCGAGCTCCGTGTTCAGATAATCAGAGGGCCCTAAAAATGACGACCTTGCCTGTAGTAAAGTTAAGAAGTAAACTTCTCACATTTGCTGCCACATCTATGTACTTACGCTTAACGCTCTGATTTGAACGCCTGTGTTTGTAGGAAGATCTGTCGCTAAAGACGAAACGTGTTCATATAGCCAGCCTGAACAAGGAAAAGAATACAAAAGTCAAACACATCACTTCGCCGAAGTCTTTCATTCTATTATTTTCGAAAGCTGCCCTAAGCTTTACTGGAAAGCAAGCCTACGCAGTGACTGACTCATTCTGACGTTTATCTAATTACACTACTTGTACATCACATAAGGTAATACGGTCACGCGTTCCGAGTAAGTAAGCGTTTGGAACGAGACGTTCTTGGCCTGTTTGGTTCCCCCACCCCCCGATCACGAAATTTCCTGCAATTAAAAATAATAGATAGGGAAAACCTGAAAAGCCGGTAACCGAGATATGGTTAGAAGCGCACTTCGACGAATACAAAGGTAAATTTCATCATATAACGTGCAATAAAGACCCAGGGGGCGAGTAAAGGAACAAATCTCCTTCTTAATCACAACGCTGGGTGGGGGGGTCCGTTTTAAAAACTGCGCCCAGGCCACTCTACCAGCGTGGAGACAGCCCCGGAACTTTATGTACGTGTGAGCCGGAATAGCCCAGCCGGTATAGCGACTCGATATGGGCTGGACGGTCCGAGGATCGAATCCCGGCAAGGGCGAGATTTTTCGCACCCGTCCAGATAGGTCCTGGGGCCCACCCAGCCTCCTATTCAATGGGTACCGGTTATTTCCCGGGGTTAAAACGGCCAGGGCGTGGCGCTGACCACGCACTCCCATATAGCGCTGCGGTTAGAGAAAGAGTATATCTCTACTCACCCTCTGGACCTTCATGGCCTGTTATATGGTGAAATGTAACTTTTTACTCTTTGCGTGTTGTCTGAGGCCCAGGGTCGGACAGAACGGGTATGGATAAGAGAAAATTTCTTCCCCCGCTGGGGCTCGAACGCCGAACCATCCAGCTCGCAACGAGTCGCAATACTAATTACGTTATTCCAGTCCCCCACAGAATGTAAATACAGGCCTTTATCGCTACACACCCTTCGTTAGTTCGGTGAATAATAAACGGACTTAGAGTCCATTAATTTACAGTGCCAAACAGGATTACTAGCAGCAAAAGAAATATTACCTGTGTTAAACAGACCCACACTACTGAAAGAAAGTTAAATTCTGTGAGCAGTGATTCTGCCATTATGCATCCGTCAGGGTACGGTGCATCACCAAAATGTCAGGACGTACTGATGATGCATGCTACTCCGTTCCAGTATTCGGAGGTCCTTTGTTCGGCTGCTACAGGAACGGATTTTCGATCACACTATTTTGTCTCTGCTTATTACATTCTTGAGATACAGAAAGGCAGGCGTAGCCTTATTAGTGCCGACCCCTGGCCTTGCGGGTTATGGCGTGGGTCTGCGACCTCTCGGATGCTGGGATTGTAAGATCGAATCCCGATGAGGGCACGGAAATTCCCACGTTGTGTTTCTTGTGTGTTGTGTAGGTAGCGGCCTCTTAGACGGGTTGATCACACGTTCATAGGAATCCTACCGGGAGTGGGGGCTAATTATGCGTGATATAGAAACCTAAAAAATGAGACAGCCTAGTCCCGATTTAAGCTGTGGCTCCACAAAATAAAACATACTTGTAACTGTTGTTTCCACTACTTCTCTTTCAGCTTGTTCCTTGCTTTACTGTCATTCACTGCATTTTCGTAACCGTCAGATCTTCGCGTTCATTTCCCTCTCGCGCCCCTCCTGCTGTACGGCTGTGATTAGTGAAGCGATCACGTCCCGAAAGGAAGGGGAATCGGGTGGGGAAATGACGCAGGGTCTAGAGTAGTGGCAGTCTTTGCAGTCGGTGCTGTTACATCGGCAACTGTGTGCGTTTGAGGTCATGTACCCTGAATAATTACGAATTGTGAGTCACACAAATAAGAGCTGTTGAGCGACCCATTTCTTTCCGCGATTACCAGATATACTGACCTTCGACTGTCTCGCCAGGACCTGATTTTATTCCCAAATATATTTCAAATGTAGTATTTGCGGGAAATTAATCGGAAGAATACCCAATCCGTCTCTAAATCTACTCCGCTCATTTCAATGAAATTTTATATAGGAAGTCTTCGGCATACCTTCCGTTACATATCAGTACAGTATATGTAGATGAAACTGAATTTTTTGTTTCCACAAATTTACCTTAGAGTATCCAAAGAAAAGTGGTAGAATAGTTATAAGTGCTTAGAAAGATACTGAAAGAATGCCAGCGACGTAATTTAATTAAAATCCACACACATATGTCGACAAATTGAGGGGAATCACAAAAATCCATATTATTGATGGTTGGTGCTCCTGTCCGTACTCCGAGTACACATCAGCACACTATCGAATACTTCTCATACACATTCCCTGGGTCTCACTGCTGCAAGAAATAAATGTAGTCTATTTTGTCCGCCACTGACTTAATCGCTTTTCTACTTCAGTAGATGACAGACCTTGTTTTTGAGTTCGAGGTTCGAATCTAGACTAGTAGGATCCGTGAATTCTATGTAATATTCTTAGTTCTTTCCAGTGATTGCCGAGACATGACACTACCCTTTTGTTCCCACTTTATGTCAATCGCAGCTAGCCTTCCGTTTCTCATTAGACTAAAACACTTTTGTAGCTGGGCAGGTAATTAGAATATGTTAATTAAGTTATCATGTTTACTTCACGAAGAGAGTCCTTTAGACACAGTATCGGCTAAATGACATAGAACAGGAATGCATATACTGTCTACCATGCTACGGTCTAAAAGGAACAGACAGTATCAATATACAGCGATTTTATAGATATACAGTCGTAATCCAGACCCTGAGACCAGAGTATGTGCGACGAACAGTGTGTTACAGTGCATACTTCAACCAGTATTTATTGCACTTCGCAAACGAACATCACTGGAGTCACGCAAAGGATATACTTTAAGTGTATTTTCTTTGTGGGTCACTCGAAGACATCTTAGACTGCATTTGGTCAATAACTCATGAATGGTACCTCAGTCAGGATAGCCGATAACACGGACGAGATTGAACCAGACATCCTCTGAAAACACAACGCTAACTTTCGATTCTGGTGTTTATGACTATTCAGTGTGTGTCATCATGAAAATGTAAAATGCGAAATTCATCATCAAAATCCACAGCACACACACACACACACACACACACA
>Ga0123354_10006400_pt1 | contig 17478 bp, 13 predicted proteins | sample TergutLab28metaG_2_FD_97872 | JGI IMG/M metagenome (GOLD analysis project Ga0123354, IMG submission 97872) | Labiotermes labralis P4 segment gut microbial communities from Petit-Saut dam, French Guiana - Lab288 P4 | ecosystem: Host-associated > Arthropoda: Insects > Digestive system > Gut ...
AGAGAAAACATGCACACTGATAGATGTGGCAATACCCGCAGACAGAAATGTTGTGCAAAAGGAAGCGGAAAAGAAGTTAAAATACAAGAGTTTGTGTATAGAGATACAACGAATGTGGAACCTAAAATGTATGATTGTACCAGTAATAAGTGGAGCCACTGGAATAGTAACGAGAAGCTTAAAGAAAAATTTGGAAACTATACCAGGAAAACACTCAATAGATTCACTACAAAAGACAGCTATGCTTGGAACATCACACATAATATGGAAAGTACTGCAATGTGAAGTTTGAAGCCTGAGTGGTGGGGATCACCGCTGGTTCAAAAGAAGTACCAAGAAGAAATGCCTGTGACAGGAGATATACATATTGTATAATAATAATAATAATATGGAATTTGGACCTGAAAAATGTGCCAAGATTGCGTTTAAAAGAGGCAAACTGGTTCACTCACAAAATTTAGTGATCGACATCAACAAAGAAATACAAGAGCTAGAACAGGGAAAAATGTACAAGTACCTCGGGATTGAGGAAAGTGAAGGTATACACCATCAACAAATGAAAGAAAGATTGAAGCAGGAATACAGCAGGAGATTAAGAATGATACTGAAATCTGAACTGAATTCCAGGAATAAAATTACAGCAATTGGAGCAATAGCTGTCCCAGTGTTGCGATACAGTTTTGGTATAATTAACTGGAGAACTGAAGAAATAAAAAACAGTGACAGGAAAACTAGAAAGATGCTAACAATGTATAAAATGCATCACCCAAAAGCTGACATAGACAGGCTATATGTAAAGAGGATAGAAGGCGGGAGAGGACTGGTGCAAATTGAAGTGGCATATAAAGCAGAAATAATTAATATTGCAGAATACCTTAAGACAAATTATAAAGAAGACCAGTTTGTAAATATTGTTAAAAGCCACGAAAGCACTCAATCAAATATGAACTCAATAATTAAGGCAGCAGCAAAGATTACAGAAGAATTAAGTCAACCAAATGAGAAGAGCGATGCAAAACAGGATGGAATACAACACACAAAGGCAAGATTGGGAGAGTCCCTAAAGAAAAAATGGAAAAACAAAGTAATGCATGGGCAGTACATTAGAAATATAGACAGCTTATTGGTGAAGAAGACACCTTCCTCTGGCTATCGAAGGGAAACCTAAAGGCAGAAACTGAAAGTGAAATAGTGGCAGCACAAGACCAGGCACTACGAACAAAATATTATGCGACAAAATTATTGAACACAGAGACAGATAGCTAGTGCAAACTTTGCCAACAATTTGATGAGACAATATCAGCATGCCCAATACTGGCAAAAGAACAGTACCTAAAAAGACATGATAGAGTGTGTGCACAACTACACTTCAACATATGCAAGGAAACAGGGGTACAATTGGACAAAAAACACCGGCATGAACATGTGCCAAAATCAGTAGAAACAAGTCAAGAAGGCAAGGTAACCATATTGTGGAATCAACAAGTACAAACTGACAGAACTATCCCCAACAACAAACCAGACATTATAATCTGTGATAATGAAAAGGGAACATGTATGTTAATAGATGTTGCAATCTCAGGAGACAGAAATGTGATTAAAAAAGAAGCCGAGAAAATTTTAAAATATAAAGACCTTACAATAGAAGTATAGTGCATGTGGAATGTAAAAACAAAGGTGATACCAGTAATAATAGGGGTGACCGGGACTATTTCAAAGTCAATTAGAAAATACATGAGCAACATACCAGGAAACATGAAGTTAAGGAACTCCACTAAACAGCCATATTGGGCACTGCACACACACTTCGGAAAGTACTTATGTAAAAGTACAATAGACCAATACTGAAACTAATGATATAAGCACCATGTATAGTAACAACAGAATAGCTGCAACACTGTATTTCCTAGGGACATAGTTTGTCTCAGGAATATAAGTATAAATACCCTGCATAAAGGAGATGATGATGATGACAATAATAATAAATAATATATTTTATTCATAGCATAAATTGTATTTTATTACTTGATCGAACAATATTCAAGGTATAGTTTTGTTGTTGTGGTTTTACACTGTGTTATTTTGTGTATTGTTTTCTTTTAGCTGTATTGTATGACAATATTATATTTTCATAACAATATGTTCATATATGTATATTACAAGACCTTTGACTTTTTCTATATCTCAGGGTCCCTCATGGTACCTTCTGTAGATCAAATGAACATGAATAAAACTATTAACTATTAATGGTCCTTGAGATCAGGGTCCAGCACGAGTTTCTTCAGTACAATGTTCCAGGTAACACTTAACTATCCTTACAAAACTTTGTCTCTTAAAGAACACTTGTATTGCCTTTCCCTCAAAAAGAGGCAAATTGTGTTTCTAACATGACATGCTCTGGCTACTCAGTAATTATCATGTCTCATAATCAAGTTACTGTATTTACATTGAACTATCCCAACCCAAATCCTTAAACATCAAAATTTAACACCATAATATTCATCCGCTGCTTACTGTTTACATGTTCGTTTCTCATGGATCAGTTGTTATTATAACATTGTTACATTTGCCACATACAGTGATTTCTGGCATATTATGTAAAGTGGCTGATTCTGCAAGATCCACAATATTATCTTTTTTGCTGTGTAAATTCTTTCCTATTTTGATTTCCATACTTATTTCCTATTTTTGGCTAATTTCACACATGTAATTAATAACTTTATTATTGATATTGTCTAAACTATCTATAATTTCTATAAATATCATTCATTCATACATATTACATGTAACATCATGAACTATGTGACACTGTGATTCTTAGCACTTTTTTCTTATTCACATAGATATTAAAATAGCCTCTCCATTTCTTCTGGAAATTTAGGTAAGAACCTATTACATATTGTATAACATCAGTTCTCTGTCAAGAATTTACTTACACAGGAGATCTAAATCATATGAAGTAAAGCCACGTGCAGAATCACAGGTTTGGCTGAGGCTTTTCATGGTATTCCTACACACACGGGTCATATTTCCAGGACCTATCAAAAATGCACAGTCGTAGGTGATGGAGGATATGGGTATTTTACTTACAAAGATCATCCAGATATCCTCCACCAAATCCATTGTCTAATGATACATTAAAAAAAACTGTACACAGGAACTATGAAGATATCCAACATTTAAAAGTACATGTAAAACCCTATTCCAAGGACAGCATTAAACACACTCAACGATGCTGACTCAACATTGTACACTGTGCTTTCTGAGGATTGAAGTCTTCTGCGATGTTATGCTGTTCGGGTAAACAGTTCCCAGTGTTCTGAAGGATTGTTATGTCTGCACCTTCAGAGTTATTTATCTTATTGGAATCTGCTTCATTTATCTTCCCCAATGATGCTACACAGTCTCAGCATTTCACAGTGTCCATAATTCAACATTAATCTTCAGCCATCCACCCACTGCCAAACACCAGACTGTGCTACAAACATCTTAGCCAGTACACTCAGGCCCAACTACATGTACATCACATTTTTATGAAAATGCGTGCAACATTAAATGTATATTGATCTTTTCAATCACACGCAGCACACTCTAATCATTTATTATCTGGAAATTAGCTGCAACCTTGAATATAGATAGTCAGGCCACTGTACAAGATCATGAATGTGTTCAGAAATAAGTATCTGAATGCATTCATGTTCTTGTACAGCAATACCATTGTGAGAACCTACTAACAAGCACTGTACTTTCATTTTTTTGGCATTATAAAAGTCAGCTCAAATATAATGTCAGTTATTGCCTGAGAACTTCTGTATAAGTGATTTAACAGATACACTTGGCGTCTGTGATCTACGTTTGAAAGATGACTGGAAATTAGGAGTGCCAGAACGTACAGCAGACTGACCCTTGCTAAGAAAACGTGTATTAATACGCTCACGTTTGTTTTCACTCTCATCTTTGGAAACAAAATCAACTGAATCAGTTTTTTTCTGTGGTGACAACGGTATATTTGGTGTTTTTTGAGGTCGAATCACCTCCTTAGCAAACTTTTCTGATGTAAAATTCTTAAATCTAATTGGATCATTTATTCTTTGCTCTTGACTTTTTAAATATGGCAGTGATGAAACAGAAGCCTTATCAGATGTGCTTCCCTCTGTCACAGGATAAGAATGGACTAAAATTGATTTCGCCTGGAGAGGTTCAAAAACAGCAGTGGTTTGTGTAGAAGATACTGCCACCTCAAGAGTTGAACTTGACAATAATGAAATCTGTGATTGTGCTTCACATGTTTGGTCACTATTAGTCACTGGCAACTTCTCCCATTCAGGTGGTCTGAATGGAACAGCAGTTAGGAAAGTATTAACTTCTTGATAGACAGGAGTATCTATATCAATAAGAAGAGCTTCTGAATTAGTTACATGTGTTGGTTGCATCTGTAATGAAATATCCCTCTTAGAAGCAACTGTGTCTGTATTTGTCACTAATGACTCTTTTACTAAGGGCTCAGCAGAATTAGGATGTAGACTGGAGTCAGACAGATGGCATATTGTAACATCACATTCTATGTCTGAATGTTGATCTAAGGCCTCTGTTTGTTTCAGCAAATTTGGTGTTTGAAGTGGGGCAGCAAGCACTACTGGTTGCAGAATATCATGATTAGGTGCATTTCCATGGAATGTTGGTGGGACCATTGGTGTTTGTGTGAAGGAGCCTGTTGTAGACTCACATAAGGAATGTGTACCATCACTTGCTTCAGAATCTAGTGATTCTTTCATAGATGACTGGGACTCAAGTTTCAAACTAGGAATTTCAGAAATCATAACTTCAGATGTAAATACTTGAATGATTTCACTAAGTGATGTGATAGAATGTGATTGCTCATGTGGGAGAGGTGCTGTTTTTGCATCAAACTTATCACCTGAAGAGACAGATGATGATGTTTCTGAGGTATAAGATAATGTACTAAAAGCATCAATTTGATTAGTTGGAGGAACAAGTAACAACTGTGCATTATCTTCATAATTCTGAGAGGCAGGTGGGTAGGAACTGACTGCTTGTGGTTTTGGGGTAGATGGTAATGCCTGGTCATGATTCAGTTCTGCTGTAGTTGGTACGAACTGTTGTCTGTTTTGTTGATAAGCTTCCAGCATTTCCAGTGAATCTGTTGACTCAAGAGAACGTGAACGTTCACGGTGATATTGTGGTCTTGTCGCACGCGCCTAGAAGTAAAAATGCAGCCCATGAAACACAACCACACACGAACTCCTATATACCCTCATCCAGCAAATTATGTTTCAACTATATTAATCTAACTAATCAAAGTACTCACTTTCTGATCCATTTCAATGGTTTATTTTCCTTCTCTTCAGATGCTTTTTTCCAGTACAAAATCAGACTCACTTGCAATTCGCTGAAAAGAACTGATTCATGTATAATACAAAATGTGTACATTCCTTCAGACACTTTCATTTATATCAAAAGCACATCACAAATCAGCAATTAATATTCATTAAAATAAATTATATATAATTTAAAGCGTTCATGGTGACTGAATTTAATAAAATATTCTCGAGCTGGCAGCCATGTCAGGTGGTTGAAAGGTGAGTAAACCAGTGATTCAAGGACCATCTCTGGGAACCGACTACCTCCAAAGACCATCTGCATCATTATATACCTACCCGAACCCTTGGCTCATAGCTGGTGGTGAGACAAGCGGGTTGGTGGGCAGAGTCAAGTACTGCTCTGCTTGGTCCTGCTTTTACATTCATTAACATGTTGGTTATAGGTAACCAAGCCTGGCTCAATATGAGCACCTATGTAAGAACAATTGTAACAGACAGTGTATTCATATTGAGCCAGGCCTGGTTAGCTACAACCAACATGTCAATGAATGTCACAGTAGGCCCCAGCAGGGCAGGGACTTGATTCTGTCCACCAACCCTCTTTTCTCACCACCAGTTATGAGCCAAGGGTTTGGGAAGGTATATCATGACACAGGTGCACTTGGTGGTAGTTCTCTGATGACAAGAACATGGTTGGTCCTCAAAATGTTGGTTCACTCGCCATTCAACCACCTGAAATGGTTGCTAGCCCAAGAATATTTTATTGAAAATAAATTATATATTTATGTGCGTATTTCCACTACGTTAAAGTTGTAGCCATAACTCCAAAATTGTGTACTGTAGCCACATTCGTTACTTTTTTTTTTTTCTCAACACCACATTTCATATTCATAACTGCTGTAAATGTAAACGCAGAGTAGTGATTTCTCATGGTGACAATCTTGCTGCAATTAATGAACAAATGAATGTGAAAATGACAGCAGAAATACGTAGGCTTTTGCAGCGATGCTCTTTCTCATTTGGTGCTATCCATGACACAAGCAGTGAAAGCTCTGTATGAAGAGATATATACTACCAGCATAAAATAAAGTTATATTGTTACGTGTTCACTGAAGTGTGTTCAACACTTAAATTCACCTCTTCAGAAAGATGGCTTTAATAAAGTTGGGTGCATTTGAAAGTTTTATTACCAGAAGTTCTTCCAACCACTTTGTTCAAGCTACTGAGTCTAGGGAATCAAAAACTGTCACACTGAGGTGGTTTCTACTTGATAATATTTCTATAACACTTCAGGAAAATGGATCAGTTGGTTAACAGTTACTTTGGTGAGGGAAGCCATTTAAATATTATCATACCATAAGCTTAATTATTTTAACAAATAATATATGTGTGTGTGTGTGTGTGTGTGTGTGTATATATATATATATATATATATATCAGTGCTGTAAATATGAATGGCATATTCTCTGATGTTCTATGATGTTGAAGTACATGTATGTATAACACAGATGTGTGTGTGTGTGCTGACAGTCCATTTCAATGTATTTGTTACAGGAAGACACATTTTTTCATTACTGTGTGTGTGTATATATTTGGAAATACAAATTTTCCTTACTTGCATGATACAGATTCCCTGAACATTTTAAGTTCTTATATTTACACTTACATGCTAATAACTACATTCAAAGTTTACACTTACATTCTATCTATTACACAGTATTAACAAATTGTCTGAAACACTGCAGACATCTTTACATCATCATATAACACTACTTCTGTCTCAACACCTCACACATTGAAGGTTAGTATCTCCTGAGCCTTTCACTTATCCTCATATCACTTGCACTTCCAGCTCATGTATGACTAAGATCAATATTTGTCCATGAAATATTATGTGATAAGATACGGCAATGACCAAGCTATTTCACCATCAAACATCCCAATTCATCACCCATTTACTTAAGCTGCTGATAATGATACCCACTCAGTAACACATATTATGAAAGTAAGTTACAGGTAGGGAACATATATATGATGACATATTTCCAAGTAGATGGTGAAATGTTATAAACATTAAACAGTAAGCTGCATATACTTCTAGAAAATTTATCACACTCATAACTGTTTTGATTCCTGTGACAGCTGGAGCAAGCTGAGTTGAACACGAAGGTGCAGGCACGCCTCACGCTCCTCCATGATTCGATGCACAAGATCAAGTTTCTTTTGCTGCAAGAAAACAGACAAACAATTAGTAGATCATCAAACTATGTTCCAACTTCACTATTATTCAAAAAGCTATTTCATGATCTCATAAAGATAAGAAAGAAAGTATCTAGCACTCCTTAAAGTGGTGTATACATGGCTGGACTAAGGGGCAGATGGCAGGGGTGTCAACCTACAAGGGGCACTGAGACATCACTGGAATAATCAGAAGTATGGTGCTGGTAAACCTAGGTTTCCACACACAAAAGAATTTTCCTGAAAATTATCTGCAATATAGGCACGCACCCACAAACTTTCACCCAGGCCTGTCATAGGCGGAAAAAGTTTAAAGAATATCGGTGTTCAGGGGTGTCAAATTATTCACCTGCCTGGGGTGCCTACATGCTTTGGGCTAGTCCTGGGTGTTGGAACATCAGCTCCAAGTGTCACTGTGCTTTACTTGTGATACCTGTACTCATTCCTTGACATTAGGTAATGTCGATGAAAATGCCCCTTGTCTTCATAATAAAAAGAAAATTTGCCATGTTGTTTCAAATTGTGATAATACTGTCACAATACAAACAACAAATAAGATCTGTTTTTCCTGAGTTATGAATTTATAGTATTTATCTGATATGTCACCATAAATAAAGGTACCAATACACTGTACTGTAGTGTATCATCACCAAAAAAGCAGTGCATGTAACAGAAAAACATAAAATAATTTTCTGAGCTGTCCACCTTAAAATAACCAATGTGTTTATTCCTTTCCAGTACACCACATTCTGAGATACAGTGCATGAAAGATGGAGAGACAAAGTACCCACCACAAACTAATACAGTTATTTGAAGTGCAAGAAAAAGTGTGGAAACTGCAGGAATTGAAACTGTGCCAGTTATTCTTGAAAAGAATAATACCATCATACCAAAACATTTGTATGAGGTGCTATATACACTTCAGACACTGCAATACCACAAAAACCGGCTTCCAAATGCGTGTGTCCTTAGAAATGTTACATTTTTAGAAAGGTTCTAAATAAACTTCTACAATTCAGGTCTGTCTTAAAACTGTAAATCGTGTACTTTTAGTCTAGAAATACACCATGATAAATACCGGGCTAATACATCATGACTGTAAAAATTCTTGGTAATAATTCTTTCAAATCAAAAGTATAATTACATACCAATTATAACAGTATTATTCCATGAAATAATTTTCTATCCAGCATACCTGGGGATTGTGAGGTCTACAACGATGCCCAAAACAGTTAAATATCCTTCTAGGAACGTTTAAACACAAGACTCAAAATAATAATATTAAAATAACATACTCTTAGTCCAGAAGAAAAGTGACAGAACTCCAAAAATACATAACTGAATATGTGACACTATTCTCCCATCACATGATCATTATTCTGTTCAGAAGAAGAGTGATTGGCTGATTGATTATTATATTCAAGTGGATCCAGTACAGATCTAGCCCATCCACTGGATATAGAATGCGTCATACATCTATTAGTAAGCATATATATAATATGTAAGCATGTTGACAGACGATATTACAACTATAGTTACAGTGGTATAATATAGTGTCAGTTAAAAGACAATCTGAATATATCAAAAGAAGAAATATTTTTAAAGTTTACAATATAATCATATATTAATTACAATAATGCACATGTGATTGTAACAGCATAGAACACCAGCTAATTGACAGTCAGAATAAAAAGACACATTAATATTTACAGTTATAACCAAAACAACATATTGTTAATGTGTTCCTTAGTTACAACTATATACATTATTCATTAATAAATAATTCATACAAATTATAGAAACAGTGTGTAAGAAAATAATTCTTTAAGGCGCTTTTACATTTATTGGGATATTCCACAATCTGTATGAATTCTAATGGCAGTTTGTTAAGAAGTTTTACACCTTAGTAATGAACACCCTGTTGGTATATGGATAAGGAGGCAGACAGAAGAAGAAAATTTTTATTTTGTCAAGTTGGTATATTATGACTGTTGTAATTTGTTGTAAAATGATCCCTGTTCTTCACCACAAATAAAAGAATACAAAAAATGTACTGTGATTTAAACAACACTCCTAACTATTTAAATAGATTTCTATGTGAGTCCTTGTTGTTACTTCCAGTTATAATTCAAATTGTTCTTTTTTTGCAAGTTATAGATTTTCTAACTATGAGACGTGTTTCCCCAGAATAAAATAACATATAACATAATGGAGTGGAAAAGAGTGTAACAATTACAGATGAGTGGGACATATATGGTTTAAAAGATCTAACAATATAGCAAACACAGCTTAATTTATTCACTATTCTTTCTATATGAGTAATCCAGGGTAATGTGAATCTATAATTCAGCCAAGAAATTTAGTATGAGAGACATTTGAGATCACATTATTACCACATATAATCTTGGAATTATTTTGTTCCACATTGAACACATTGTGGTCTTCATAATTTAAGGAGAGTAAGTTGTCTCTGAACCATTTATTTATAATTTGAAAAGTGTTGTTGTTGTTGTTATTATTCTCCTCCTCCTCCTCCTCCTTCTTCTTCTTCTTCCATTGACACTAGAGCCTGATGTGGGCTTTGGCCTGTCGAACAATATCCTTCCATTTTTTTCTATCCGTCGCCAACTTTCTCCATCTTGTCACTCCCAGCACTTGAAGATCTCTTTCTACTTCCTCTTTCCATCCTTTCCTGGGTCTTCCCCTTCACCTTGTCCCTTCCAGCTCTTAAGTGAATATCTTTTTCGGCATCCTATCCTCCTCCATTCTCTCCAGGTGACCTAACCAACTTATCCTTTGCCCTTTTATCCACTTTACATTTTCTCCTTTGCTCATCTCTTCTAGTTCTCGATTCATCCTACTTTTCCATTTCCCGTTTTCATATTTAGCACCATATATTCTTCTAAATATTTTCCTTTAAAAAATTAGCATAGCTTGTTCTTCTTATTTCGTCGACGTCCATGTTTCCGCTCCATATGATACTACCGGTCTTATTAGTGTCTCATATAATATAATTTTAGTAGCCCTGGATAAAAGTCAACTCCTGAAGAGACTTACAGTGGCAAAATAAGTTCTATTGCCAGCCAAAATACGTCTTGAAAAGTGTTATACATATATGTATTGAGACTATCAGTCTTATGGAGAGTAACTAATCTGCTAGTGTCATCAGCAAATAAAACAGAGAGACAAGCAATTTATGATCTTAGGTATATAATTTATATATAATAAAAGCAACAGATGACACAGGATAGAGCCCTGTGGCTCACCGTGATGAATTTCAGACCATTTGGAAGTTATAAAATTATGAGAATTAGTTATTTAAGAGTACTCATTGATATCTGTCGGATATTGCGCATAAAGTGTTATTTCTTTACCAATTATTCCATACAACCCCATTTTGAAAACCAGTATGTTGTGGTTAAAAAAGTAAAATGCTTTTTCCGTATCGCAGAATATGTCTCCTGCCTTTGATTTGTTATTCATAGCTGCTGAAATCTCGTATGTCAGTTGGTAAGTGGCATTATCTGTTGTCAGATTTTCCCTAAATCCATACTGTTGTGAACTCAAAAGTTATATTTAGTTAGATGATTCATGAGTCAAGTTTACATTATTTTTTCAACTATTTCTGAGCGGGATTTTAACAATGAGGTAAGTCTGTAATTTGACATTTGTTTATTACATTTATTATGTAAAGGTTTTACTACAGAGCATTTTAATCTATCTGGGAATTTGCCTGTAGAAAGAATTCTATTATATACAAAATTCAAAGGGAGAGCTTAGTTTCATAATCTGCATGGAAATTTCATCATATCCACAAGAGTCCTTTGCGTCAATTGAGTGGATTATATTTTCTATTTCTCATGCTGTAGATGGTTTACTATACATAGGCAGATAATATTTAGAATAAGCCTGGGAGACAACAGACATAAAATTGTCATTATCAATGTTGAGGGCCTTATCATCTGTATTATCATATTTAGCATACTGATAAAAATGTCAGCCATTGTTAAGAAATTATCATTTAACATTTCAGCAATATTTTGTTTTTTTGTGACTAATACTGCTACTAGCAATTAAGTGTTGAAAAGTGTCATGCATTGTCTCTCTTCCAGTTTCTGAATCTGCCATGTTGTTTTTAGTTTATTATCAGAGCTGATAACTTGTTTGTCATGTGCCACTTTTTTTGCTGCCTTTATCACCCTTGATAAGGTTTTACAACATTTCTTTTAATAAATGTTATCAAGGATGGGTCTTTGCTATTCTTACTAACTATGTATAGGTCTCTTTTATGTTTACATGAAATTCTAATTCCAGAGGAAATGCAGGGAATCTTTGGAGCTGCCTTCTTTCTTTTTTTAATTATGGGGAAACGTGAATAAAGAATTATTAAAAAGATGTTTAAAAATGAGTTTAAAAACTTGATTAACGTTATCCCCTTCAAAAACTGTATCCCAGCTTTCGTAACTCAATTGGAGTTGAAAATCAGCAATTGTACAGCTATTTATTTATTTGTCATTGAATGACAGTTTGATAGTTTTTAAAGTGACCTAATGCAATATCTGTTGTTAAAAGTTGAGCCTCATGGTCCAATAAACCATTGTGCAGAGGTTGTACTTTGTAATTATCATGTTTAGAAATATCAAGAAAAATATTTACTATGGCAGTTTTGGAATTTCTGATTACTGCTGGAAAAGTAATAAGATTGTAATTGGTGATAGCCAATCTTATTAAAAAGATTTATAAGTTTTGAGTAGGGCAATGAATTGTCTAACTCTGTCAGTATCTTTTAAATATGCAATATTAGAATTGCTGCATAAGATAAAATCAACTTTTGGATAATGAAGAGTGTGTAATATAAGACCAAAGTGTGCTATAAAATTCTTAAATTTCCCAGATGGTGAACTGTACATAGTCACAATACATAATATTCTGAAAAGCATGTCAAGTTAATTGCACATACCTCTGTATCTTAATCTATGCAATATTTATCTAGGTTTGTAACGGAAAAGGTTAGAATTCTGTGAATGAACATACAAACTCCAACCTTTAGAATGTGTTTTCTACAACAGTATGAAACTAGTCAGAAATTATCTATATTTAGTGTCTGAATTTCCAGATAAGTTAAGTGATGTTCTGTGAGGCAGAGTGTCTGTGATAGGTCATGTGACAAGTGACATACAATTTCGTTTGATTTGAACCTTTTTCCTCTAATGTTTTGATGAAATATCATTAGTCATGTACAATCTGTTGTTTGCTGATCACTGTTGGTATCTTCATTTCTCAAGCTAAGATCACCATTTATGCCTTTATCCATAAAAAAATAATTGTTTCTTCCTGCTGGTGTTCTTTTCTGTGTCCTTGAGGACATGCTTTCAGTGCTTTGAGTTCATAGAATATTGGTCACTATGTGCCTTTCTTCTTCCTCTTCGGCAGTGTTTATGCAATTGTCTCTCCATTGCAGTGGGACTGGAAGTGGTTGCTGTACATTCTTAAGTGATGTTATCTTTTTCCCTGTTAATTTAGCCATTCTTTCTCTTCCATTCATGTTGAGGTGTAAGCAATGTTTTGTGAAATCACTCCTAATAGACGTGGTTTGTAACACGTAGGTTATTCAGAAAGTAAGTACCGTCTGCGCATATCTCTCACGCATCCTCGAGATTGTCACTTTGTGCATTTGCAGTGACTTCCTCTATCAATTGAGAAGGCACATACTCCATTTCATGAAATTCGTGTTATGTTTACATTTGTCCCTGTGCGTTAAACATGTTTAAGACAACTGAAGGGGCTGCTGACTGTGAAATACGGTCTGTAATTCGTTTTTTGAATGCTAGGAATGTGCTACCACTACCAAGTGAGATTCATCACAAGATCTGTCACATGTATGGTGACAATGTGATGAATGATGACATGGTTAGGAAATGGGTTCAGATGTTCAATGAAGGACAAGAAAACATGCATGATGAGGCGCAAAGTGGGCGTCCATCTTTGGTGAATGATGATTTGGTGCATAAGGTCAACGAAAGAGTGCGTGGCGACAGACGTTTCACAATTTCTGATCTGTCCCTGCACTTTCCTCAGATTTCAAGGACTCTGCTCTATGACATTGTCAGTAGTGGCTAACATCGCAGGCGGCCGCATTCTATGAGGAGGGTATACAAAAACTTGTGGCCCGCTACGATAAGTGCCTCAATAATGTCAGCGAATATGTGGAAAAATAATCTGAAGAATGTAGAATCTGATGATAAAATTTTATACGAAACCTTACTCGATTTTTTTTTTACAGCGAAACGGTACTTACTTTCTGAATTAGCCTCATACATCTGAATATTTAATCAATTTCAACATTTTCTTGAGCTTGCAGGTATAACTGTGAATTTCCTTATCAATGCAAGATGATTCCTTTAGGTTATATCTATGTGGAGCCATCATCATTAGAATATTAGTATTTGCATGAGATTGGACAAAATTTGTAATATGTTTGTTTTATTTCATTTGATGTCATTAGCACCACTCCAAACAATTACTATATCTTCTTTACTTAGGTTGCTAAGTTCTTTATCAGCCATTGATGTAATGGTTTCATTTCTGGCACCAGGCATTGTGTTAGTGAATTCATATGATTGTCCCATCAAGTCTGCTATTTTAATGGTGCAGCCCCAGGCATGGCTATCACCCATTATAATAATTTTTTCTTTTTTTGTTTTAACATGCAAGAAGCGTGTGGTTTCTGTCTTGTAATGTTGTTCAGGGAGTGATTCCCCATGGCTAAAGGTCAAATATGTGACAATTTTCCTGTTAAAACAAGTAATGTAACTTCTGGCAGTTTTGGCACCCTAATCCTGTACAGAACTCATAACTTGCATTTTTTGAATTGTGACACTTTTCTTCCAGACAAATTATACATTAACATTTCTTTGAATATCCACTGTTTTTCCTGTCACAGAGTTCCTTGGCATCTTACAAGTTCTTGATAATAAAAACTGAGACCTGCAACAACTGATTATTACGCTGCAGCTCGGCTATACGTGTGCCCAGCTCTGGATCATCTACATCACTACCCTCTGAATGTGACGGGGAGCTGCTGCCTTCTGAACTATTTTCATCAAATCCCCTAAAACAAATATATCAATTATTATTAGTATGGTACTTTATGTGGACTTCATTCAAAGTGTGAGATTTGAGATATAAAATTGTAAAAAGTACACTGTCTTGGACGCTGACTGATTCTGTCTGTGCTGTGAGGTAAAATACAAAAACCAAAGCACATGCTGACTCAAGAACTATAGAGAAAATAGCCTCCTGGCATATTTATGGCCTTCTGTTCATATGAATTTTTTCATCACACTCCTTCCTGTAATTTACCTGTAAAGGAGAATTCCTGTCACCACTGGAAAACCATGAAGGCAGATTACAGGCAGATATGTGCAGAATGTAACAAATGATCAATGGGGAAAGTGAGAAGCCAACAAACCTGAAAATTTGTACTGCTCAATAAAACTAGTGTACGTACTTACAAGGGAAAGTCAAATGAAAACCTTAAAAATGTGAAAAAAGATCCAACTGTGTACAGCAAATTATCAGCATGGGTTAGAAGCATGTACTGTGTATGGCAGATATGGCAGTATGTTGAAAAGTGTCAGTGTTGCACTTAACCTATCTGTACTAAATTTACTGGTATAACATTTTTAAGGTTAACATTCAAAGCACCAACATGTATGATTTGGATCATATATATATATAGGATCTACCATCAAGGACAGAGTGATGTAGTTATTGAAGTAATGCACTTAGAGCACATCACCACAGTAACTTTATCAAACAGACAGTTCCTGGACAACCAATATTATGCACAGGACTCAATATAAAAGTTACCATAATCGCAGCCAGTGTTTCTTTAGCAGTTCTTTTCCCACAGCAGCTGTGAATTCTATTGTCAGTTCTTTCAACCTGTCAGGAGGTAATCCTAACTAATAATAAACATGTTTTATAACAGCTAATTAATTACTTTCAACACAACTACCACATCTTTCCTGGATGAACCTGTACATTTGGTACATGCTGTCCAATATTCTTATGAAAACTAACTACCTGTGTTTCGAACCTACGAGAAGCATAAAAATGTTTACATCCCTTGGAATTCCAATATAAGCATGATGTACTGTAGTTTAGACACAACATTACCTGTAACTGTACTTTGACCTTGCACTTGCCAGCTCCACTCTCAGCCTTTCAATCTGAATACGTTCGTCTTGAACTCTGCCTTGCAGATCTGCCTGTAGGCTTAACAATTCCTGATGCTCCAATAACAAAAGTTTCTCTTCCTGCAAGAGTCCTTGGAGCTCTTCCTCCTGTCCTACTGGAATTTCACTTGCTGATGGCTGCTCTGATACCTCAATGGCATCTGCATCATCACTAGAATCTTCAGTCTTGCTTGCTAAAGCAGTGACATTATCACCAGCAGGAGGTGCTTGAGGAGAACAGAGTTGATCTTGTTGCACCTATTGTGTATAGCCAAAGGATTAAAAATGGAAATGATAACAGCTAATTCATAAAATACTCTTGGGTGACCAGTCACATCAATTTGGAGTTTTCTCCGTCTTCTGCATCAGAGAATTAAGCACAGTACCTTCTATCAGATGACAATACCTACACTCAACATGAATGCAGTAACATGCAGGTATGAAAAACATCAGAGCAGTCATTCTGCCAGGAATTGCAACATTACAAAATAATAAGCTGGACTGGGCCCACTATCCTTCAAAAGTTACTGTCTTCTTCAAAGATGTGGCCTCTATGGTATGTGTGTGTGTGTGTGTGTGTGTGTGTGTGTGTGTGCATGCACATGCATGTTGCATTTTGTGAACAAGGGTTGAGTGCTTCACTTCATTATCACAGGTGTTCAAAATAATGAACTCAAACTGAATGAACAGGGTTTGACAAGTGAGAAGATTTGATCATTTTTAATCATTGTGAAAGCTTCAAGTATTAAGCAGCATTTCCCTGCATGGCACCTGTCACAGGAATGTTAACACAGGAAGTCTGCCTGCCCTTTGATACTCTTCTACAAGAAAAAGTAAGCTGAACTGTAGGCTACAAGAAAATCTAAATTCTCAGTAGATGTAGGTCTCCTATTAGGTAAAGCTCCCATTACAGTTACCATGTAGGGACACAATATAATGGACACCTGTAGTTAGAGGTCTTTATTATAAATTGTAGTTTGTCATTCACTTTGGTTGAAATGGAATATGGCTTTCTGGTTAATCTGAGTTCCAGGTCAGTGTCAACTTTAAAAACCTACCTGCTGCTTGGGAATGTGGTCTGTTGGATCCTGTGGACTGTCCACAGTATCATGTAATGGTTGTTGTTGTTGTTGTTGTTGTTGCTGCTGCTGTTGTTGTTGTTGTTCTTGTTGTTGGACTTCTTCTTGCTGATGTGATGTCTGTGGTGGAGGGGATTCCTGCTGGTTTGGCGTGACTGAACCTGGAGGGTTGGCTGTGCCTTGTGCTACATCATCACCTGTCAGTTTTACGTCTCCTGTGTTGACTGCACTGCTGGCATTGTCTTCTTCAGAATAGGAAGAAGCTTTTTGCAAAGTGAGATCAATTTGGAATTCATCATCATATGGTTTACAATTATGATCATCCTCCAAACTCTTTTGATTCTGACTCATCTCCTGTGCCCGTTGTACTGTTCTCAGTTTCCTCTGCAATAAATTGTTTAAAAACATTCCTGACACAGTAGTACATTGGCACTACCTAACTAAACTACATCAGAAACTTGAATAATGGTTGACCAACTAGATGACACTTGCTTTATTATATATTGCTCAACATGTTTCAGACGTTAATACGTCCATCTTCAGGAGCTAGCGAGTACTTGTTGTGTTGTGTAGGCTGAC
>Ga0123354_10006402_pt1 | contig 17477 bp, 10 predicted proteins | sample TergutLab28metaG_2_FD_97872 | JGI IMG/M metagenome (GOLD analysis project Ga0123354, IMG submission 97872) | Labiotermes labralis P4 segment gut microbial communities from Petit-Saut dam, French Guiana - Lab288 P4 | ecosystem: Host-associated > Arthropoda: Insects > Digestive system > Gut ...
AGTATACACCATGTTTAAAATATTCAGTACCTATATTTGTTGAATAAATATATAAAATGCAACTTTGGAGGTTAGCGGTGCGGTACGACCACTATAGTTGACATTAGGCGTCAAAAGGTTAAGACTGCCGTATACATGACAACATATAAACAGAGCCAAGGCAAATACACTACTTTAAGCAAGAAATGAAACAGAAATAATTGAATACAAGAGATAACAGGCATATGAAGAAAATGCTGCGAGACATCCGCACCCTGCAGAGGGATTTGAAGAGGTCATCGAGCGGATTACATCGTGCTGCAGAGATCACAGTGCTAACGATCAAAAGAACGCAATACAAATCGTATATTCCCCAACCAGAACAGAAAAAACCGTACTTCGTCAATAAGAATAAGTAGAATACACGTAAATATAACAATCTCTGCAGTGGTATTTATATTCGTACTTGCCGTAATTACAGTAACTTTTTAACGTTCAGTGGTTACTATATGTACAACCACACTTAACACTAAGAAACTCTGCATGTTTTCACATAGTCCGCTTTATGTACTTGGTATGATTCTGAGAATAAACGGCGATAATTTACGCAAAGAGCATTAACCGACGGGTACGTTTATTGAAGACTGTGAATGTGCACTGAGAGGAACGAGATGAGTTCTGAGATGAGTTCTTACACGTAGCTGCATGTCGATTTATTTTATTTGTTATAGGGTTAAAGTGACGAGAGATTTGCTTCGGAAACCATGAAGGGGCAAGCTATGATTTAATTTCTTACGTCCAATACGAGGGCAGAAGAGTTCGGAACAGATCAAAATAAGGGAAATCCAATACCTATAAACTGAAACATTGTGACACATACACCACGGAATGCAAGTAGACTCCAATGTGTCTTATTACCGCTAACAAACTCAGTTACTTCTGTAGCAGTGAATTGCGCAGTCAAACAAAATTATGTCAGTTCAATAGACCGCCTTATTTGGGTTAACAAAATTGTGCTTGCGACTTCTCGCAATCAATAAAGAAAAGAGAAAAGAGCATAAAATTTTCAACAACCGTATCTGTTCTGGTCTCACGAGTAACACTGGGAAGGCACCTAGTAAGTCTGTGGGCCGGGTAGCGTAGTCGGTATAGCGACTGGCTACGAGCTGGACGGTCCAGGGATCGAATCCCGGTGAGGGGCGAGATTTTCCGCACCTGTCCAGACCGGCCCTAGTGCCCACTCAGCCTCCTGTAAAATGTGTACCGGATCTTTCCTGGGGGTAAAGAGCGGCCGAGGCGTGACGCTGACCCCTCACCCCTTCTAGTTCCGTGGTCAAGAAAGAGTAGAGCTATACCTCTTCTCCCCGTATGGGCCGTACGGCCTGTACAGAGCCTCGGTGCCTGTACAAGGGTGCCCTTTACCTTTACATTTACCTAATAAGTTTGGTCCGACACCACCTACCACCTGATAAGGGGAATAAGTTCAGTTCCAGAAATTTCACGTTACTTTTTTATAAGACTGGAAAAAAGCCACAAAGGTAGTATTGCTAGGTGTAAGTTCTTGTAAACGTGCAATTTAACTATTCTTGTTAATGACTACGGTTAGAAAGCGTCTATGACGGATGGATAACTCGGTATAAAGCAATGGTGGAATGATGACGACAGCAGAAACACTGTTGCCACTTTATTCACCACTAATCACACATGAAATGACCTAAGTGTAAAACAGTATCTTTAGAAACCTTTAGAATCAACTTAACATAGTCTGTACTCAGAAACACAAGGTTAGTTGAGCGACTACCGAACTAGGCGTGCGCTGTGATATTCTTCCATTGATAATCTCTTACAATCGCGTGAAATCGATGACCTGCAGAGAACGGAGCGGGTAAGAAGTACTATGTCACAGGCCTCACGTAAATTCTAGACCGTCACTTTCATGAGGGGCGCCTGTTGAAACTACTCTGCCTGTCCGAATGTGACATATCGAGAACCGCTTAACTGATTTTCACAAAACTTAATACTGGACATCTCTACAAAAAAACCGTCGTGTTATTTAAATCTTCCTGTAGCGCGCATGATTTTAACGGCCACTCTACATGAAGGCCTACGGGTGGTTAATGCAAGCATCTCGAGCACAACTCACTAACACTTATCGCAGTGAAAAATGTCTAGAATAAAAGCTGTAAACAAGAACTAATTATAAATTTTATGTGAATTAAACTTTTCTGTATGTCTTACGGTTGCAGAAATAATTTAAAAAGTGTACTCCGCACACTAAACAATCAACAGCGGTCTTGGAAAAACATCCGTCTTGACACGTCGAAACCACATGACGGTCTTAATGGGTCTGAGCCTCTCTAACATCAGATTTGTGATATTCTCTTAATGTTCTCTTGTACTACACCGCGGGGGTACATAGCGAAAATAGATCAGATTCACACCCCAACCACTCTACCGCCGGGAAAGAAGCCCGATACCCATTAAATATGAGGGGGTGTAGGCCTCAGAGCCGGCCCGACGTTTTGGACACTACAAAAATCTCAATGTTCCTGCAGGAATGCGAAACCCGGATCGTCCAACAAGTGGCCTAATAAGTGTACCGACTACGCCATCCCTGGTCCCCAAATTACATAAATATTTATTTTCATTTGTTAATAATATTGGACGTGGGATTGTAAATACGGATTAATTACTGTTATTATTATCTGTTCATTCAAAATACGTCTTTAGTTCTCGCCAAGCTAGACAGGCCAAAGAATCAACTGACAATGAATAGGGGCGTGCGAATTTACTTACCAATATAGTTTTTATCCTCCCAGTAAAAAAGAAAAATGTTTACTGTGGTGCTAATTACGTGGTTCAACGAGCAGCTTGACCACTGCGGATCATCTCAGTGAGCAAGTATTATATCAGTCACAACTGTTACTCTTCCTTCTCGAAAGAGCAAACTGCAAAATATGGATATAAGCATGCCAGTCATAATTACTTCTGCGCAATGCGCCTGTTAAATACACGCTGTACAAATTTACGCGCTTGATTTACAAGCACTTTCGAAAGTAAAATATCAAATATTGAACAGTAGCTGTATCCACCAACTGTACAGGAGAAACATTGCAAGAATCACTCCTCATTAAAAATATGGACTATATTAGACATATTCTCAAAATGCCCTTTTTTATATAACTAACTGTGAAGATATGAAATTCATGTGGAAAAGTAAAGGAAAACACCACCTGGAAGACGTAGACGGTAGAAAATATTAATACGAGTGTCAGAATGTGGACTGTATTAAACTTGCTAAGGAAATTGGAGATGGGGTTTTGTGAATAGAGCAATGAACATTTGGGTTTCTCTACAGGCGACAGAAGTCTCAGTGCCAGATGCTACAGCATGGCGACTCAACCCATAGCTCGCGGGCAACGCCTGGCCTGTGATACAGCGGTGTGTTGGACGTAAAGGCATTTTAAATGAGATGTCTTGTAACATTTTATCTGGCAAACCTAAGATAGTACGCCGAAGCAATTTTGAAAACTTACGACGGATTTATTTATGGCGATATACATTACGTTACTCATTAATTTTGTAAAAATTTTCTATAAACTGCGACACACTAGCCAAGCTTGTGAGCTTAATTTTATTAACTTTTCCTAGTATTTTCATTATATTTTTATTGCACATGACATACAGAAAAATACACAGATAAAATTATACATATTATTACACACACACACACTTATCCATTCTTCATTGTGTACGCTCAATTCCATGTTGCCCGCATGCTGACCAAATTTCGCCGAAGGCTCCCGCACTACGCAACACATTGCTCAGGCCTGTACTACAGTAATGTAACCTCATAATGTACTTTCAAACGCCGCTTGGCCTGGCGTGCTTGTAAGTTTTGTAAACACCACACATAGGATGCGCGTAAGAATAATAGCTCCGACCAGATGTAAACCGTCTCTCTGTTCCATTACCAAACTTACCGATGTATGCAATGCACATGGCACAAGGTGGATAGTTTGCTTCTGATCTCGGGAACAGACATAAAGCGCTAGGGAACTAAAGACATTACTTGTGCATAAAATGGAACATTTCAACAGCAGGTATTCCAAGACAAAGAAAATCCGGCAATATTCCAAAAATAATTTCTATTCCTAATTCTATTCTAAAACAAATATCGTAACCAATGAGCGCTACAGGGCTCCTTTTCCAGGTGCAAAGAGAGTCTATAGGCAGCCGAATACCAGCTGTAGTTCTGAAGTCATACGATTTCGCGCTTCCTTAGTCGTCACAGCATCGAGCTGACTTACAGCGTACGTCCAACCGCACTTTTCACAGCACGATACAGAAAGTGCAAGTTTACGAAATGTGAAAAATCATCCAGGCAAGTGATTTGATATTGTCTTGTTATATGGATTACTTACGTGTAGATTCCGGCAAGAGCTGCTGTGTTCTCGTCGTTCATACTTCATACAGGTTCTGTAGTCAAGAGGTTCGGCGGTTTTCTTGTAGTTCTACCGGATAGCTACGATAGTACATTGTAAAGCTACAGAGGAACGGATATAAGGTAATGAATCAATCGTAGAACGGGTTCTGTATTTCTTCATGATTAGCCTGCTGCCTGACACGTCAAGAGCAATACAGGTACTGTACACAGATCATTATGACACATCTGACTGCTTACACATGACTCACAGCATATACAAGTAAGCCTTTCGACAAATCAGTTATATAGGCCTATGTTGTAAGCAGACTTGAAAATCTGGCGATACAAAGGGCATTACTATGTATACGGACAGAAATGTACGAGTAGTCCAATGACCAGAATATTTAAGGAACTAGAATCCATCAGGAGTATCAAAGGCGCAACCGACCGAAGGAGGCAAATATGTGAATCAGCTTGAAAGAAATTCTAGTTTAGTATAAAATGTTACAGGCGGCATATTGGCATCAAGAAGAGTAATTCAGACAATAAGAAATTATCAGACGGCTGGAATATGGATCACTTTACGCTTGTACGAACTCATAACAGAAATTGTAATGTCTCCAAACAGCACAGCAACATCTGACATTTGTTGAAGAGATCATAAGAAGTCAATATTATGCAAACTGGAAAGAACTGTTGGAAACTTAGTAAGTATAGTTTTAGGGGTTATGACCATGATTCTTTGCGAAGTAGGCAACGGAATCACTTTGTGAATGGAGTGTGAAGAAGAAAAGCAAGTCTTGGACGATGGGATAATTACTGAGAAACGATTCTGAACAACGCTAAAAGTGGCTGCTAGCATATCAAGGGCAATCATTCGAGGAGGTGATTACAAAGAAATGTGGTGGAAAATTGATCCCCAACACTACTTACGCCCAGAAAATTGCACCCGTAATACATTAGTACGCATAAACTGTGTACCTACGTAAGTGGGAACCAAAATTAGGTGGTAAATTATTTGATACACCATACTAATCAAAGAAGCTCTTCTCGTGCGCAGGTATTCAACTTAATTCTTGTTTGAGGGACAAAACAGGCTGACGGTGTTCGAGAACAAGAATATCGGAACCAGAAAGAGAAGTACTAAAAAATTCTGAATATAGCGGGCGTCCAAAGAGTGAAGCCCTCACGAACTTACTGTAGCAGTTATAACAAGACAAGCAATGTATGTGTAATGTAACATTCAGAAGCGTATATGCAACCATTGCTGCAGTGGAAAAGCAGTAAGTATTCCATATCTTGTGTATTTGTAGCCTTTGCCATCCACCACGCAATGCGCAGGCGCCATGCAGTCATCCGTGGCATGCCAGGCTCTACAATATCTGTCCACATTATATCACAAATGGCGCGATTTTCGAAAAAAAAACTACTGAACATAAAATGTGTGTTTTCTTTTATGTTCAAACCGTGCATGTTGATTAACAAACGTTTATTACATACCAACATATGCACAAACAAGTAGTTTAATATAAATTTACACTACTTAATTGTGCATATGTTGGTATATAACAAACATGTATAAAATGTGTGTTTTGATTTTCTCTATAACTTTTGTCCCAAAAATTTCTCATTCTAAGAAGAAGTGAGTGAGATAAGAACAAAAATGTACATTGGTCTTCATGTAATGTGCCCGTTATTCTTGTCCGATTTCAAATAAAACTTGAATTTTTTTCGACAGATTTCTGGAAAATACTTCAAATATCAAATTTCACGAAAAACTTCCAGTGGGGGCCGAGAGGTACCATGCAGACAGACGGACGGACGGACAGATGGACTGACAGACAAACATGACAAAGCTAATAGTCTCTTTTCGCAATTTTGCGAACTCACCTGAAAACGATGGCGGTTAGGGCGAATTTCAGATACGAGAAGTTCACACAAAATATTGGTCGAGAAACCTGGTCAGGAGAGAAAACTCAGGGGACATAAAAAGAAGCAAACTTCTTAGCCCTTGCAGGATAAAACTAATCTACACTATACACTCAGTTCCGTTCCTACGTTTAACTCGCATAGATCAAACTACGTCTGCATTAGAAAGACCGGTAGAATAATATGATCATACATAAATAATTACCTTTTACCTTCAGAATCATCAGAACACATAAATAGATGTGGCAACATGCAGTTTTGAGTGTTAACACCTTGCGGCACAGATAGTAGCTACTGAGCTTTATACGGTTGAAACGTGTCTTATAGAAACAGGGTGTGAGGGCCTGGATTGGATGCATTTGGCTCAGAACAGGAACCAATGGCCTGATCTTGTAAAATCGATAATGAGACTCTGCGTTCCAAGAAAGACTCAGCATTCCTTCGTCAGAAGAATGAGTATCGGCTTCTCAAAGTACTTTGCTCTAAGGAACAGCAAAGCAGATGCAGGACTCAGGGTTCTCGTAGCGGAGCTGCTGAAGATTCAATGCTTCCGGGACAGTACGCCATTCGAAAGGTATTCTGACTTCGTCCCCGCCGCTCTTGGGGCCACCCAGCTTCCTATTCAATAGATACTGGGTCTCCTACCCTGGGTGTAAAGCAGCCGGAACGTGAAATAAACCACTCACCTCTTACTGTTGAGGTTAAAAATGAGTTGAACTAATGGCTGGTGTAAAAGTGGGCTACCAGAGTTTAAGAAATGTATGGAAGAAAACAATACTTTATCAGCTACTGCGATCGCTGATGTGTGTATCTCAGCACCTTGCTGTGCTAACATCCTTTACAGAATAAATGCCCATCTAATACATCCTCCAACGAACAGACGACAGCTGTACATTGCGCAGTTCATCCTGACTTATGTTCCTTCACACTGCAATGTACTCTCTTAGCATGTATCCAATCCACAATCCTCTGCGTTTTATCCAATAATTTTAAGGCTCTAACCAGTACCAGCACACGGCTCTATTATGCGACGATACTTTAGTGACGTTTCGATGTCGTCATGCCGGCATCATTCTGAACAACGCCACTGACGCTTCTATTGTCCGACATCAAGCTTGTATATACCAGGCTGGCATGTTGGTAACAAAATCGCTAGCGCAAGACCATGGGTAACCCTAACTTGTATATACCAGGCTGGCATGTTGGTAACAAAATCGCTAGCGCAAGACCATGGGTAACCCTAACTATGAATGGAAATGTACTTCACGCTACAAAATTACCTCATGGATCAGAGTCATTCCAAATAAGTTCATAATTCCTAATCGGTACAGGAAATAAACAGCATTTTAATGTACCTGGTTCACAAGAGCCCTTCGATGGGTCCCTATCCTCAGTCAGCTTAATCCAGTTCACATTTTTTAAATCTATGCCAGTAAAATTCGATATAATATTATCTTCCCACCTACTTGTACTCTTCCAAGCAGTCTCTTTCGTCCAGTCAGACATCCCAGCCTTTCTGTCCTTCAGGTTTACCACTCAAACCCCTACACATTTCTCCCATGCGTCCTACATGTCCGGCCCATCCATTTTGTCCCTTTGACGCCCTAATAATACTTGGCCAGGAATAAAACTCATGAACATACTCCGAGCCGCAATATAGACTGTTATTGTCTCAATAAATTTAATTTCATCTGGCCTGCGAATTCTTCACTTACTTCTTTTTTTCGGTGGTGCAAAGCCCAGATCAGGCCGGTGGGACTCCCGTGTACGAGTGGCCAGCACGTCGCAGAGGTCACTACCTGCACAACACACAACAAACACAAGGGACGAAAATTCATGCCTTCAGCGGGATTCAAACCCGCGTTCCGAGCAATCAAGAAACTGCAGACCCACGCCATTATTTGTGGTTTATTTGGCGGCAATCTTCAGTAGTTCAGACTATGCAGTGTTGTAATGTACGGCTACATGGCAGCGGCTGAGGTCTAAATTGGGGTACTTTCGTACGGTTTATTAAGGTAGATATCATAACACTTTATGCAGATGAGCGGGTCTCCAGACCAAGCCCTGGCCCCGGTCCTTAGAAATACGAATGATGACCTCCTTAGGAGCCCATATAACTAAAAAGCGAACTATGTCCTGTGTGTCGTCAGTTGGGAAACGCCATCTGTTATCCCCATTTGGAACACAAGTCCATATCATTTTAACATGTCCCCCCCCCCATTACTTCCGTAACTGTTTGCGTTACTCCCACTTTGTCTCTAACTACGTCATTTTTTACTTTTAATATTTTGGAAGTTCTCGCAGCTCTTCTCAAAAAAAATATGTACTTAACAGCTTTCACTTTAATCTGCAGTCCACTTTTCAAATTTCAAAACTGTATTAAATAAACACGTAATTTAATAAACAAAGATACAAGCGAAGGTGTTGCCATGGCCATTAGGTTTCTGAAACTAAAACCCTGCTTTTTTTAAGGTACTGAAGCGAAAGACGGCGAGCACCCCCAGCCTCGTACACCATACGTACGTTTCACAACTTCTGTGTTCAAAATGTTTATGAATTGTATCGTATACATGCAGTTACAGACATTCAGTAACCATGCACATTTAAGATGGAGATATTCTGGTATGTGGACCAAGTACTAGAGGGGTCCCGACGTTTCAGAGACATATGCTCCTCCGTTTTCAGTGTAGAGGAGGATTACTCTTCTGCCTGAAGAACCCTGTGGCATCGGATCCAAGAAACCCAAGAAGGCTGAACTATGTTCTTATCGCTTCTCTGGCTTTGGAATTCCATGTCAAGTGTGGGCCGGTAAAGGGCATTCAATAAGGCTAGTACATGCGCGCTGAGCGAGAGAGATCCAGTTGCTAGGTGGGATGGAAAAATTTCTTTTTCTTTACCTGTCCAGCCAACTTCGCCTTCTAAATATTGTGTAAAGGTACAGGTATTTGTTTCCTTCACAGGAAGCAGCATATCTGAATCACGGACGCAAAATCGGGTGAAGGTTTTTGAATCATTCATAGGTAACCTGACGAAAGTGTTTCATGCGAAGATCCTTATCATCGAATGATTCCAGGAATGTCAATAGATAATGGTAAGAATGGAAGCTGTCATGGTCTACCCAAGCTGCTATTCGTATAATCTCTTTGACAGTATAAGAAAAGCCCACAATACATCAGTCAGTGTAACCAGTAACCTGTCACAGACTGGAACCAGGTACCTCGCCAAAAGGACTCACCGATGCACCAGTCGGTTTAGTAAATATGGTGGGAACAAGAGACACCTGACCTTATATGACATTTGCAGCAGCTTACCGACTATCTTTGTGTGCTCATATTCCCTAACGCTTTCAAACCGAAACGCTCTGCACTTCGTTCACATGTTCATGTGTGTTTCAAACGGTTCTCAAAATTAACATCGATTATGTGTGTCTTGAAAGTTGGTACGGCGGTGTGGTTGACGACTCCCTTCTACTGGAATATGACGCCGCGTCTCCGGGTATTCGAACCTCGAAATTTCGAGAATCATAGTGCCTTTGTCTTCCAGGGATCTAGTTATGGTCGGGCATCTAGACCCTTCGAAACGTCAAGATCCTGTTACCCAGTGAAAATGCGTCATGTCCCAGAACAGTTTCCTCAAACAGCGGTTGTTTTCGAAGACAGTATTAGCCGATTGGTCGCAATGCTGCATGCAAAATTGAAGCGCAGTTCAAAATACCTGGAGAGGCATCCTCGTTTTCCGTTTAGAAACTAGAAGAACAATGACTACAGGCACTAACAAGTCACACATCAATATCCATCGGAATTTTAATAAAAAATGCCTCTATCTCTACTTCAAACAGAACGTACACCGTCTCGTTATTCTAAGGGGCCCGTATCCTATTTTCAGGATATAAGTCCCTTAGAATGAAGACGACAGTACTGATATGGATGTATGTCTGCAGTTAAACACAAAATTACCGACAGATACAAAGCACCTGTAATTAATCTACATTTTACACACTTGTAGCAAAATTTATTTGCTAATAATGCATTGTAACTTCGCATATGAACATCTTTGACAGAATTTATTACAAATATATTCCCTTGTAAATGACCTCCATGGAGATGATTTCTAGGGGCCGAAACGTGTAGAAGAAGCTTCACAAAATAATACATATTTATGGTTATTAGTTCAATTAGTCGGATTAAATACTGTATGGTCAATCTATTGCACGGAATACTGATGACATTAACCCTTACCCTGCTAACGTGGAAAAAATGGTGAGCTCCTAAAAATGCCAGCAAATGGCAGAAGGGATTTAACTTGGCATTTAAAGGGTTAATATTGAAGGTGACGTTACGTGAGCTATAGCAGGTCTTCCGAAACTACGGCACGCCTACCCGAAATGGCACGCGGTAAGATTTACTTGGTACGCAGCATTCACTGCTGTCACAAAATGTTATTTCTTTTGCCTGATCAGCGTGTCTATATTGTGAAGAACATGTGTATATACACATATCTGACTGCGTAGAGACTGTATATGAATTACCGTTGCTACCAAATAACAGTGCAGTGAAACATTTTTACACAAATTGGGAGCGGCGCAAAGTGTTGACTGCATATTTATCATCGAGGTGTTGATCTGGCAGTGACAGGGCGAATACGTGACATTGGACAAAACGTTTTGCAATCTTCTTTTCCAACAGGAAATAGTAGCAGCCCCAGTTACCTCCAAACTTTCTGCCTTATCGCATTTGTCGAGGAGGCTTTTATTATAAATAAAATTATACTATGCATTAATTATACAATATAACTATAATGTGCATTAATAATAATGCAATAATTAATAATTATGGAAGGCTCCAAGACCTTATTTTGCTCTTCAAAATTCCTACTGCCACGCAACAACAAAAAAAAAATAATTCTTCGAAATATTTGGGCACGCGCCCTCAAGAAGTTTCGCCAGCTCTGGGCTATCGAAACCGCTAAACGGTAAAGGGTTAATCATCCATCTCGAATTCACAGACGAAGCCCGACAACTCCGTGAATCATGGCGCGGTTTGTTGGCCTCCAACACGGTCAACACCTCTCTCCTTATGTTGGGTACATTCTAGGGTCTTACAGGTAGCTTGCCGCAGGTTGACCACAAGACTAGAGCTGAAGGACAAATCACTTTACATTTTCAATTTCATGCTGTTTCAGCTGACACACCCCAATCTGTGTGCGTAAAAAAGAAACAGTGTACGGAGTAACGATCAACTAGCAGCAAATTATATAGGCAGCTTCATGGTGCTAATTCTTCCGTAGTGAGGGTTTTGTTCGTATAGCACATTCAGCAGAAGGCTTGGTGGCATCACTGTCAACCGCAGTCAACCTCGCCTATTGTCTTTCGGCAGCCACTGTAAAAGCAGTTATGCATAATAAAACCGGCAGTTCGGTCAACAAGTGGAATATTAACACTCTTGGCTGCACATTTGGAAATAATTATTTTAAAGTCAACTTGTATCCGTCATCAGTCAGAAACAACGAAAGAACTTGACCTGCTGGCTTTTGGCCACTTACGTCTTCAACCGGAAATAAGCATATCTACGTCCCTTCGCACCTGATTTCGGACTTAGACACTTCCACAACTAGATTACAACAAAGTGGTCCTTTCTACAAGAAAACTTCGTGGAACTCAATTTTAATAATTAACGTGTAAATGTACCTACATAATCTTTCGCCAGCAAGTTATCAGCCGTGAATGCAGATGTGTACAAATTTGTGTACCAACATTAGCCTAGCAAATTGAAACATATTTAAAAGTAAAACTGACTACTCTCTATCCCATACATATTTTGATTCCTTTTTCGTCACTATTATCGAGCATACAGCAACTATGCTACGGTCTGGACGATCCGAGTTTAGGATGTTAGCAAGGATAGGAGATATTGAACTTTTCCGAAACGTCAAGACTGACCCTGGGCTCCACTTATCCTCCTATTCAATGGGTGCTGTGGTCCTTATCGGAGGTAAGTGGCCGAGGAGTGAAACTGCCTATTCAATCCCATCCAGTGCCCAGGTTAGGGAGTGGACCTTTACATCCGCTCCCCTTACTTGCTTTCATGGTGTGGACATGTACAGTACAGTACAACTTGGTCTTTTGCTTAACTACTGAGTACGCCTCCGTATTTCCTAAGAATTTCTCAAGATTCCACCGACCACAGCCCGAACCTGACTAAGCAACCACTATCCCACCCCTCTTTCCTTAATCCAATTGTAATGGCGCCCAACCCTGAAACACAACTGTGTTTGTAGGTTGGAACAAGCTGCAACAGAAAGTTCTGTCAATCACCAACGGCCCAGTTACAAGGGCGAGCAAACATTGCTTCAACTCACAATCCTAAGATCAAGGTGTTTATACGGTACAGTTGTACACCAAGTAAGACGGCAGAGCACAGAGGAAGTAATATGGGCCAGAGTTCCTTTATCGAAGTTCCGTTGATCGCAGGTTAAGCCCTCAAGTCCAGGAAGGTTGCTGAAGCCGGTGCATAATTTATGGTCGACTTCAGATCTGAGCAAAGCAAAAACCCTAAATACTCGGGAAAAAATTACTTACGAACCGACATAGGTATATGCCTCACGATTCTTTGACTCGTACATTTACCTTCACTAATTCAATGCTCAAAATAATTGTAAACGAAAAACAAAAAGAGTTCTGGAAAAAGTGATCTACTTCCATGTCTAAAATTTAGACTATATTAATTGCAATATGTTAATGGCTGTTCTTACAATCTAGTAAGAGCTGCAGAGTGACTTCCAGGATCCAGTTAATGGAAGATTGGACTGACGCTAAGCAGAATTAGTAGTAGTAGTACACACAAGTAAGTATTCAAAGTGGCTGAAAAAAAAAACATTCTTACGAACGTGACAAATCGTCCGTGCGTTCTAAAAGACGGCGGAGGAATATTATCAAATGCAATATACGTCAGCATTATGTCAGCAAGCATATAGTGACACCTTTCCGTTGGTAGTTAGCATAATTTCCCTCCACAAGATACTCCAATTGTTAACAGTGACCTTCAAATAAGTCTCCTCCAAGCACATAAACTGTGTATACAGAGAGAATTACTTAGAACATCCAGTTCACATATATAAAAAGTTAGCTGGTGTTTGTCTGAAACGTATCGTATCGGCATAATATATTTGTACTCCAGAAAACCTGGGATTCTTACCTATTTTCAAGCTGCCTTTTCTAACTAAGTTTTTAAGCATTTATGTGGACTTGGGTTCCCAAAATAACACAATTCTGCGTTGTATGTTTGCACAGTCTACACGTTTTAGAAGGTTTTTCTTGAAGATCATTGTTACTGTCGAAACACGCTGTGAGAATAAATTACAATAAATTTTTCATTTGCACCGATGAATAAGATGTTGCATTACGTATAATTCCAATTAAGCACTATGGTATTGCACGGTTAAATATTATTTTAATAATCTGGAAAAAGAGACAAATGGTTTTCTATTTTAAGACACAAAAGCAACAAATGGGGTTTTATGGTGTCGAAGAGCAAATGTGCCATAGCGTTAAATCAGACATGTCACAGGATCGAACCAGGCATGTTGCATACTCTGACGATAGGTGAGTTGGGAACGACAGTGTTTGTAAACTATTGTACACAGGACTATAAACAATAAAAAATTTGGACGAGTCTATAAAGACTGTTATGTAAAAGAACGTACATAATTAGTCAGAAATTATCTATTTAGGACAACTCTAATTTTACGTTTACAATGACTCATAATCAGATGCGTTGGTTGTAATTTCTACAGTAGATCTACAGGCAAACGTAAGACCACACAATCGTGAATCAAGCTCCTTTAGAATGCCAACAGATTTTTGGGCACATGCTACAGTCGCAGTTGTTACTTGACAGAACGGATGGACAGACCATCTGTGATTTGGCAGTCTGTTAAAGATTAGAAACAACTCGTAACTCTAAAGTACGTAAGTAAGATAAAATCCACCCTAGAAGAGACCAAGAAGGCCCATAAGGGGATTAGATGTATAGTTCTACTCTTTCTGTAACCACGGCGCTAGATGGGAGTGGGTGGTCAACGTCCTGCTCCAGCCGCTTTAGCCCCGGAAAAGAGACCCGGTACCCATTGTACAGGAGGCTGGGTGGGTCCCATGCTGGTCTGGACGGGTGAGGAAATTCGCGCCACCACCGGGACTGTAGAATACGTGTATAAGATAATTTCAGCATAATTTATTCAGACGGAATCCTTATCTGGTTGCAGAGACAGACAGACCGAGTATGCAACAGCTGTCGGACCGAATGAAAGATGAACAGTGTGCAGTCTGGTAAACTGGGTACGTCATCAGACACAAAGGAACACATCATACGGGATCAGCATTAGTCGACTTCTCGCGGGTGTTTGACGTCATCGCTCTGATCCTCGCCTCTTCAGCTGTCAGTCCCTAGATGGCGAACCATGTCAGTCGGTACTGGATCACACGCGGGTAAGTTCACTTGACATCACAGAGCGACGCCGAGTATAAGAAACGTCCGCAAAACTTTCCCTAGTCGCATGTAGTGCTTCTACTGTAGTTCATGAGGTGGCCTGAAATTGAATTAACGTTAGAGGAAGCAATCCGGCCAAATCAATGCTATTGTAAATGTACGTGCCGCCGATACTGCTGTATGTCTTTCCCAATATAGAAAGAAGGGCCCTCGAAAGAGGTTACCTTAAATGCAATCCATATACTACACACAGTTATTGTGTGTGTGGTGTGTGTGTGTGTGTGTGTGTGTGTGTGGGGTGTGTGTGTGTGTGTGTGTGGTGTGTGTGTGTGTGTGTGTGGTGTGTGTGTGTGTGTGTGGTGTGTGTGTGTGTGTGTGTGTGTGTGGAGACCAATCTGCCTTTACTGATTTTAATTACCACAAAATATTTCGACAGTCATTTTCTTTAGCTTAGCAAAAATTTACGAAACAATACACCAATACAAGTTTATTGAAAGTAAGGGTGATACTGAAATAATTCAAATTACTTAACTTGGACGTAAATCACTGGTTGCAGTAAGCCTTGCAAACAGAATTACTGCATCCGCAATTCATTTACTTACTTTATATGTCAAGACTGGACACCGTAGGGGTACAACACAACAGTACGACTGGTGCACGCCCTGTCTGCACGGCCTGAACAGACACACATTCGGTCAACTGTCACCTGGCCCGGAATTAAACGGAGCTGCTCTGATATCTAAACCGAAACTGGGTCTCAAATTACAAATTTGGAAACAGGCGAGTATCGAGAAATAACATTTTAAAAAACAATAAACTGTTCAAACTTGTTTACTGCACAATATTTAAGGAGATCTTTAAAAACTATCTAACATATTACATTGCTATTAGTTAGTTCTTCGTTAGGGAAATTATTTCGTCTTTTCATTTCATCAGGCCAGGCAATTAACTTCTTAAGACAAACAAATCAACATCTTCCTTACAGCAGTGCGTGTTAGGTTAAGACCTCATTTAGAGCGTTATTTTATGATAATGATTATGATGGTGACGATAATGATGATTAGGTTGTGGTAGTGGTTGTGACGAAGGTGGAGGTAGTGGTATTTGCCTTATATACATAGCTGGTTGGGCAGCATATATAAACATATATACACAAATACATATTTTTGCTCGTGGCGCTTCCACCCGATTCTGGGTTATGGCCTCCCTTTACATCACATTCATTGGACACACCACACTCAGTACGATTGCTCTGGACGAGTGATCAGCCAGGCGCAGAAACCTCTGACAACACACAACACATATCCATGCCCTCGGCGGGATTCGAACCCAACAATCCCAGCAGGCGAGCGGCCGCAGACCCAAGCATTAGACCGCGCGGCCACTGGGATAAGCATACCATTCATATACACGCATAAAATATATCGTGCGATTCATTAGTACTTGCTTCTGCGGTTCAAGAGCGGGAAAGAATTGTAAGGTACAGTGGAAAATGGGCAAAGTTGCCCCACAGGTCAATGATGACCCGTCATCTGTTACTTCGAAATCTTAGCTCTAGAAAGCAGCACACATTTCGCACTTAGAAGGCCTTCCAGTGGTGAGTCTGAGACTGCGCAAGTCACAACTGCTCTAATTCCTCAGCGCCCCGACACTCTTTTGTAAAGCAAGTATCCTGATTCGTGGCTCTACATATTTCAGCGGGCTATTCCTTAATGATTTTCCGTTTATGTATAAAGTAACTGTAGCAACAATTTGCAAGAAGTGAAAGTGGACATTTCTGTACCGTTTTATACCGTTAAAAACTTGCACAAGCAACGCAAGGCTCACATGATCAGCCGGGTGCATCTCTGTCCTACATTTGAGTATATTCGCCCCACTGAATCATGGGTAAAGATGTCCCACTGATATTTTAAGTGACTTACTTGACGTGTATTCATACAAAAAAATTTATGCTGAGTTTTCATTGATATGTTAATGAAAGGGTACAAAATTGTCACCTGCCTATTAAAATATATTTATTTGCCACATTATGTACAAAATAACCGATTAAAAAGACATGCCTTCACTCCTCCATCCACCCACCCATCCATCCATCCATCCATCCATCCGCTGTAAAGAAAGTAAGGCATACTACTACGTAGCAAAAAAGAATGCCGCTGAATAAAATGCCCAGTCTGTGAAAGATGACTGCATGAAAACTGCACAATTTTCTCCAAAACCCGCATCGATTTTGGATGCAACAACTGTTCTAAGAATATTTAAAAACGGATGAAATCTATAAAGAAGCAAGGAGTCTCTCCGTGATAGAGAATATAGATTATTTTATTTGATTACTATTTTGTTTACTACAAATTTATTATTTTATATTGCATTATATGTGAGGCACCTTTCAATACGCACATCCCGAAGACGCCCTTTTGCTCACCTTTGTAACTCTTATTGCTACCAGTAAACGAATTTAAATTTGTTGCAAAGGAACTGACTGCTCTGTAGCAGAGACACTACTACACCTATTGTACTTCCAGATATAGCTCCTGTTTTACACGAAGTTGTAAAAATCTGTCAGGACAATAAGTGGGGCATCATTGTCTATTTTCCTCTACGCGTATCCTTCATGTTTTTACACAATACGTCACACACACACACACACACACACACAC
>Ga0123354_10006403_pt1 | contig 17476 bp, 9 predicted proteins | sample TergutLab28metaG_2_FD_97872 | JGI IMG/M metagenome (GOLD analysis project Ga0123354, IMG submission 97872) | Labiotermes labralis P4 segment gut microbial communities from Petit-Saut dam, French Guiana - Lab288 P4 | ecosystem: Host-associated > Arthropoda: Insects > Digestive system > Gut ...
CTTGTGAGTACGGTAATGAACCTTCGGGTTCCATGAAATGCGGGGAATTTCTTGACTAGCTGCAAACCAGTTAGCTTCTCAAGAAGGACTCTGCACCATGGAGTAAGTAAGTAAGTAAGTGTTTTTAAATGACGTAAAAAAATTAAAAAAAACTTTGAGTGGTCATATATAAAAATAAATTGAAAAAAACATTGGTAGGCAGTAAATTTTCAATGTGTGGTACATACTGCCCAACATACTGCCCAAAAATGGTTTTTTAATAGATTTTTACTTAAATTACCCTTCAACCTTTCAAATTTACATTTATCTTTTAAAACTCCTATTTTAATTGTTTCTAGTATTTGTAATGCATTCTGTAAAGGGTGACAACTCGCACCTATTTGTTAGCTGTGGTTTTTCCTGAAAGTTCTTAAAGAAAAGGTCTGATGATGGCTTATGTTAAGCCTAAACTAGTTACGTATATAAAAATTAAAATTGCCTCTATTTATGTGTGACGGTATACTGTAAACAATACGCTCTATGGGTAGCACAATGGGGACGAATTCATCCTATCATAATAAAGAGGTTCATTCTTGTCACAGGAAAGGTCAGTCTAAGTCTCACAGGAACCATCCTGTAAAAGCCATGTTTCTATCAAAAATCTGTGTTTCTGCCTTTTTTAAATCAACGTATCCACGGCAAAAGCTGCAGTCAACAAGAAGCGGGCTCTTTTTACTAGCACAGTGGATTTAATATTGAGGAAGAAACTAGTGAAATGCTACATGTGGAGTATAGCTTTATATTGTGATGAAAGGTGGACGCTTGGGGCAGTAGATCAGAAACACCTGGAAAGTTTTGAAATGTGGTGCTGGAGAAGGATGGAGAACATCAGTTGGATCGACCATGTGAGAAATGAAGGAGTATTACTTGGAGTCGAGGAGCAGAGGAATATTCTACATGAAATAAGTAAACGGAAGGCTAACTGGATTGGTCACATTTTGCGTAGAAACTGCCTTCTACTCGTACAACAGGTTATTGAAGGAAAGATAAGGGGAATGGGCGGTACAAGTGACAGGAAGATGAGGAAGAAGATGTAGAAAGCTACTAGATGACCTTAAGGATGGGAGAGGATACTCTTATTTGAAGGAGGAAGCCCTAGATCGCACTATGTGGAGAGCTGGCTTTGGAAGAGGCTTTGGACCTGTCCTAAGACAGCACTAATTGAATGAAAGTGTCTTCGTTGCCTGAAGAATAAACAGATCTTCTCTGACCATTTTTTTATTATTTACCCCCATGGCACCGAAATCGGATCATCTTGCGCGTTCAAAAAGTTGCTGATTTGAGTGTTATTGCACCCTTAACGTACGTTGCGATATTTGTAACAAAAGCAACAATATCTAGGGAAAAGGACGCATGCGTCATCCAGTAAACCACAAACAAGCACATTTATCAAGAAGCATTAGCACTTACCTTCATTTTCCTCGCTGTGCACAGAATCTGCTGACATTCTGTACTGGCACTGGCAGTAGAATCAAGAGGGCGGGGAAGCGGCTGAAACACTTCAAGCATCCCCTACCGCTTCATTAGAGATGCGTCATAAACTGGGCCTGAAAGACAAGCAACACACCTGTCTTCGTAAATGTGCACAAATTATCCAAAATCGGCCCATTAAAAGCTGGAACCAGTTGCCTGTAGGCTTACTAGCGGCCTTCCCCTGTAAACTAAACGGTATTAGAAAGAGGGTTAAGGATGTAGTTACTAGCAAAGGGAATTGAAGTAGGGATTTAGTGTAAACAAGTGAAGTAAAGTGACGTGACATGAAGTGATGTGAAGTGAAACGATGTGATTTAAGTGAAGTGATTTTGCTTTGAAGTGAAATGCAGTGAAGTGAGCTACGGCGAAGTTCTTGGGGACAAAAGTACCATGTGCATTAAGGTGACCTTATACTGAGGGTACTTGAATGTATTGTGACTATTTCATTTGGTGTGTATCTTGTACTGTGGTTTTTTTAAACTTGTTTCTAATGTGTGAGTGTGAGTGTGTTTTGTAATGTGTGGGTGTTTTGGTAATATGTGTACTTGTATTTACTGTGTTGTGTATTGTTGTACTGTGTTTTTGTATTGTTTCTTTTATGTATATTTTATTTGTTTTGTTTGTACTACTGTAACGACTACTGCCACCAGGTGAAACCTCAATTGCTGTAAGTAAGTCAGTAAGTAAGTAAGTAAATAATAATAATTCACGAGAAAGTGATACCTCCATCAAATGGCAAATTTTTTTGCTAATCAGCATTGATGGCGAGGATAGCAGATTCCTACGATACGTCGGTAAACTTCCATAGATTACACAGTGACATATCTCAGACGAAAGACACTGTATGACCACCATTTCGATAACCTAAAATCACACACAATCTATCTGTTGTTAATTCTACGAATGTTGAAGTGGTTTACGGTCCCGTCCAAGGGATGCTCAGACTTCGCCTTCACTAAACCACCACTGTTCAGCCGTGACCTCTGCAGCTCCATTTTCCTTACATCTCCTCAAAATCTGGGGCCACAAAGCTGAGCCCCGAACTATAACAACATTCGATTGTCCTCGGCTACAATACTGGAGCGCTGTTTACGATTTCATATTTTACCTTAGGTGGCTTTCATCTAAAGATGTGAATGTTCACATAATTTTATTTCTACGATTCGCCAAATATTATTAAAATGCCAAAATCAATGGGCACGTAACGGATGGGACAAATGACATGCATGGGAAAGGAAGTGAAATATACGTATAGAGGTTTCTGGTGAGATAACCTGAAGAAAAGTGGTGACTTAGAAGGCGTAGCCGCAGATAGAACGATAATATTAAAATGGATCTTAAGAAAATGTTTGGAAGGATGTAAGCCGGATTTATCTGGCTTAGTGTAGGTACAATCTGCGGCTTTTTATGCACAAAGTAGTGAAAATGCAGGTTCCAGAAAGGCGGAAATTTATTGGCTAACTTGGCAATTAAGTACAAGCAGCATAGGAGGAAGCCTGCTCCATGTAGTTAATTAACTAGATGGTTAATCACAAGTGCCATAATTCGCAATATCAGAGTTTAGACCACACAATCTGGTGCGAATCCATTATTCTTGGAATACGTTTACAATTGGTTTATAATGGCACCTTTGCTCCTGTGAACTTATACCGCTGTATGGCTGTAGGATTTAGATCCACTCTAAGGATGTGGCTGTAAGTAGCCACGTTCTATACGGCACTTAGAGCACCGAAGGTGGTGGTATAAAGGCTAGGGTCCCAGACACAGACAGAATTAGCTCCGGTGTGCTTCTTTTCTTACGCTTTCTCTGTCTTTAGACCAGACACAAAGAAACTCCTCACTTCTGAAATCAAATACCACAAGCACTTCCTTTAAACAGCTTGAATCCTCAGACAAGGGGTGTCCAGAAGAATCTCTCCGAAATGAAAATAATATGGCACTTCAGGCTGATAAAAAGTAAGGTAAAGTGCACCCTTGTACATGCACTGACGCTCTGTACAGGCCGTACGGCCCATAGGGGGAGTAGAGGTACAGCTCTACTCTTTCTTGACCACGGCACTAGAAGCTGTGAGGAGTCAGTGTCACGCCCCGGCCGCTCTTTACCCGCGGGAAAGAACCGGTACCAATTGTACAGGAGGCTGAGTGGGCCCCAGGGCCGGTCTGGACAAGCGCGGAAAATCTCGCCCCCACCGGGATTCGATCACCGGACCATCCAGCCCGTAGCCAGTCCCTATACTGTCTACGCTACAGTTCAGGCTGATACAACCACAATATTTAGTGGTAGTAATTAGTGGAAGTAAAGTGCTGGAAGCGTTATGTCTTTCCCAGTACATCACGAAATGTGTACAGTACCCTAAGCCTAATCGCGTGCTACGTCACCGCCGTTGCTGCCATCTCACATAGGACGTGTGTGAAATCGTCACAGCACTAATACGTGTAGGTGTCACTTGCTTAATTAATCACCGCGCCTTGCAGTCATATGGGATACAGCTCCACACATTCTGAATCTCGGAACAAGATGGGCTGAATAGTAAGCTAGCAATGCACTTTAAGATTTATACGAGTATATCACTGAAAGGAATAACCACATTGCACATTGTACAGAAGGTTGGGGTGTGCCAGCCCCGGTCTAGAAGTTCATTACTATGATTATTATTATTATTATTATTATTATTATTATTATTGCTATATCCTGCCACAGGCCTTTTCTCGTGGTACTTCTCTCGAACCAACAGTGATCCCCTCCCCTCAAGCTTCACGGTTCACATTGCTGTACTTTCTGTATTTCGTAATGTTCCAAGCGCAGCTGTCTTTTGTATTGAATCTATTGAATAACGTTTCCCTGGTATGGCTTCAAAATTTTTCTTCAGACTTTCTGTTACTATTCCGGTTGCCCCAGTTATTACCAGTATAATCATACATTTTCCATTCATATTCCACATTCGTCGTACCTCTATACATAAGCTCTTGTATTTTAGTTTCTTCTCTGCTTCCTTATGCGTGATTTTCCTGTCCGCTGGTATTGCCACATCTATCAGTATGCATGTTTAATTTATTATTATTATTATTAACTTCCTCATCATCATCATCTCCTTTATGCAGGGTATTTATACTTATATGCCTGTGATAAACTATGTCCCTAGGGAATACAGTGTTGCAGCTATTCTGTTGTTACTATTCATGGTGCTTATATCGTTAGTTTCAGGGTTGAATCTATTGTGCTTTTACATTAGTACTTTCCGAAGTATGTGTGCAGTGCCCAATATGGCTGTTTGCTGTAGTTCCTTGACTTCATGTTTTCCTGGTATGTTGCTCACGTATTTTCTAAATGACTTTGAATTAGTCCCAGTCGCCCCTATTATTACTGATATTACCTTTGTTTTTACATTCCACATGCACTGTATTATTATCATTACTATTATTATTATTATTATTATTATTATTATTGCGATCAAATTCTTTCAACGCTCCGGACCACTTAGCGATCGACACCGGAGCTGTAGGGGTTTTGCAGCAGAGAAGAATCTTTCGAACTTGCCGGAAATCGAAAAGAGGGGTGAGATAATGTAGGAGACTAAAGAAATTGTCAAGAAGAGCTGCATACTTTGTACTGTTCAGCAAATGGTACTAGGGTGAAGAAAATACGGAGGATGTGAAGAATGGGCTTAATGCACGCATGACAAGGAAGAGAAATGCGCAGAAATTTCTTGGTCGGACGAACAATAGGAAATTTACAACCTATAGGATTTACTAAAATATCGGAATAGGTTCCGAAGAAACACAATTTTAAGTTTAGATCTTCTGGGATATTACGCAGAGTAGACTGGTAGATAGTTACAATTCCAAAAGAGAAAAATCTCATCTACACCATGGCGGAAGCGTGAAATCACGCCGAATTTGAAGTTGTAGACTGGATTCACTCTTTCCTTTAGTTGGCCAAGATGTGTATTCCTGTGGACTGAAGCTTACATTGTGTAGAGTGTTGAGGGTACGAAAAGGAAAGAAATTGACATTTTTAGTCAAGAGGCATATGTTGATTACTGTGTGTGTACGTCACTGAGTGGTCAGCCAGAACACACACAAACACACACACACACACATTTAACTGCATTCCTATTTGATTCCCAGCACTGCTACAACCACCAATACATAATTCGATTTCCCGTCGGGAATGCTGTTTGCTATAATATGTCACGTCCTGATAGTTGTGGTTTATTACGGAAGCTTGCAACATCGAGTGGACCGAGGGTAGCGTCACCGATAAAGTGACCTAACGTTCATGTAGACAGTTAAGTGGACAGTGTGCCTGAATGAGTGAGTATCAAGTGCCTAAGGGCGTTGTTCATAACACGTATCTTTTTAAACGACATTTATCCACAATGCAAAAGATAAACGCACACAAAAAAACGCCTCGATATTAATACTCAGATATATATATTAATAATATTAATAATTGTCCAACGAGATACAACACGAAGCAATCTATTTATTATTCTGCAAGTTCACTCTACCTCCCTCCAACGTGGCCACGTTAACTTGGCCAAGCTGGAGGGAGGTAGCCGCAAAAAAAAATATGACCAGTACCGGAAGCTGTAGTTACAGTTTTGTGTACTCCTGATGATGGGTGTTGTTGACACCCGAAATATGTAGAGTGAACTTGCAGAATAATAAATAGACTGCTTTGTATTTCGTCTCGTTGGACAGTTATTAATATAGATCAGCGATGCACGGAACCATAAACATAAAATTCGGATATATGCTTAGGAATTTGATATGTTGCATGTTCCGTGCATGAATTAGATGAACCAAATTCATTAAAAAGACTAACAAATAGACTTTGGTTTTATGAATGTAATTTTATTATAAAATGACCACGACATGTTTCGGCCACTCGCTTGGCCATCTTCAGGGTTGTAAGTGCAAGAATACAAATATATCTGCAGTATGTTCGGATCACTCTACGGCTAAAATCATATAGTTTTGGGAGTGACCCCGAAGCACTTTAGATATATTTGTATCCTTGCATTTATCACCCTGAAGATGGCCAGATGAATGGCCAAAACATTCGATGTCACCATCGACATGTTTCGACTATGTAATAAGATTACACTCATAAAACCAAAATGCTTTTGTTTTTCTTTTCAGTAAATTTTATACATGTTTAGGAATTGCAGACGATGATCTCACTGGATCAAGACACAAGTGAAGGTTCAGAATTATACCCACCGCCACAATAATCGGAGGCGTGGTGGAGTGTAGGTATACGTGAGCCATGCATTGCCTAACTCAGCATCAGATGGAGGACAGTGGTCAGTTTAACGCTCCAGCCGTTCTAATCCCAATGCCCACCGAATATGAGGATATGCGGAAACCACAGCCAGTCTGGTTTGTGTAAAGCACAGAAAAATCTCTTGCCTCTGCCCAGACTGGAACCACGAAATCCGGCTGTTCAGTTCGTAGCCAGTAACTATACTGACTGAGCTACCCTGATTCTTCGGTGAATGGAGGTGAGTGGAAATCACAATGATGACAGAAAGATTCACTCTATTGAGCAACTACTTCCTCGAAAGTTAAACTAATGAATTAACTAGCTCCATGCAGGCGATTCCTTCCTAAGAAGCTAGCCGGTTCTTAGCTAGTCAAGAAACTCCCCATGTTATATTATATTATATTATATTATATTATATTATATTATATTATATTATATTAATTACCGCATTCGCAAGTGCCCACCACCTGTCCCTATTCTGAGCCAGATCAATCCAGTCCAAGCCTCCCATCCCAATGCCTGAAGGCCTATCTTTATAGCATCCTCCAATTTTTGCCTAGGTCTTCCAGGTAATTCTCTACCTCAGGTCTCCCAACCAAAACCCTATATGCACCTCTCCTGGTCCCATACGTGCTACATGCACCGCCCATCACATTCTTCTGCATTTGATCACCCGAATAACATTTGGTGAGGAGTACAGATCATTACGCTCCTCGTTACGTAGTTTTCTCCACTCCCCTGCTACCTCGTCCCCGTTACACCCAAATATCTTCCTCAGCACCCTACTCTCGAACCCTCAGCCTATATTCCTCCCTCAGTGAGAAAGACCAAGTTTCACACCCATACAAAACAAATGATAAAATAGCAGTTCCTCGAAAAGTAATAATCGTTTTATTAGTGAGGAAAAAACCTGCATTTCATAGAACCCCACTGTTCATTATGTGTTCACAAAACCCCGTTACCGGACAAGGTGGACCAAAACCTCTTTGATAAATTTAATGATATATGAAAAGACAGACAGGCATAAAGGACATGAAAGCACTTTCGTTCTACGAAGAAAAACTTCAGCTTCTCTATGGCTGTTCAATATGAGCTTCTGTCCCGAACAGAATCTTAATTTCTCCAAAATTTGCGTAGCCCATCACGGATCACGGCATTCCTTGTCTCTGTGATAACGTAAAATGGCCTGATGCAATATTACCATTATCACAATGACACTACCATGATTTCTGAACTAGAAGGTGCCAATACACAGATCCGTGCCTATCTGGACGCAATGTTTCCTGGCCGTAGGGTCCAGACGTGGCGAACGTCGATGCCAACAGCCGTCCGAGAGCTGCAGCAGCGCAATAAACGTGGTGGACGGAGATATGGAGCAACGAATACGGGAAGGATTAACTTGTCGTTGGGGCAACTGCAGGGTAACGAAGACAGCTCACACTGAAATCCAGCAGGTAAATTTGTAGTGTTGACTCCTAATGTGTAGATTGCTTTATGTCACTGCGGCTTTTCAGTCTTTTTTTTCCAAAATATTTCATTAAATCTGTCAAGTAAATTCTGGTCAACTCTGTATTTTAACACCATCCTACCATCTACATCTAGGTCTCTTCTCTTGATGGTTTGCTACAGTAATTTCCTATGTACTAGCCGCATTCCCCATGCAGCCTCCTTGGATTGCTCACCCTACTTATATCGTGCGAACGGTAAAATAACGTTCACCCCAGAACAGGCCATGAAGGCCCAGAGAGGGAGTACAGGTATAGCTCTACTCTTTCTTTAGCCTCGGCATTAGAAGGGGGTTGGTGGTCAACGGCACGCCCTGGTCCCTTTACCGCCTGGGAAGAGACCCGTTATCCATTTTACAGGAATATCGGTGGGCCCCACGGCCGGTCTTGACAGGTGCGGATAGTCTCGCCCCCACCAGGATTCGATCCCCGGACCGTCCAGTCCGTAGCGTGTCGCTATACTTTATCTCAGCCCATATCGGGTGAAAGGAACGAATTATAAATTTCCTTCGTGTGATTTTTTCTATACCCCCGTTACTACCTCTCTCTGAGACCAAACAGTAGGCCTCTCTTTATACCTAGACGTTAGACACGTCATCGCTCTCCCGCTGGATTACCAACAATTTTACACCATCACAAAACTGAGGGCTAGACAGCAGCTTCATCTTGCAAATTTGCAGCGATATAAATTAAAATACGATAAGGTAAGGCCGTGTTCCTTTCTAAGCAGTACGATATTAACCATTTACCGACAAAGCGCAGATTTATTTACAGACCCAGTCCGTACCGCGCTGTAAACATTTTTCGTTTCGGTCATAAAAACCAATCAGTTTATGCTGTAAGCAACACAAGTCGCTGTTTGTTCTCAGATAAATACAACACACATCAATACAGTGTGGGCACAGCGTACAGTTGTTGAATGTTAAACCTGTTGGTGCATCACGTAACCAGTAGGCCTTAAAAGGTTAAGGCGCCAAGGAACCGCGAATGTAAGAATCTATACATTCTAGAGCTCAGAGCTGTTGGAAGAAGCCATCTGCACTGTGCAGCAGATTTGGGCTGGGTAAATCCGTCGCCAACTGAATTTGAGGCAAGTTAAATTACCCGTGTGTGTGTGTTGTGTGTGTGTGTGTGTGTGTGCGTGCGGGTGTGCGTGTGCGTTTACGTGAGCGTGTGCGTGTGCGTGTGTGTGGGTGTGTAAATGCTGCCATCATGGCACATGGAGGGGCGTGAATATAAGGTCTACACATTTGTAATCTCGATACTTGTTTGCTATGAAATGTCAGATTCACATACCCAGTGTTTTGCTTACAGCAAAATATCCCCGCGTACAAACTGATACTGTACGAGGCAGGGCGAGAAGCAAAAGCCAGTAGCGAAGAGGAAGTTGCACGTTGGATTATTTGGTTCCTGCATGTGTTCCTTCGGCTCGCACTGAAAGAAAAGACCGCAAGGCTGCGGTCACTGGATCTGTTTTTGTTCTCAGTTGAAAAGGTGAGGAAGCATCTACTTAGCTGCGTCCGGGAGAAAGTGACAAAGACCAGACCTTTCTATCAGTCACAACTGAGTAGATGCCTCCCCCCCCCCTCCTGTCACCTGAGGACACGAAAGGATCCAGTTTCCGCAACGTTGCGTTCTTTTCTGAACACTACATGACAGGCAAAATGCAGAAATTGAGTACGGACAGAGAAATGATCCCCGTGGGCAGGAAAAGAGGGTGGGGGCGTGGCTATAAGAGGGTCTACAGCACTGCTACTGGTAGAAACTACAGACTGTTCTTTTACTTTAAGGGAGCTGATCCCGCAGTCACAGAAATAACTAAAAAACGAATGATTATTCAAATCAACTATATTTTATCAGAACCACTCTACATGTTTCATCATCAGGTGAACACAGATTTTGGAAGTTATAGGCAGTGAAACCTGTACTGTAACATTTTAGTCTCATCATACGTGGGTTCCTACATTACAAAATGAATGTTACAATGAAATTGTAATATGTAAATATGCCGCTGGTGAAAATAAATGAGACAAGATAAGAATTAAAATCTTTTGATAAAATTTTCTATTCTTTTTTTAAATTTAGGATCGAACAGACTAAGAAACTAAACATGGATTCTGTTTGTATGTTCTGCATGAGATGCATATGCTTTATTTCCTTTACTTCCTCACCACGCCGAGTTACTGTAAACCTGCAGACTCCATATCTAACTTCTTGGCCTATTCCACCTTAAATTTTAACAAAATGTTTTAATTCTAATCTTGTCCCATTTATTTTACCACTCACATGTTTACTTATCACAATTTTACTGTAACATTTATTTTGTAACGTCGGATCCCACAGGTGCTGATACTGAAACGTTACAATAGGAGATGCACTGCCTGTAAATTTCCAGTTTGTATACATCTGATTATGGATCGACTGATCCGCAACATGTAGTGCAGTTCCGATCAAATATAGTCGTGTTGATTGCTCGTTATTTTCGTTACAGACTGTTCCATTACTGCACACAGAAAAGATCAAGAACTTCGCGTAGCATGTAGTGAGAGAGAGAGAGTGCACTGTGCGACTGCTGGCAGGGCGGACAGTAGCTTACCGTCATTCAACAGGAAATCTTGCGCACACGCAACTGTCTCATTCCTGGCAAGGATCATCCCTTGGACTGATTGACTGGCTGACTGAATGACTGAATGAATGACTTACTCTATGGAGCTGAGTCCATCTTCATAAGCTACCCTGTTCTCAGAGAGTCAAGAAATTCCCCGCCTTTTATGAAACCCGAAGTTTCATTACCGCATTTACAAGTGCCCGTCATGTCCCCATCCTGAGCCAGAAAAATCCAGTCCATGCTACTCATCCCACTTCCTGAAGATCTATCTTAATATTATTATTATCCCATCTACGCTTGGGTCTTCCAAGTGGTCTCCTACCCTCAGGTTTCCGCACCAAAACCTTGCATGCACCTCTCCTCTCCCCATACTTGCTACATGCCCCAACCATCTCATTCTCGATTTTATCATCCGAATAATATTCGGTGAGGAGTGAACATAATTAAACTCCTCATTATGTAGTTTTCCCCACTCCCCTGTTACTTCGTCCCTCTTAGGCCCAATATCCTTCTCAGAACCCTATTCTCAAACACTCTCTGCCTACATACCTCTCTCAAAACGAGCGACCTACTTTCACACCCATACAAAACAACAGACAAAATTAAAGTTTTGTATATTTCTCATTTTAAGACGTTTCAACGAGATACTATCATCAACATACGTAGGTCTTCATGTAAATGCCCGTTATTATTGTCAGATTTTAACGAACATTTAAGCCGCTAAACACATTTTCGAAAAATGCTCAAATATGAAATTTCATGAAAATCCATCCAGTGGAGCCGAGTTGTTCCGTGAGGACGGACGGACATACGGATGGGCGTGATAAAGATGTCTGTTCCGTTTCGTAATTTTGCGAACACGTCTAGAAGTGCTCAGTTAGTAACCTTTCACGCGGACATAACCATTTGACTGAAGAAGAAAAATGTTGTGGTAAAGGGCCGGTTACCGTGTGAATCGAGACGTGTACTGCGGTGTACTGCGAATCAGAACCAACACTTCAGGGCCGAACAGCCTCTGATTTCAAAATATTGTGTATTCACCACCGCCTTTCACTTTCTTTAGGGAACTAGAGCAAAACACATAGGCCAGTCTCTCTCCGCGTGTACTGTTTCAACTCACCATTGCCTATACATACGGCACCCCAACTCTCAGAATCAGGTCAGCTGTGTGAAGCTGGAGGAGGGGTAAAAGGACGCATCTTCGTGAAACGTTAAAAATTCAACGTGTTATTGATTTCTTTATCTACCGCTCTGCCATTTTACAGCACAGCTTCAGCTTCTCAATAAATTTCCCCTGAGGAAGTGCCAACATCCACTGTCCTACCGACAGTCAAGGTCATTGTGTCATCGATTCTACTTCGTTACCCTAGGTCCCGTGTTCGAAACTCTGCTCCTTCCTCCTGCTCTATGTCTTTCGCAGTTGTAAACGTCTGAAGCAGGTATGTTGTTAATTACTGCACGTACGTGATACCGGTATTGTAACTCACCGCTGTGCAAATCCTTATTGAGAGGACACTGGTGTTAACAAATTGGTTGACTGCTGCCCACCAGAAACAGATACAACTGATGCTAAACGCAAAGTGTTCGTTATGCATGTCATACAATAGAAATGTAGTGGCGACAATAAATGTTTGTGTGTAAAAAAGAAACATATAGAATTTCCTTTCAGGAAAACGGTGAACAAAACGCAGAAACACAATTATATCCCTCTGCGCATAACCCACGGTCACCTAACGTAGTAACGAAACTACGGGATGGACGACAGAGAAATCTTGTTGGAAACCCGACCGGAATGGCAGACTGTCTCTTCTCCAAAGCGTCCCCAAAAGATAAGGCCCACCCAGCCTCATGTTCAATGGGTATTGGGGGTTCTTTCCTTGAGGGTAAAGTGACCGGAGCGTGAAGTTTACCGACCGCTTCCAGGTAGTGCTGAGATTAAGAATGCCTGGATTTATATCTCCACTCACCCATACGTCTTCATGGTGCTGTGCTTAATGAAGTACAGGGAAAATTGTCCAATAAACCCACCGGTCTCCTAGTGAATGTACGTGACGGGTTTATTTCCAGAGAATAAAGGAATGAGGGGGGGGGGAAGAGTAAAGCTGACCATTCCGTCTAGCGCCGACGTAAACAATGAGTCGATCAGTACGTCTGTTCCCTCTATATGACTTCATGGTGTGCACAAGGAAAGCTTTGCCTTAAAGCATGGATCTTCAACTCGGTAAAAAGGAAACGTTCACCCTAGAACAGGTCACGACGGCCCAAAAGGGCGAGTAGAGGTATAGCTCTACTCTTTACAAAAATAAATTTGAGAAAATAGTGCATCTCGTTGGCTTTATTATAAGAATCTTTCTTCAACCTCGGCGCTAGAAGGGGCTGGGTGGTCAGCACCACGCCTGCGCAGCTTTACCCGAGGGAAATAGGCCCGGTATCCATTGTATAAGGAGGCTGTGTGGACCCCAGGGCTGGTCTGAACGGGTGCGGAAAAGCTCGCAACCACCGGGATTCGATGCCCGGACCGTCCAGCCCGTAACGAGTCGATATTCCGACTTAGCTATCCCGGCCCACCGCGGCCTGCCGCCGCATTTGAAATTATGAACAGCAGAACCTGGTTACAGCCGGTCCCAGTGGTCGTGCGATTTAAGACGTAGGTCGGTGGCCGCTCGCCTGCTGAGATTGTAGATTCGAATGCCGCAGTGGGCATGGATGTCTGTCTGTTGTTCGTGTTGTGTGTTGTCAGGTCTGCGTCGGGCTGATCACTCGTCCAGAGGAGTCCTACCGACTGTGGTGTGTCGTTGTGGGTGATCTAGAAACCTCATGAATGAGGAGGCCCTGGCCCACTGGTGGGCTGTCGCGCTAAAAAGATGATGATGATGATGAAGAAAAAAGAAGAACTCCCTCATAACCACATCGGTTTATGCCGCACCACGTCTACTGTAACCGATATTGTGTGGTACCAATTAATTCCTCAATTATTATTATTATTATTATTATTATTATTATTTACTGCAATTGAGTTGTCACCCGGTGGCAGTGGTTATTTTACATGTATACAAAACATTAAATTGGTTACTACTGAATTTAAGTCGGGAGGGCTGCATGAGAAGCATGTAGTGGCACCTTGGAATCTTGGGAACCATCTGAGCATTTGCTTATAGACACAGGGAAACCAAGAAAAACCTGTGTCGAGGTGGCCGGTCGCAGGACCTTCCGAATACTGACTTCTAGCCAGCAGTCCGGAATCTAAAGTAAAAACCAGCAATGCACACACAGTACAACAAACACACATAAGATGACAACAATATACAAAAGACAACTACAACAATACACAAGGCCAACCAACTACGATTACACTCAAGACAACTTAAAACTAGCAACAATACACACGAGACAAATTAGAATACATGCACAGAAAAGGTAAAAACACCAAAGTGAGAGAGCACTGCATACAGTTTCCTGTAATTGTTTTTTTCCCAGTCATTAATTTACTCACGCTTTCACCCCAGTCCTTCACTTCTCATCACTTACTATTCCTATAAACCTTTTCCATGAACGTTCGCACATGCGTCCCACGAACCGGTCTACAATAGCCAGTGTGGCCTTTGCCATGAAGAGGTTGGTCTCCGATGCCTTAAACCTTAATCCAAGCCTCTGCACATTCCCCAAATGTTCGGTTATCAAATGAACATGACGGTTCATTTCAAAATTACAGAACGATTAAAGGGAATGTGTCTTCCTCCGTTCGATTCTTTGCAGCCTGAGTCACTGACAGCCTCAAGAAGAAAACCACAAAAAGGGGGGGGGGGCATGGCCTCGAAACGATTTCAGTTCCGTAACTTTGCCTCGCAAATCTCTCAACTGTGTTTGAACAATTTTAAACTCCACTCTACTACGCACTATAACTACCAAAGTGTAACAGGGTAAAAATAAGTGAGGTGGGGAACACCGCCCATGTCATGTTTAAGGTAACAAAAATGAAACAAATTATTAAAATATCTTATTACGCTCTTGTAACACACAGTGTGTAGGGACGACCCCACCTCAATTAAATAACCTCCGCAGTGGTCTGCGTCGGTGAAAGCCGAATATCCTTTGCTTGTGATGAGTAACCGATGTATTGCAGCTACAAATACATCGGACTGAAGGGCAGTCGCGTTTTGTGCGTGTACGATACTGCAGTTATGTCCAGTAGTGTTCTGTGTGCTTGGAGCCGTGCTTAAACTTTACTTCAGGCTTGTTACAATCGAACACCCAACAAACAGGGACAGGTGTAAAGACGGCACTGCAGTGATAACGACTCGCGGTTTTTTTTAAGGAACCATATGTTTCCCCCCTCCCCCCACCGTCGACGCGAAGTGTAAAGAGACTCTATCCAAGCTGTGTGGGTCAGCTGTATTGTTTTTATCACCAGAGTAGACATAACATACTGAACATTGTGCATACATCTGCTACATGTTTCGGCAATCACCAGGTAGACATTACAATGAAATGGGCGGAACATATACTGAGGCGGCCTCCACCTCTTTATACGAACTTTCCGTCCGTGTCATTGTAATGTCTGCCTGGTGACGGCTGAAACACGTTGTAGCTGCTGTATGCACAGTGTTCAGGGTGTTGTGTTTGCTCCGATAAAAAAAATAGATATTGATTAATAGACACAAGGAGATGACGATACAACAAATATATTCTCTTGACTAATGGACATTAGATAGAAATCAACGGTCGGCTTCACGACTACTTTACCGTCGTGTAAAGGGGCTCTGGTACTCAGTGAGGCTGGGTGGGCCCCAAAACCTGTCTGTTTTGGAGAAGAGATACTTGTCCCTGTCAACACGACCGCTGAGAGAGGGTTCGGTCCCGGTGAAAAACTTTTTCGGGGCCCCCCACCCAGGGCGGACCGGCAAGAAGGAAAATAAAGAAACAAAGCAAAGAACGTCGTAGCGCAGATGGCCGCTTGCCGTACGTGCCGTCAGCACGACAAATCACTACCGAATAACATCTGATGCTACAGAGAAAGACAAAAACATATGCTACATATTTCAACCACGGGTCCCTTTCCAGGCCGCTGGGCCCCGGTAATTTGCACCAGCTTCTCCTCCTTCTTGTAGGTGCCGCCTGCCATAAATCGAAACACAATCTTTCTGTTGTCCATCCTGCAGCCTGGTGGCTATGCCTACCCAGTCCGCCATGTATGAACTACAATGCTCTTAAAAATCGGTGCATATTCAAAAATCCACGTTAGGAAGAAAATTAATTTGCTGTCTGCCAGACCTTGAAGAGCGCGCTCACACACCCTCCCTCTTCTCGTACATCAGGTAGTAAGCAAGACACCGCAATCACTTTCCCCCACTGCTTCCTGCCCAGTCGCCATGTCAAGGCAGACAAAGCACACAGAGCGGCTCACACAAGGCGCAGTTCTGCTGTCAGCTGAAGCGGCATGAAGCGCAAGGACGCGGTTTAATCGGAGTTTACAAGATCGATCAGGTTTGAAAAGTTGTGTTCTACAACATGTAGTTACGTAGAACAACGACGTTAGATGCAGTTCATTAAATCACATGGGTCCAGTTTACAAAATGTGATCAGCCATTACGATAAACATGACACAGAAAATTTATGGCGTTACGTAACTTTTCTGCAGGTCAATAAGCTTTACTGCTGATTTCCCCATCACATTTTATCGAAAAGGTCTAGTGTTAGAATTTGTGTGTGTGTGTGTGTGTGTGTCAGTTTAACACTGATACTCGGAAGAGACAGACGGCTGGTGGACAGGCACACACGACTGCCCCTCTGGGCGGAACGACTTTCTGAATATGTCTAGAAGGGTCTAGTCTTGCGACTGCATGCCTGAAAGTAATGGTCGCCCTCACACACGACACAACTTGCGAGACGATGGTAATGCGATGACAATAAGATATCGACAAGAAGACACTGGCCTCGTTCGCTGGATGCTATCTACTCAGACGATGTGCTCCAGTATGTACTGTACATGCCGTCAGACGGACAGGCGATTTGTTATCTGGTGAATGAGAAGAATAATGAACAAAGTAACAAGAACGAAGTAATGGGTTCGTCCTTAATTCAACAAAAGCGGTAACTCGGTCGCCTTGTCTTAGCCTGGGAGCCAGACGAGGACAGTGCAACATACGGACCATTTTGTACAGGACGGCATGGGGAAGTTTTTATTTTACCCTTTCTTGAATAACTGGGATCTGACCTGTCATGTAAATGGAGTGTTTCCCAGTCGGCTGTACAAGTTTTGTACTTCCTGCCTCACTCGAGCTCGCACTTTGAAACACGTTTGAATACCGCCTTCTGTGGTGACATGTGTACGGCGGAACGATAAACGACACAGCACACTGAGTCGTGAACATATTGTTATCGTCTTAGTAATTAACGGTAAAGCAATCCCGTTACAGGCCTGGAGTGGCCCAGAGTGTTCCATGAAGTTAAGGTTCCCACATTTCATGACAACGGCACAGGATGGTGGTAAGGTTGTCAGCCTTAAGCACCGGCCGCCTTTACCCCCAGGAAATACTCCTGGTACTCATTTCTGTTAGAGGCTGAGTCGACCCCAGGGCCATA
>Ga0123354_10006404_pt1 | contig 17476 bp, 7 predicted proteins | sample TergutLab28metaG_2_FD_97872 | JGI IMG/M metagenome (GOLD analysis project Ga0123354, IMG submission 97872) | Labiotermes labralis P4 segment gut microbial communities from Petit-Saut dam, French Guiana - Lab288 P4 | ecosystem: Host-associated > Arthropoda: Insects > Digestive system > Gut ...
ACGTTATTTTTTTCACTCTTTTCTATATATATCCTTCCCACACACACACACACATGTATAATTTATATTTATATAGAAAAAAAAATATATATATATATATATATATATATATATATATATATATATATATATTACCTTTAGAATACAGCGATATTCCTGTTCGATTATATTTTGATGAAATATAACACGATTAACTGAAGGGGTGGGTTGTTATTACTGCATTTCTCTGAGCCTGAAACGACGAGTATGTGCAGTCATGCACGCGGATAAGTGAAAACAAATAACGGGCAGATAAAAACCACCGCCACAGTGGGGTGGGAATCTCCGTAACAGTACACAGCATCTGCGAACTGCAGCATGGAGGTGGGGACTGAAGTGATAGGCACAGACAATTCCATTATCGAGGCAATAAAGATATTTCATCTCCGTTATGTCGCACACTGCACGGACGTATATCAGACTGCCTAATCCTGTGCATACATGTTGCGGCACTGAGCAGCTGTCATATCAAACTCACTTACAATGAGAATAATTATAAAATTTTATTGTGATTCAGGAGCATAAACGTACACGTGTGCGCAGTTTAGGTGAACGTGTGAAGGATCGACACATTTCACTGATAAAACTTTTTATTACACATGGCGTGACGAGTTACGGGCATGGTCCATAAAATTGGCTTTTCCAGTGTAGTGTGTCGCTGATGTTATATTTAGAGGTTGCAAATTCATAATATAATGAAAACTGGCTCGTGGTCTAGTGTAGGATCCAATCCTCTTCTAGTAAGTACTAAGTGGGAAATATTCATGAAAAAATGTTGTTTATGAGTGAGGTTTACAGCAGCAGCAGCAGCAGCGGCGGCGGCGGCGGCGGTGGCGGCGGCAGCGGCAGCAGCGGTGGCGGCGGCGGCGGCGGCGGCGGCAGCGGCAGCGGCAGCAGCAGCAGCGGCGGCGGCAGCGGCAGCAGCGGCGGCGGCGGCAGCGGCGGCAGCAGCGGCGGCGGCGGCAGCGGCGGCGGCGGCAGCGGCAGCAGGCCTACAAAAGTGCAACAATGTTCGGTGATATACTGGCAATATTAAATTCTACGCAAATTCGTGAACTCTTTTAAAATGAATGACGCTGAAGCATATAGAGTGATACCTCGGCTAACGAAGATAATTCGTTCCGGAATCACATTCGTTAGCTGAAATCTTCGTTAGCCGAAACACATACAGACGGAAAAGATTCGCTCCCGGAATGGCCCGACCGTTCATGTTTGCTGCTTTATGTTAGAGCGCGCATCCACTAAAACATTTGTTAGCCGAGTCCGAAAAAAAGCTAAAAAAAATCTTCTTTAGCCGAAAAATTCGTTAGCAGGGTCACTCGTTAGCCGAGGTATCACTGTATATATATATGCAGTATGATCGTAACCTAAGCGAGTACGAGTTGCAAATAGATATCATTTTTACGTTACTGAGAAAATAACACTTTAAACCGTTTGAATATTTGCTGGGAATAATGGAAAAATGTAAACAGAAAAACAGAAGAAATGGCAGTATTATCTTGGACCATGGTACTTTGATGCACACTGTTACATATTTCAGATATATGACTTGTTAAACTTAGGAAATGGTTATGAAAAAGGCGCGGCTAATAGACCATTATATTAGGCAGTGTGCAGGAGGTGAGTTTCTGCTAGTTCTTCCTATGAGCGGCAATGTTAGTTGCATGCAGATAATGCAAATGGCGGCATACGGGAAGTGTCAGGGGCGTTGATGTATGATGACTGATGACAAGCAATAGGTGTAATCTACGTTTGTTATTTTTATATGCCAAGCTTGACGTTTATGGGAAAGCTATCGACAGAGAACCTATTATGCGCGTTTTTCGGGAGAGGGTCGCAATCGAGGAGTTACTTTTTTTTTGTGATTATGTTCTCTAATTCGTAACAGCAATACATTTTATTTGCTTCTCAGTTTGATTCACTTATGTCTTGTCTGCACTAGTTCAGCTGTTTCTACACGTGTCATGTAGTGGAATAATGCAGCTGTGTGCACAGTTTTACACACCACTTGACAAAAGGGGCGTAACGTAAGTAAAAACATAACAGTACTTCCGGGATCAGTTCCAAAGACTTTGATCCGAAGGACGACGTTCTGTGATTACCATTTCCCCTTCGAATCCAATTATTTCCCGTTTGCATTATACTCGGACAGCGTTTCTTCTGACTGGGTTTTGGTGAATTTATTTTGTCTCTCCCAGAAATGTACGTTAAGTACTTGAAAATAAGTCAAAGCCACTTTCTTCAGCATTCTTTAAAATCACACAATCACAAGAATACTACCGTGTAACGCCACACACCTAATGCAGTGGCAATGAATTGTAGAACAGTCCAAGAATTAGTCAATAAAACATAATAACGAAGAGGAAAAAATGTTATCCATGACGTCCCAGCATATAAAAATTTTGGTGTTTCCGTCAAGTTGTCAGGAAATGGACGTTTGAGTCGGAGGTCTTACAACCTTCATTTAGAACTCTTACGACTGACCCATAAAGTGACCAGTGACCTTGAGACGAATTAAATACTAAATAACGAACGAATTACCTCTTTTCATTAAAAGACCAGACTATTAATGTGGAAATGAACATACAATTATCGTTGTCTTTTTCTTTTTTCTTTTTCTTTGTCTTCTGAATTCATCAATGGTTGTGGGATCAACCGTCTGAAAGAAATCAAACGGTGAAGTGAGATAGAAAACCAACAAGATGCAACAGTTAGATGTTTATTATCAATACTTTCTCAACATGTTTCGGGCATCATTATGCCCATCTTCAGGAGAACAAGACGTGTGTTGAGAAAGCATTGATAATAAACATCTAACTGTTGCATCTTGTTGGTTTTCTATCTCAATTCACAATTTGCTCACGATGCACGGTCATAGAAACCTAAATCAAACGGTGACACACGAAACCCAAATAAATCTACCAATTCTCCGAAAGGGATTCGAACCCACGGCTACAGATTGAACTAGTCTGACATTGATCACCCAGCTTGTCAATATGACCTATGCAATATTACTTGTTAATACTGATTATGTTTAATTACTGATGAATTTTCTAAGGCTGTGACATACCAAAACCATTATCTTTATCGCTCCAGACATGTCGTAAAATCTTTGGTACACCCTTAAAATTCCGTAATTCTTCAAGATTGACTTGATAAATTACAATTAATTTTGTAAGTCGAATATTAAATACGTTAAAATTATAAAAGTAATTTTCATACGTTAATACACAGGCGTTAATGGGGGCTATGAATTAAAAAATGAACAATGTAGGCCTAATGTATCTGAGATGATAATCCAACATGGGAACATATTTTGCAAAGAGCGCCGATCCAGTACTGAACAAAAGTGGTACATTCCTTTTCATCAACAGGACATTTGCGCAACTCATGTTTTAACAACAAAAATTCTTTCTTTCCCTCCTTGATTTAGATATTTCCCCCCTCCGTATAGAAAGGCGTAACGAAATGGTAACATATTTCCCTGTGTGCTGACCCGTGGTGTTGCCTTTAGCAGCCCTTGCACGTTTCATCCAGTGCTGACGTCATGGTTATTCTCTTATAACGTCACGCCCCACGGATACATGCTCTGCGGTCCTCCCCACCATTATTACACAGAAAACATAGAACTGTTGTATAGTCCTTTGAACAAAATCGGTGTACACGATTTTATGCTTTACTGTTCTTTATTTAGAATTACAAAGTAAAAGGAACGCAGTGCGGAGCAGACTTCTGCAGAAGTTGAAACGGCTTAAGTTCGACCTCGCACACACTTCTGTTTCGGCCGTTTTCATCTCATTGCAAAATTAAGCAGCATGCAGTAATCTTTGTTCTGCGATCTACAATCTTTCGTCATTTACACGACGTTTGAACCGTCGATCTACTCCCCTCCTTCATACGTGGCAGTCACTCTTGAAGAAACCATGCTTCATTCCATAGCTGTGTCTTTTGACTTGCAATTACTCCTCTTCAGTCTCACTTCCAGTTATCACCCAAGTCCTCGGTGGCTATGTATGCTCTCAAGTTACATTACGCACTCCAAATACAGCATCTACACCATCAAACTTCGTAACTATGTTGTCCCGACGTGCTCAGTCTTGTAGGTGATCCTGTTTCGGGAAACGGGTGTGGTTCACCGAATCACATATAATTTTAATTATTTATTTTTTTACTTGTTTTATTTACTCAATTTATTGTAGATAAAATGAATAAAAAGTCGTGCTGTATCAAGTTAAACAACTAAATCTTATTTTATCAACATAAGACAGTCACTTGTACTCTCAGCTACACCACCTCTCGAACGCGACTGACTTCCTTACTGGATTGCTAACGTCCGTTATCAGCTCCTAACGCTTTCTCATTTAAATCTCTCCTTTCCTACCTATCATCAACGGTCCCGAATATACGCTGACAGATTAACTTACAACGCATGCCCTGAACCGTCCGTAACTGACACCAGCAATCCTAATAAACAACTATACTAAAAGTGATCGGCTACAAGTAAAATAGGCATCGAAACCATTTTCTTTGACTTAATATTTTACCCCGTGCTGACTCGAAAAGTTCATAACTTCCAAAACGCTCATTTTGCAAACACCATTAACCTCTGTGTTCAACATCTCTATTTTGTGTTCTTGCTGTGTTTTATTACAATTTACATCTAATTATACGTCAGTGACTAATCCTCCTCATCATAAGCACGAGTAGCTCAATCATACTGCAAAATATGCGGATATTTTAAACAATCACAGTTGTCGTTCGTAGCCCATAAGAATAAGTATTATGGCTCGAAGAATTAACCTCTCGCACGAAACAGTAACCTCATTCTGAAGACGTTCTTTTCTACATCTAAGAATAAATAAATAACAAATATAAAAAACCCAAACAAATATTGCTCTTATTGTACTACTCGTAAATTATTTTTCTTAAATCATCTTTTCACTTGTGCCAGTAAACTTTTTCTGTGCCTATCAACATCGTTTTTTAATTCTTTCCAGTCACTGCATAATCTGTACCGCTCTGTACCCACTGAAGTGAAAAGAACTGAAAATACACTTTGTGTTGAATAACACACACTCCTAGGTCAACACTTAAAAAAAACCATACAGTCGTGTAAGAAGACTCCACATAAGTTATCGAACACGAGACAGTCCTGGACGCGAACACTAGACGCTGTGTCTAGACTCCCAGTCATAATTCTAAGTCAAGAAATGTTACCAACTATAACTATAAATTTAGAGACAAGAACGGGAAAGTGCTAAGGTTGTCAGAGCCCACAATTCATATTTCAATGTCTGTCAACCCTACTGACGCGTATATCTTCATTTAACTTGAAATACAGTATAAAACACACGGTGTTCAGTACACAAAGGCGTACCACGAGGTCAGTCTTCAAATCAAAACATACCAGCACAGTCGCCGTTAGTTACGTTACCAACGGAATGTGTTTCTATGCATTTTGTTAAAAAAAAAGAAAGAAAGAACAATGTTGTAAGTAGTTTAATGCGTGTGTAGTTTGGTGAGAGAGAAAATTAAATATAACACTCGTAAACAAGGCGGAGTGAAATATGTTTTCCGTGACAACCCAGTGCTCTCCATTAAAACTGTACTGCAATAAACACGCATTGCGTGAATCCCAAAGTAGGCGAAATTAAATATGTTCAACAAATTCATGCCTGTTTATTTATTTACTTGTCCAATTTAAGAGTGAGTTGAACAATATCCCACTGCAATTTCAACAGGTACTCTTCTGCTTTACCAACACGGTTTATACATTCTCATACATTCACAGGGGTTATTTGTTCCCGCATATTTTCGCGTGTGATGTTTGAAGTTTCTTCCTTCGCAAATTCCGAAACCCACATCCGGTTATGTACTTATTAAACAATAAGATTTACGTGTCAGCAAGCAGAACACCCTCATCTGTGCGCACACCGAACAGGCAAGCAGCGGGAACACATGTGCTACTTGCTACAACAACTAGAAAACGCCACTTTGATTGTGATACATCGCGTAATGATGGCCTCAGAAACTGCGCGTTGTTCGAACAAGAGGCGACGTCCTCAAAGTGAGAAATAATGATGACGTGAATCTAATGACTGGGTTAAGCGACAATACACGCGACAGGCGTAACAAGTGAACGCCATAAAGGCGGTAGTTCACCTAACAACCTCGGTAAAGGGAACCTTAGTAACACAGCCACACAACAAGACAATAAGTTTCCTGGTACTGTCCATAAGTTAGTAACGCTGATTCTCTACACACAGCCAAGTATTTGTGAAAAAAAAAAGTGTATTCTAGGGTGTGACACCGTGTAGGTTAGAAATTTACAGATGTTTCAGGCGTATGAGCTCACTCTATTCGTGAAGGTGGACGCAGCACATTCCTCCGAAAGGTATGTAAATTTATACCAGACTGTACGGCATCACTTACCAGAAGTCAGTGTTCTTCACACTCATCGTCGTGAAAATACAAATGTCAGATGCTGCAGTCCAGACCAAAAAAAAAATTTCGTTATTTTAAGGCAACTGATCCATCACGAAAAAAAAATATCAGCCCTACACTATACGAAAAAATTGAAAAGCAGATATATATATTTTTTCTGTGACGGTCCATTTCAGTCCTAACTTCCATCACTGCTACGCTATGAAATGTCAGAAAAAAGTGAACTTATCACAGTACGTGTGTAATATGCGGACATATATGCATATATATACATTTACATGTGTTTCCTTTATTTAAAACGTTACAGGCTTTACAAACCGGGAAGTTCTTTTCGGAAGATTGCATTTTTGTTCCTTTAAAAACGAAATAAGCATGTGTGGGTCTACCTATGTCCTTCCTTATCTAAAGTATGTGCTAATTTCGACTCAGTTCCAGTTCTACTAATATACAGTTTCCGCCTGTTCGTCTAATTTTAAATAATACAACGGGTTTAAAAGACATCGAAACAGTCATTATACACATTGTATTTATTCCAACAACTTCAAAAAATAGGACGATAATAGCTTGCAAATATATGACACTCCTCCTATATGTTTCGGCCCACAATGACCATCCTCAGGAAGGTGGTTAACAAAGGACAAAAGTAGTTAAGGCTAATTTATTACAGATGTGCAGATAAAAAGCTAAAATGCATGTGTTAATTAAATTACATGGTAAAATGTTTATAACTAGGAACATACTACATGTATTCATAAGTATCGTGATACTTTTTGTTGTTCAAATGCAAACAAACATCCATGTCAGAAGCAGTCCTAACCATTTTGTTGTTCGGGGTAAACTCTGTGTAGACGCGAATTTTTATGCTGCGAAGGAAATGAGTACTCAATTATCCATCGCAAGTTTTGTATGCTCATGATTCAAAGCATAAGAAGAAGAAATGTAAACAATATTTATGAAGAGGATAAATCTAATTAAATAGTCACGGGAGGATGTATGTTGTGGAAGTGGAACGCCGCTTGACACGAAACTGAAATGAATATTGCGCCCTTCATCTGATGAATTAGAGGTTGTACCAGTGACACTGAATCAAAAAATGTGCGGTAAGTGAACTTATATAGTATGCTGTCCAGTTACAGATCATCAACAAACAGACGCTCAACAAAGTCTAGGGACGTAGATAAATAGTACTTATAATGCGATAAATGACTAATTCATAATAATAATAATAAAAGTTTGTTGAATATGTAAAATTGGTATTTATTAACAGGTCTACAGAAAGAACAACGGGATGCCAAGCATCAAAATTCAACTATGGAGGTTGGATTTTCAAGTTTGTTTAGAAATTTGTCTTTTGTTTCCTCTACGCATGAGGGAAATTTGCTTTTTCCAACGGCCGAGTTTCTCATTTTAACGGCTGTTATCCTGTTGACTGCGTTTCTCTATAAAACATGTACATTACATGCAGTAGAGTGGGGTCATAAGAATTTACAGTCTGTTTTCCACATTCCCTTTTAAGCAAGAAATGTTTCTAAATAATGTGCCCACTTACTACCTATCAGAAAACATACTACGTCCTCATTGCAAATACAATCGGCTAAATCTGTGCAGCAACAAATAGCCGTCTATTCTTAGGCTTTTACGAATCCAGGCACAGATCTTGCATGGTGAAACAGGCGATGCACATGCTTGTGCTCTACTGTCCTTTAAACAGACAATGTTGTGCTTTGCAACTGGCATGCTTAAAGTATATAGAATTTCCTGAAAAGCATGAAACAAATTATATGATGGCATTCCCCACTGCAACAATGCCAAAAATCATAATAAAGCTTCTTTAACTGCATTTATTTCGGTTATATGCCCCTGGTTTCTCACCTCGTCACTTCCCACCTCTCCTTTTCTTCACTCCTCCCTTATTTCCCTTTTTCCGTTTTATTTCTCCTTGTGCCGAACGACAGGTGGAAGAAGAGAAAGTGGTGAAACGAAGAAAAACGGATGGCGAGAAATTAGGAAGATGAGGAGGACGGAAGAGAAACGTCGTATAAGAAGAAAAGAGAATGAGGGAAAACGAAGTGGAAAGACAACAAGGGGAGTAGAAAACGAGGGCGAGAGAAACAAATGAGGGGAATGGGATGGGAGAAGAAAATTGTGTAGGAAAGGAACAGGGCGTACAGCCGAAATGAATGTTTGAAAGAAAATTTATTACAACGGGTTTTGTTTTTCAATGGGACACCTTATCGTATGGTTTGTTATTTGTGTGTCAGGACCACCCTGTGTATATAGGCTAATCATATAAAAGTTGAGACCCTATGTTCTGCAACAGCAGTTTCTGAATTTTAATAAACACCGCACTATTTTATATTAGCATAATTTTACATACGTGACGCGATGAGCAATCAGATTGTCTGGTCTCCCCATCTTACTGCCTACACAGAGGATGATGGCAGGCAATGCTGACATCTTAACTGGCATCGCACACAGAAACGTTCAAAGTATGCATTGTATGTAAGCCGATTTTGAAAGATGAAATTATGGTTACTGACAATAAACCTACGCAAGAGTGTTTGTTTCAAAATTATCGTCCCACGAACTTCTTGCCCAAAGTGAAGGAAGCTTGTTAATCTTAAAAGAAGACAGGTGTCAGTAAATACAGTTCTCGCTTTCAACACCTACTCTAGCCACTTCGTTTTCATAATTTCCTGCGAGTACAGTAAAAGATGATAACAAATGAAACATTTTAACTTTGCACAGGCAAGCGACACTACCTCAACGATGAAATTAAAGCACTATGACATACACATCTATGTACGCCAGTAGCTATATTAAAGATTAATTCCGCTCAATCCGTAGCTCGCAGGCAACGTGTCGCACGCGACACAACATTGTGTTGACCGCGCAGAAGCGTGAAACGAGAAAATGTCATTTAACCGCTTTCCTGGCAAACCCAAGACATAATGTGAAGCAGTTTTGAAAACTTATAAGCTTTTTACTTATGGAGACATACATCCCATTACTAATTCTTTTTTTTTTTTAATGTGCTAGAAGTAGGAACACCATCTCCTAGGTTGTGAATTGCACCTTTTTGTACTTTTTATCAGTACGTTTTATATTGTGCATGACGTACAGAAAAATACACAGGTAAGATTATACACATAATTATATGCATCCTTATTCTTCCTTCATGCTGTGTACTAAATTGCACGTTGCCCGCCTGCGGGTCAAATTTTGTCGAAGTTTCCCGTAACCACGAACGGTTTAGGTGACCTGTTGTAGACAAACAGAAGGGCTTCTACGTATCAAAGTCTTTACTGGTCGGAAAAACACGGTTTCCACTTCGTCTAAATATTGCCGCATCTTCGAACAGAAAAAGCATAAAGTTAATAAGGATGTCAAGAGTGCATTAATACTTGAATTCATAAAGAAATAACAAATTTTGCGCCAACGATTTTAATTTTGAATAAATCAGCCTTACTGATTCTTTTTGTAGCCAACAAACTTGCAACAGGTTCCTTCCGATCGTCTGCATAAACTAAACTCAGCATTACTAAGAACAGTACTTATTTACATTTTGTACATGGCATAAATGGGCCGGGTAGCTCAGTCGGTATGACTGACTACGGGCTGGACGGTTCGGGATCGAATCCCGGTGGGGACGAGATTTTCCGCCCGTCCAGACCTGCCCTGGGGCCCACCCAGCCTCCTTTACAATGGGTACCGGGTCTTTGCCGGGGGTAGAGGCAGCCGGGGCGTGGGGCTGAACCCCCAACCCAGGTAGTGCCGAGGTCCTCTACTCACCCTAAGGGCCTTCGTAGCCTACAACAAGGGTGAAACCTACCTACATGACATAAATCCAAATGTGGGTTGAGAAAACCTGCGGTAAACCAATAACTTTCCTTAAATACAGTATATGAGACGGCGACATTTAGAGCTGTACCTCATTAAGTCCAATAATGTGGACGCAGTCCACGGGACCGTTGGGGGTAATAATTCATTCCTGATAGTCTGCACTGACAAAAGCTTTGAGTACCTTCACCCTCACACCGAAACGGATTGAGGTCTGTGGACGAACGTAATATCTGGTAAATCACTCAACTATGAAAGTTATCTTTTCTCGGTGGGATTATCACTCACATGCTTCGCGTCCTACATGGACATACTGATCGAATTCTTCCTTTGTGGGCGGCGACTGGACTGTTTGTTCACTGGATGTGTGGGTGCGGTGACAGAGGCAGCAATTGAAGGACCTGACTCCACATTAGAACGCGGTTTTCTCCCATATCATCCGCTCACAAAAGAGATACGTTTTTTAGGGGCATTTACCAGAACCTATAGCCTTATATCAATAAACAGTAGCAGTCTGGAGACCACCATTGTTGTTTAAAAAAAGACATTCATTTGACTGCAATAAAAAATAACACAGTTATTATACAGTGTTTTGCCATCTGTCAGTTAAAATTCTCAATTGATTTACCGTTGCCGCCTGTTGTTGTTACAAGGGAGGGACGTGTTTTCTTTGAAGACGCTGTCAATTGCTATGATGGGGCCGTATAGCGTCGGTGGTAGACTAAAGAAACAAGAGCGCTGTTCAGTAAATAAAATTTTCTCGGTCAAAAAAATTTAAAGGGAGGTCCCCCCCCCCCCCCCCTCAGTGACTCGACAGCACTCTAGTGGCCCAGGGCCTCGTTGTCGAGATTTCACGATCACACTCAGACTCCTCTGGAAAAGTGATCGGTCCGACGCAGCGATCTCTACCCGATAACACACAACACTCACAAAAGAAAGACATGCAAGCCCTCCGCCGAATTCGAACCCGCAATATCAGCAAGCGAGCGGCCTCAGACTGACGCCTTAGACTAAGCGGCCACTGGGACCGACAAATGAGACGTCACAGAACGTTACAAAGGCAGCTTATTTAGTCCAAAGAAATACCGTTGTTTTTCAGCAGAAATATCGAGCTCTTTGGTGCACTTCTTCAATGCCGACCTATTCCTCAATTATAAGGAAGTGGAAACGGTTATTCATGAATGGATGCGAATCGGAAAGCCCATTTCTGGCGCGTTGTACTTTCTAGACTCGTGCCACGATGAGAAACAATCATCAATATGCTCGACGACTATTATTAAAAAAAATAACAACTTTTAGTCGAATGCATGAGCTATGTTCATCAATGTAATAATTTATCATATAACTTATACGACCTAAGGAAATTTACGTATTGAACTTCGTATGTGTATGTGTATTGAGCATGAGTGGAATGACATGGAAGAGAGAGTCAAAATTCTCGGAGAAAATTCTGTCCCAGTCCCTCTTTGACCGCCCCAAATCCTGCATAGAATAGTCTCGGATCCAACCCGGACTTTCGCGGTGACGAGCCGGTTACTAACCGCCTGATCCACGGCACAGCCATGTCATAATCATCATAATTATCGAAATCGTCATCATCATCAACAACATTGGCAGCAGCAGTAGCAGCAGCAGTGCAATACAGTGCGTGTGGTTAAGGACTGGGCGACAAGGTTTTTCCAACGGACGGCGGAGGCAGAACTTTTCCTTCGCTAGCACGGCAAGACATGGAGCTCGGTAAGTCGTTCTATGGGTATCACACTCTTTCCCCCTCGCTTAAAGAGGCCTGACCAAGCAGCAAATGTTTTTTTCCCATAATTACTGCCGAAGTCAATAATATGTACACATTTAATCCGAATCGCCCCAACAGGCCCACATGGTGTGGTGTTCAGGCACCTTTTTTAATCCTTGGATTTTACAAATTTTAAGGTTTTACTTGTGAGTGTCACTCAAATAATCTCCTGTAATGTTCCACCTTTTAGTATGTTGAGTATATTCTGACGTTTCGGAAGAATGTGCTGACTTAATTTGCAGGGTGACTTAATTTAGTTTAGGTGGGAGCTGTAGTCATCCTGAAATTGGAATCAACACGTCTTCAGCAACGATGTAAAAAAATCCAATATACTACGCTGTGTCAGAACCTAGGATTTCATAATTTGAGTTATTTATTGCTGTTACTACTTCATTTTGTTCACGTTTCAGTGAAATATCTCGGTGTCTGGACAACACTTACGAACATATCACTCTTTAGTCCTAGAAATCTCCCAACAATATTTTCAATGCCGACAAACGCTATATTCGGGGGAATGTGGCTGCTGAATTTTTCAACATTTCAAACTCCGGTAAAACTATCCTGAATCATTCCTTCAGCTGTCATTAGCACCACAAATATTCTGAAGTCATTTTGTAAACTCACTTATTCTTTTACTCTGAATAAATATTGGTGTCAGCAATTAAACGAAAATATCCGTGACACGTCTCGTAAAAAAACAACACGTGGAGCGTTTTCCATTTATCAGCCATAATAACAGCGTTTTGCGAACTTAAGCACAAAGTTCCCTAAGTACTCTCCACTGAGATATTTTTTGCTAGTTGGCAAGATTAATGATTTGGGTAAGTAATTGCAATATTACACATTGACGTACCAACCGCAAAGTGTATCTGAATACTCGAAACTGTTTTCTCTACATACTTAGTATTCATAGTTTAGCACATTTGTAGGATTTACTACTGATTCGTGCATAAAATGATGGGTGTGTAATGCCCAGCTCTTGTGAAATAAGATATGATAACAGCAATTATCCACAACTCTGTTTCAAAAGTTGTCCCAAACTGCATAAAACGGGCTTCTTTATTTTTTTCCCCGCTACGTAGAAAGTGACCGTAACAAACGCGAAATATCTCCGTGCCTTACAGCGTTAACTCCCATTATGGGTCTTCTCCACCCAAGTCAAAACCAGCAACAGGCCAGCAGACAAATGGCGTCTGTCTGCCCGTCCATCATGTAACATCTCGTTACGTGAACGTCTTTGTTCACAGTCTCAGTCAGTCATCTTTCATCTTTCACACCCATACAACAGTCTGGGGCATTGTGTGTAATAACGAGGGACAGCGGCTGACGGCGACTATTCGTCTGTCACCACGCCAAAGTCAACTGCTTGCGCTGAGCGAATCACAGGTTGGCCCGTGCTGGCCGACAAGGTGCGACATGTCATTATGTCTGCTCAGTATTATGACTGTATGACGAAGTATAAATTGGGGTCTACACAATATTACAGACCGTATCCACAACTTAAAATGTAGCGTTACAGCCCTGACTGTACGATTTAACACTCATTTGAAGAGCGCTTTAGGTCCGAGGAAGCAGTGTAACCGACTTGCAGGTACCAGGTTAGACTCACGGACGATATTGTCAGTGACGTTGCTTGTGGAGTCCCTCAGTCTCAGACAGAAAATTCTGAAACATTTGTCTCTTAACTTGATAAAAGCTATGGTGGCTTCCTTCGACGTCCATGCCGGTTCATCATTCACACTTATTCCAGCATTTTATTCGATATCAGGCAACATACTCGCATGCAGATGCTACACACAATTTATGCTGGGATGTGCCATGGTTCGTGCGGTTATTCTCCGGCCTCTGATCGCAGAGGCCCTGGCTCAATACTAGACAAGTCCATGTGGGAAATGTCGTGAATATACTGACACTGAGACAGGGTCTTCGAGAAATTAGATTTTTCCTTGTCAGTATCGTTCCATTAGTGCTCCACGCTCATATTATCCATCTACCATCAACGTTATGTAATCTTAGCAATGGACAGTGTCGTTAAGTAAGGTATTCTTTCTACACTCCAAGATACCTACAGCCATTCAGATTATCAAGAAAATGGCTCCTGTTATGACGGCCGCGCATTGGTCCAAAATTTCTTAGAATACCCGAGACATTTAAATCCGGTTCCCATATTCAGCCATATTTATCTTACGTTAATTATATCTAATATGACCCTTCTATGTAAATATCCAAGTCTAGGTCTCCGAAATTGCCTCTTTCATTGCGGGTTTACCACCAGAATATTCCATGCATTTATAGTTTCTTCCTTCATCATGCTCCCACATGTCCCGCCGAAATCACCCCCATTGAATCCTAGCCAGATTAGGTGACGTGGAGCCAGGGAGCTCTAAATTCTGTTATTTTCTCTTATTTTCTCCATCTCCCCCTTACTTCCTCTTTCTTGAGACCTAATATTTTCCTCAAAATACAAACTGTAATGACCGTCGCTGTATAACTTCTTCTGTATATATTGTTACACTTCTCGCTGATACAAATATTCTCTTCAACGCTTTGTTCTAACAGGCACTTAAAACATCTACAGCACAGTGATAATTATAAGTAACAGCTGCTTCAACATTCAAAAACTTCTCGCACACCGTATGTATGAATTTCGTATAATTACTGCTCCTGAAATACCAGTATGTTGATATTTTAATGAACGCACAATGTATAATATGTAGGAAACGAAAAGGATTTCAAAAGTAGGCCTATTCTTCAGACAACATTCTCAAACACCCCAGCACAATGTTATTATTAAAATTACGCCCTACGCAGCCCCCACCCACCATAATATAAGAATTCTCCCGTTAGACAGAACACAGGCTGTTCATCATCTTTGTTACTTTGTTGTGTAATTTAACATTCCACTTACAATCAACTCTTCTTCACTTCCTATCGCATTATATACGGCGAGTTCTCTCCAAACTGAAGGACGACGGGGAATTGCCCGCGAAATTTCCTCACCCCATATTTCATATTTCCTGGCACTTTTCTCGCAATAAATGTGGTGGCTCTCCTTATTCCCTCAACTTTGTCTCTATATCTCTTCATTGTGCGTTAAGGGGTTGAACTATATTTCATGTTTTGTATTTTCTGCAGGTGGCAAGTAATTGCAATAACGAGGTGCACAGATCCTGATATTAATACCACCACCAGGAACAACAACAACAACAAAAACAACAACAAAATCATAATCATAATTATCATCCTCATCGCCAGAAAAAGCAAAACGAGAAAAGAATTATGATTTCTTTTGGATATGCCGTATTTTGTCCAAAATATGCGACCTTAGCGAACCAACGACACACATTAGCGATCGGATCAAATTCTGATTTAAACAGGCATAAGAAAGAACTAAAATTCATACCGCCACCTACATCATGCTTTTACTTATAATTATGACACATGGCTTAGAACATTTGCAGCAGCAGGAGATCCCGTTCATTTAACGTACAAATTACACCTCCCAGCAAAAATTCTACCATAAATTACTGTGTCGTTACACCGACACAAAAACTGTTATAATGGGTGTCTGTCGGCACTGTTGTTTCTTTCAACTTCTAATTCCCATTATTTTCACATTCATTTCCAGCTTCTCATGTGTTTTTATAAACCCATGGCAAGAAACATAAACTTTAATGCGCTTTATAATATAACCATAATAGAGTTCGGCGTTTTAATGACGCTGAATATCATTTGTTTACCATACGTCTCCACCCTAAGCCTTGTCTTGGGCTTGTAATTTACTTCTCGTTAAGTCCGTCTGCAAATGAGAAATGAAGTGCGACCTGTGTAGATCGGAGCGTGTGGATAGTATAAACAGCTGGTATCCGTATTAAACAGTTGTGTGTGAAAACGAGGTTCCGTCTGCTTAATGAAAGACACTTGATGACACTGCGAGTATAACAATACCCTAAGCAAGTATCACGGGATATAATTCATCTGTGAATAAACAATATGAACATATGCTCCCTGACCTTGACCCATTTGATCACCTGTGTTCTAAGACACGTAGCTGGCGCAATTCCGGTGCACAACATGGTAATCCGCCATCGAAATCTCTAAAATACAATGCCCAAAAACAGGCTCGTCCAATATCATAAACATTGTGGACTACATGGAAAGAAGACCCACAGTTCGCAGGCAAAACGTAGTGATTTTAACTTCTAACAGCATGTAAGACTTATGAGAACAGCAGGGTATAAACATTCTCGTACATAAAGTGTGCAACCTCTGGCATTTCGGCTCTGGAGGTAGTAAAGGGGCTGATCATCTTCCTTACACGCCTAAGGATTTTGTTTAGTAGCCATTATTATTATTATTATTATTATTATTGGTGAGGTAAGCAATGTTTGATGTTACCCACTAATATGACTCTGAACTGGCTTGAGGTAATACGTAATGTCACATATCAGATCAAAAGTTTTCCGACGACAGTTTCTAAGGAACGTGTTACATGTACCTTGCTTGAAAATTAAGCGATATTAGATTTCTACAAATGTTTCCATTTATTACAACATCAAAACTGCCTTTCACATGGAAGCAAGGCTTGTCACGAGAATCAGAAAGATTTGGAATGCTTTACATCAGCGTTTCCATTTTTTTTTTTTTTGCTCGAGGACCCTTTTTAACTAAGAAAAATAACCACGGTTCCTCACATAATTGCTCACGTAAATACAGCGTCCGGATGATAGGTAAACAGAATTAAAAATTTATATCTCAGAACTGATCTTAGACAATTAGGAATGCGTACCAGTAGCTTACGTAACAATGCACTGTATGATTTGACATTATTTAAACTGAGTATAGCTCGCTTTGTGGGTACAAGGGGTTTCTTAATTAGATATTCTAACGGTCACACGGAATAAACACATCGCCAATTAAAGACGTTCCTTGATTATTTTTAACGGAACATTATTCCTTTAATTAAAATATAAGTAGACTTCAAAGTAGCCATTACAGGAATGTATCCACGGATACCCTGGGAACTGGCAGCGGATCCTTTGAGATCGGCCAAGCACACTTTGGGAACCACTGCTTTAGATAATCCTGTGACGTTACTAATGCATATAGGTATTACACAATGTATTACAGTTCATGGCAATTAAGTGACCTTTCTCATTATCTGAAAACTCATGTAACACGATCCTCACAAATTTATGTTACATTATCTTTATCGTTGCTCCGTGCATTTTGTAGTTTAATCAAGTAACACACCAACAAATGCACATATTTATCTCAGTAATTAACCAACTTGATGCACAAAATTTTTGTTTTACAATAAGTTTATTTCATGCCTCTACATGTTTCGAGCACATGTGCTCG
>Ga0123354_10006405_pt1 | contig 17474 bp, 9 predicted proteins | sample TergutLab28metaG_2_FD_97872 | JGI IMG/M metagenome (GOLD analysis project Ga0123354, IMG submission 97872) | Labiotermes labralis P4 segment gut microbial communities from Petit-Saut dam, French Guiana - Lab288 P4 | ecosystem: Host-associated > Arthropoda: Insects > Digestive system > Gut ...
ATAGCGACTGACTACGGGCTGGACGGTCCGGGATCGAATCCCGGTGGGGACGAGATTTTCCGCCCGTCCAGACCGGCCCTGGGGCCCACCCAGCCTCCTGTAAAATGGATACCGGGTCTTTCCGGGGGGTAAAGTGCGGCCGGGGCGTGTTGCTGACCACTCACCCCCTTCTAGTGCCGCGGTCATGGAAGGGTAGAGCTATACCTCTACCCACCCTCTGGGCCACACCGGGCCTGTAATGGGATCACTATACAGACATAAATTTTAATATTTTAATGCATGTACCCTGCATCTTTTTTTTTATTTCAACCAACTAATGCACAAATATATATCACAATACTGTCTGTTTATATAATGTCCACTCCTACATGTTTCGACATCTCTGTGTCATCCACAGGGAGTTTAATAAATTTGTGCCTCGCTAAGTTACGCAAGTTCTTAAAATTATGGCTGTTAAAATTACAGTTCCCTAAAACAGAATTTATTGTATCACTCAGCGACGATCAAATAATATTTTAATATATTTTAATCTAATAATTTTATGGAATTGTAATTTTAACAGCCATAATTTTAAGAACTTACGTAACTTGGCAAGGCCCAATTTTTTAAACTCCCTGAGGATGACACAGAGATGTCGAAACATGTAGGAATGGACATTGTATAAAGAGACTGTGTTGTGAAGTATATTTGTGCATTAATTGGTTGAAATAAAAAAAAATAATGTAAATATATTCCTGACATACGTGCGACTTTTATACATGCATAGATAAGTTAACAAACCAATAGTAATACCTATCATGTCACATGAAGTATTTCGTGAACATAGTTGAGTTCGACCCTAGCATGAAGGAAATATCTATATTAAAATATATCACCTTGTCAGTATTCATTTGCGTACAATTTATGGTATTAATTTTAATATTTACGACAGTGTGTACACAGTGTCTGATGAATAAACTTAAAGAGATTAAATTGGTAAATTAGCCAGCATAGAAAATTTTAATTAGTACGTGAAAGGTGTTAGTTTCGTAAACGCAGTAAATAGGCAAATGTAAAGAAAAGCGACTGAGAACCAGTAACTGGAAAACTGTTATAGAGAGGCGACACTTAGAAGTCCTCATGCTTAGGTACGCACTGCATCACGGAAAATGTATGGAAAAATTGAATTTATCGTGCCCTTCAGCCTCAAACTCAGCCTCCGCCACTTTTCCACGGGTAAAACTTCCCCTGGTACCCATTGGATAGGAAGCTGTATGGGTTCCACAGCCGGTCTGAAACTAGTGGTAGCCACGAAAAAAAAAAAAGGACTTTCCAGACATTGTCCATACTGCAGCCTCATTACTATAGGCCTACTGACTGAGTAGGCCGGCCTACAAGGCTACATAGAGTCAAACACGGTTATAACGTCTCCGTAGGAATCGAATAAATTTTGTGGCTCTAGACGAATATCGCCGTGAGCAAGGTGTAGGGTACAAGCGAAGGAAAAATATTTCAAGATAAAATACAGGCCTGTACGCATATTACTTGTATTTTTACACTATCTTTTCGCCATTCTGCGAAGGCACCTCAAAAGTATAGCAAAACTTTAGGCACAAAGTGAATTACTGTTACTGTTGTCATTTTCCAGGCCTTCAATTTATATGTAAGTGCCCAAAAAAGAATGCCTTTGCGTCCTTAAAGCCGAGACGATGGCTGATTTCTCAAAATAGTCTACTTCTTGGAAAACTGTATGGAAACCGTTGACGAGTAATGTCGTTATATCCGAGGTGGATGCTTTTATGTATGTCGTACTAAGCAAGGCAGAAAAACACGTGCCTTATGGGAAATTGGTTGGTTTCACAAAATGTTTAATGCTATGGATTAGGTGTCGCAAAAACCTAGGTCGTTAGAAGCGAGTTCGACTGTATTTGTAGTAAGGACGATGATTTGAATAAACTAGAAATTCCTTTTTATTAGACTATAAAAAGAGAAAGATCCGAATACGAAGATGTTAAAACAGCTAATAATATTCTTACTGAGGGACATGGTATCAGGTCTAGTGATGACATAATTAAGAAATTCTGTGTATATCCACATTCGCTGTAAAAACCAGACGAAATGAAGAATCACTTCTGCTGACTGTTTGAAGATTTACGAGGGAAGAGAAGCAATTCTGATTCACACTAATACCGATATGTGAGTTGTGTACCTCATAATGACTACTCTACAGGCTGAATTAGCTGAGAATCGAGGTTCAATTTCCTGAGGTAGCAAATATTTTTCGTTCCGCCATTCTGCCCAACCCAGTTAATATCAAGGGCTCATTTCCCCGACGGTAAAGTGGCCAGAACTTACAGATAATAGCTTACGTCAGACTAATACAGAAGACCAACGTTATGCCTCCATTCCGCTATACGTCCTTCCTTATATGGTTCTTTACTAATTAAATAGAGGTTGCCGTTTTTGCAGGAACATCACGTACTCTGGAGGACTGGAAAAAAGGCAGGCATATTAAGTTATTTTCGGAGATTCTTTAATTTGCTGAACCCCCCCCCTTTCCGCCCAGAAATTTGAGACTGAGCAGACAGTGAAAGGGTTAGTTTACTTACCTCGAGGTAAATCGGTGGTTTCTTGATCTGCTTCCTCCTGTGCCAGAACAGCAACGCCAATGCGATTATCAGTAGCAGGAGCACGAACACCGTCACGACTAGCGTCAGAATCACCAGCACCGTTAGGCGTGTCAACACACCTGCAACACGTGCAACAATCTCTTTATTATTACCGTATTTCCTGCAATAGAGTAGGAAGATAAATCTTTGAATTTTCTCCCGAAGAATTTGTTGATCCTTCTATTCGGAGTCACTTTAAATATAGCCAACTGCAGTAGTTTGAAATATTTTATAGAATTTATTCTATAACTTAAAGCAACGCGCTGATGAACATTCGCTAAATTTATTTACTTTTCGCAAATACGATTTTGGCATAACCTGCATATCTACCAACTGCTGCGAATTTACACCCCGTGGCAACGCTGTTGCTGTTAAATCAAAACTTCGCAAGGCCACCATATTGATTCCTCAGCAGAATGAACGAACGGTGCCCTGAATGACAATGAACAGGCAAAACATTTCATGGCGCAGCAACCTGCATTTCACGGAATCTGAAGTTGTATTAAAGTGTTCACATAAAGGCACCACTGGTTATTAAAGAACCAGAAAAACACAGTTCACTCCCTATTTCTTCAAATCAATTTTAATATTATCCTCTTATTGACACCTACGTCTCCCAAGCGGTCTTGCCATTATGCCTTGGGAGATTTGTTATAAAATTGTCATCCTCTCCATGAGTGCTACATGCCTCGCCATGCCTCTTCCATGTATTTTGCTTAATTGTATTCAGTAAAAAAAAAACAATTGAGGGCCAGGATAGCGTAATTGGTATAGCGACTCGCTACGGGCTGGACGGTCTGGGGATCGAATCCTGGTGGGGGCGAGATTTTCCGAACCTGTCCAGACGGGCCCTGAAATCCACCCAGCCTCGTATATAATGTGTACCGAGTCTTTCCCGCGGGTAAAGTGGCCGGGGCGTGGCGTTGACAACCCCATCTAGGGCCGAGGTTAATGAAAGAGTAGAGCTATACCTCTACGCAGCCTCTGGGCCTTCGTGGCCTGTTCTAGGGTGAATTTTACCTTTACCTCTAAAGAGAAACAATTATAAATTTCGCCACTTCGAAATTTTCTCAATCCTATTTATTACTTCTTCTGTCTTAGGTGTAAATATTCCCAGCGCCACATTATCGGAAGCCAAGTTACAAAAAGTGACTGTGTGGTGTCGAGGGCTGCTATCACATTACCACATCACGACGTAACAGCCTGTGGGATGCATCTTGCAACATTTGTTTGTAAGGTGCCCTGTCACAGAACCGATAGCGGCTGACTATTTATTTTGTCGCAATATTCGTTTTTCTGACAGCGGGCTACATTAATATTATGTTTCCTTCTAGAATGTGACGACATGTAGTCTGGTAGATAGATAGCAGCATTTCCGAGAAACAACTACCTCTCATGATAGAGGCCGTTCGCTTCTCCGAAACCTTAGTACCTAAGGGGTCACATTACAGAACAGATTAACCTTATAACGTATTTTGCTGTTTATTTTAACGTAAATCAAAGTACACGAAGCCGGACACGCGTCATGTTCCTCTTACTGCTGTCTGAGTATACTCACTCCTGATGTCTTCTGCCGCTGCCTCCTCCTTCCTCGTCACGAACCACTTCTCGTGAATGTAATCTGAAACAAAAGTTAACCCGGTAAAGCGCAGCAGTTGCTAGAGCCACCACCTTCTCTAGCATTAAGAAACTGCATTTTGTCACGCAGTGTATTTGTACGTTTCACGCGATTCTCATAACAAACAGCTGTTATTTCCCTAAACTGCTTTGTGATGGAGTAGCAGTTTGTTGACGGTGCGGGGTAGCAACGCGGTGTTACACACACGCGCGGCTTTCTGAACATCTTCAGAGTATGAGTCTGTATTGTCAGATTTCTATTGTACTGCTTTCTCTTTATATAAAATTATGTACAGGCTGAAAAAATATCACTGGGCTCCTTTTGTAAGTAAGAAAACACACCGAGACCTCAGTTTGGGTGCGCTGGGTACCGAGAGCTGGTTGATTAAGAGTCTCCCCAGGTCAAGGTGAATCTACCCCTCGTTTTATAGAGTGATAATTGCATTCTGCTGTCTCAGGGTCCCTTCTCTAAGGTTTGTGTGGCCCTAATTTTGTCTTTTCAAAACATGTATGTTAAAAGCAGTTTACTAGCGGTCATACCTAATTGTAATGTTTTAAAAATCACTCTAGATGCTACACGGTGAAACTCAGTTACGTATATCAATTACAGTGCTTGAGATTTTGGATCTTAATTCTATCTCACCCGCTCAGCGAGTAATTATAGTCATTTATACTGTTTTGCGTGGCAGTCGCTTCGCTGCTCAGTCTTGAATGTTGACGACGACTGCCGATTCTTCACTGTTTCCATAGGTTGAAGATTCACCCCAACTGACTGAAGTGACTAAAACTGACCAATGAAAGAATGACCAGAAATCCGCCCAAACTGATCACAGGCACTGATTTGCACCCTAAGATATAACAGTTAGCTCCGTCCATTCAAGATTTCTGGAAATTACGATCCAGACGAGTGTGAGAGAGACTTCAGATCCAGCTACAATTGATCAATTAGCAACATAAGTTGACTCAGTGAAATCTCCTCGCTGAATATTGCTATGTCGGAAAGCACGTCCGTATGCAAATTTCATGCTGTTATATTCACGGGAGAGCATAAAACACTCTTGGCCGTTTGCCCAGTGTTTCTTTACAGTGTGGATTAGAATGAACGTAGTTACAGCTAATGTACAGTGCTAACATTTACAGTGAATGTCGGAAATGGTCCCCACGGTCATGCAGACAAACATCTGCTCATTTTAACTTGCTAGCGAAGACGTGTGTGACTTCAGTGCAGGAGACACTTCTAATAAAATTAATGATTGCTTCTTTCAAATAATCGAGACTACGAGGATTTTCTTTGCGGACTGTACTATTCATTGTATGCCACAGAAAAAAATCAGGGATAGTAAGATCTCGTGATGGTGGTCGCTAAGTGTGTCTGACAATACTCGATCCCTTGAAGGCTTTTTCCAGCAAAGCCACCTATGCATTAAGACATGGGCGCTGTCACACTGTCCTGTTGGAAACAGGTCTGGGCAGTTTCGTCCTTATTTAATTGTTCAGTCATTCATATCATGAGAAAGATCTGATTTGGTGGTATTCTCAAGTAATAAGGGACAAATATTTTTCTTCGTTATATTGCGCAAAGTACGTCATACTTTCGATCGTGTAGTGATGTCTCCTGACACGCTAGTGAACTAACCTCTTATCATACACAGCTATTTTGGGAGGTGAGGTAACACGATAAAAGAAACCATACTCTGTCGCTGAAAAGCGTGTCATCACTGTCGGTTATATGAAAGTCATGAAAACATCTGCGCTATTACACAGTTCATGCACCGACGTTAACTTAGGCGTCTGCAACTTCAGGATTTTTGTAAACGCTTTCCTTGCTGATTCAGAAGAGACGCCTATTTGCGAATAACATATGCGAAAAGACCTTCTCGGACTTCTGAGGATGCGATCAGAAATGTTCATGACTTGGTTCTCTGATAAAACCGCCTGCCAGCCTTCGGCGTATCTGCAACTGGTGGAGTTGTTGCTTTAAATGAAATGGGGTTCCGTGTTGCGATGTGGCCAGTCACGTTTGGCATTATATGCTCACAAATTTATTTTTATCTCTTATGCGTAACATTTGCACTACAAAGTACCTGTTCCGCCAAAAACACTCGGTCGGACCTGAAATGGTAATGCCATTTCCACAACACTTGCACGCATCCAATTGATCACTATTTACTGAAAACTACTGCGTAGTGGGGAGTTGAGTGTTTTCGGTATTACCTGACAGAAGTCACGACAGCTAAGGCGTGCGTATGAGTTTTCTTACTTCCGACGTAGTAAAGATGCACGTTCACTACACAGAAACGGTGATTTCCTAGTCACTCTGCATATAAGAAAAAAACTGACTATGTACTGTCTCGCCGTTTCGATGGAAAAGTACAATTTTCAGGTACTTACACAAGCGGAAGCTCTATGTTAGAAATTGCACTCTCTTTTAACAGAGAAAAAAGTGAAGAAAAGAAGGCGCGTAAAGGACAAAGGATGAAAATAAGAATGAAATAATCCCGTGTTGAGTTCCTGCAAGCCGTTTTCGCCAGCATATTAGAGTCTGCTTAAAATTAAAAATTGTCTGTATAATGTACAAAATGTAGTGTGGAATTAAAATGGAGTGACTATTGAAGATTTGTGCCGTACGTGAAATCTCAATATGATGAGAACAAATGGTATGTTGGTTGGAACTTTGTTGTGGATTATTTAACGACGCTGTTGTAGCAGCAGATTTTATAAAATGAAGAGAGGAAGTGATCATGAACGGCAACTAAATAAGGATTGGACAGCAGAAGGTCCTCGTCTGTTTGTTCTACACCCACATTCGATTGTAAAAACTCAAACAAACCTGAGCCCGTGTGAGGGATAACTCTGCCTGAAAGGGAAGATCGGCGTCTTCTAGGATCTCATGACGTCTATGTTGGCAAATAGCAGGAAACGACTGCATCAGTCTTCAGGCTTTATAAAGTGCCGTATTATTAACATACATGAACATAATTGCGGGCCGGTTTATGTCTTTCCATTGTTCCCCTCGGTCCACACTTTGCTACCCTTGATGTTATCCAGTAAATTCTTTTCGACTCCTCATGAATAGAGTTGTAAGATGCTGCGTGATTTCAGGCTTCCGCCGCGGTGTAAATGAGATTTTCGCTCTTCTGGGCTGCTACATAGCGTATATTGGTAGTCATCGTCGTTTCGGGACAACCTATCGGTTTCATCATCAAGGGACAAGCTGTCTTCTTTGAGTGACTGACCTCTGAAGAAGGGACTTACGCTTATCCCGAAACGTCGGTAAGTAAATACTAATCTACGCTGTGTAACATTCTAGAAGAGCGAAGATTTTTTGTAGAATGTTGTCATTTTATGTTACAGACTTCAGGACTTTAAATGTAGCTAGGTAAACTGAGTACAAGACACGAAATATACATGATTTCGGTAGGACAACCTGATAGAAGGAGATCACTTACAGAATCTAACTGTAGGTTTAAAATGAAGGACGATATTAAAATGGGTCTTAATAAGATTAGAAATTGTGGACTGGGTTCATGTGGCTTAGGATAGAAACCAGTGAAGGGTTCTTGTGATTAAGATACTGTTCTTCCAGTTTCTAAAAGATGTGGGGAATTTAGTGAATAGATGAGCAGCTTTTAGCTTTTAAAAGGGACTCAACTAAATTGGGTAGATACTAGACTGAACATCTTAAAGACGTGTCGTGGAAACTACTGCTCACAAAGGGCGATACCCGACGTTGCGACTGATAAGCACTACCACTACCTATAAAGCCACCGTGTGATACTGTAGGGGTGCTCGATGGCTTTTCGAATTTTGATGCCTTTCGACATATGCAACAATATGAACCGAATCTACAGGGTTCTGACGATGACGTATGACATCGAACTCATAAACTTTTTCGATTTGTCCATGGTGGGAATTGAAATTTGATACATTAAGTGTCGGGGACAGGTTTAGTCCCCGTCTTCAGGCTTCTATTTTTACCACGGTGCAACAGCCCTAGTGGTCCAAGCCCTTCTTATTGTCGAGGATACATGATCACACTCAGACAAACCACATTCGGTAGGACTCCTCTGGACGAGTGACAAGCCCGAAGCGGAGAACTTTACCTGACAACACACAACACAACAGACGGACATCCATGCCACCAGCAGGGTTCGAACCCACAAGCCCAGCAAGCCAGTGGCCGCAGACCCACGCCTTAAATCACGAGGCTACTAGGATCGGCCGTCTTCAAGCTTGCTTCTTCCAAAATCACCTTCACTACAGGATGATTATTTACACTCTAATTAAAACCGATTAACGTCAAATTAGTAAATACCACATAATCTAAAAACACGTTGTAACATCTGGTTATGCAAATTTCACTAGACACCTATCACACGAAGTAATCGTAAAATCTGTATAACCATATATTTTTAACTGTTTTTATAATATGCGGTATTTGCTGACTCGATGTTAATGCGGCTTTAGTTACAGTGTGAAGAATATCGCGTAGTGACGGTGTCGTTGGAAGAAGCAAGGCTGCAGACGGGGACCGAACTTATCCCAGAAACGTCGTGTGTTACATTTAAATACATGCGATAGAAAGAGTCCAAAATGTCTCAGAGTTCAAACAGAACGAATCGTTACGGTCACGATTATGGTTACTATACGTACTACCTGTCAGTGTGTGGTCGAAATTGATCTGAGGAACGCCCCTGGCGCTGTTTAGAGTGCGGAGTTAGGTAAATTCTGGGCAGAAGACATGTTGGTTGGAAGTGGGGCACAACTGTTGCAGTGCACTGTAGGCATCAGAACAATAGAGTCGCTTTTGTTAAGTAAACATGGAAACATCCGAGCAAGCCGTACGTAACAAGTTGTATCCTGATTGGTCTCTTCACAGTCACGTGCATCTAGCCACTCTTTAAGCTCACTACCGCAACCTGAATAACATTAAACAACAGCGAACATGCTATGTCTGTGCTGACATCAGTTTGGTCTAAAACGAAATCCATGGATTCCGATGAACAACGGGACTAGGAATTTCATATTACAAGTTGTCGGACGAATTTAGTTTCAGCTCATAATGATCAATGCAACAAACCCACCCACAACCGTGGCTTCCTTATATATTCTTGTACTCTACGTTCGTCACGCGTTCCTCATTTGTGTTAAGTCCGTGGTCACAAAATGAGGCACATAATTGAGTGACAGATACACCCTACTGTAGGTCCTAGTACAGAATTGTGTAGGTTTGCCCTACGGACGGCGGGACAGATATAAAGACAGTAGGATGTGAAGTTAAGGAGTGGATTTACTTGGGGTCAGGATAGGGTCAAATTGTGGGCTCCTGTAAATAACTTAATGAACTTCCAGATTCTACAAAATATTAAGATTTTATTTATTAACATGTCGAATATCAGCTTCTGAAGAAGGGGCTGCTTCATGGATTTAGGTAGGGGTGCATATAGCCAGTGGCGTACTGAGGGGGGAGGGTTTGGGGTTTCAACACCCCCCCCCCAGAAATTCCGAAAGCCCTCCAAAATCGTGCCAAACTCAACCCGATTGTGAAAACTGTTAAAAATTGCTAAATTTAGGACGCAAACACCCCAAGATGTTCGGAAAAAGGCAGTAAAATTCTAAAACTACCTAGGTTCACAACTGTTTTACATTAGCAATGACAAATAGATTCGTTGTCATCATAAATATTCTTAAAGTACTAAAAATTAAGAAAATTTTACTATATAAAATGAAATTCCTTGTACCAAATTACAGCTGCCTCCAGAACCCCTGAGTAGGGGGCTACCGCCCCCAGATCCCCGTTCTCTCTGTCCTCTGTCCTCAACTGAATTTGTTGAACCCCCCCCCCCAACAAAATTCCTGGGTACGTCACTGCATATAGCTCATAATTTGTATGAAACACAAATTCAAATTTTATTTATTTTCTTAAAAGAAACAACTCACCACCAAACAAATTATAACGCGCCACAGTATGCAGATATTAATATCCACTACTTCCATAACAATTAGTTTTCGTTATTGCTTATTTAAGGAAGTTTATCTATTATCAGCTACAAAAGCTTTTGTTATCGGCTCAGTAATATTCATAATTAACAGCGTTAATGAATTACCACCTGTTATATGTAAGTTTCTTAACCGATTTTGATGACATTCAGTCCTGAAGATCCCAGTGCAAAGCCGTTGAGTAATTCTGAGTTTTCTGAAAATCTGTACAATGAAAGCAATATTGTCCCAAAGGCGTAAATAATTTTTTTACCCCATTTGGATGGAAGTCGGTAAAGGATAGGTCCACAGAATTTTCTTAAACGGCAGTGACTTTCGTGAAAATCGGGATGGTTACGGCCGTAATTTACTTGGGCCGTAAATGAATTCGTAGCCATAATGTTCACATTTGTTGTTCAATTTCGGTGGAATTCGTAAGATGTGATTCGCACATCGTGCTGTTTAACACTTACGAGCTTCGTGAAAATTGGCGCAGGGAAGGTCATATTTTTCTTATGGCGGCAAGTGAAAATTCATTCACGCGTTTACCGTGCAACCGTAAGAAGTTTTGAAAACAGAGAACGTCTTATTATAGTCTGTGTACGCAACGTCACAGAGTTTCTTTACTATTTACTGAAAGGTTGCGTGTAGCTCTGCCTATAGGCATATAGCCTGCAGCGTCAGATGACAGGGTGAATCACGAATTGCTTTGATGGGGAAGAAAGTGGTCGTGGCCTAATCTGATGTACCATCCATGCATTTGACTGGATGGACTGAGTAAAATGAAGAAAACCCTCAATCAGAATGCTCGTTATCCAGGTCGAAGCTGTAACGGGTCACATACTAAAAAAATGAAGGTCAGAGACATTACCGCTTGAGCCGGCTTTAAGAAAATAAAACCAAAACAGATTACAATTCCCGGCAGTGAATCTCCAATGCAGTCGATAATTTGTGTGCGCAGTAAAGTAACGTCAAGCTCAATAAGCACGCACATTTCAATTCGATACATTTAGAGGTTAAAAGTAACAGAACTTTGGGACAACCCTACTGACGAGAGGATGAATCTGTTTTGTGTCCATTGTCTTGATATTTGTCAAGTATATAATTCACTTCGTAGTCTGTATTACGACAGGTCCATGGCCTCTTCCTGAACAAATCCTCAGTTTGATCTAGTGCTTACGCTTTCAAATTCCAGTATCCTGTGCCTTCCTTCAGGTCATCCAGTGGCTGCTTATGTCTTCTTACTTGTCTTCCCCTCACTTCTATCCTTCCTTCTCTATTTCCTTCAGTTCCTAAGTAAGATGTGCCCAATCCATTTAGCCTTCATCCTTTTTATTCTATGTAGGATGTTCTTTTCCTTCTTGACAGTTTGTAACACTTCACTTCTCACACTATCGGTCCCAGAATGAACTAGCAACGTTTAATTCAGGTAATTAATCTGGCCCCTTAGGAAGAAGTCCATTGGTTTGAGGTCCCGTGACCTAGGAGGCCAACGCATAGGCCCGCCCCGTCCAATCCAGCGTTCGTTTTATAAGTTGCGGTGAGATGTTGTTACTGAAAAGGATCTCATTTCCCTTATCGCTGAGGCAGAAGCCACCATCAGGCAGCAACCTGGTGTTTTTAAGCGCACACGTCAGTCTCTGCTGTTTCGTTGTCGGCTGTTTGTCGAGGCTGGTGGCCGTACGTTTGAACATCTACTCTAAATTGGTACGAAATACAACTTCTTATATCAGAATACTACACTGGTTTTGCTTGATTTCTAACCTTAATTGGGCCAAATTTGACGGACCGTAGAGCTACAAGGACGCATCTCCGACATATAGTTCCCTGACAATAAGTCTTTGTTGTGGTTCCCCCTGTTACGTCACGATTTTGGGCATGGAGTTTTTCCGCATCCTGTACATAATTAATTAATTATGTGTAATATGAGAGGGCCAAGCAAATGGTATGTGTCTAGTCTGTGGTAGTGTACATACAATTCTCGGTCAGTCCAGGCTTTGCGAAGCAGGTTTTACCGTAACGTATTCAGTTTATGCTACATATAGTTGCAGCGTAGAACTTGAAATGACGTAAGCTTGACCGCCGCTACTCGCATTTTCTGCGTTGGGCTTTGCCTCAGCCGACGTTGCGGGCATTTTCAGTCTCATGTTTTTTTATAATTTCCGGTCTATGTCCACGAGGAAAATAGTGGTCTGGGTCTTATCCTCGTGAATCTTCATGTTCCAGTGCTCACAGCACTGTTCCACCGACGTGACGCCATGCTGCACTTTCTGAGAACGTGGCATGTAGCCTTTTGAAGTATCAAGAGTAAAGAGGGCTATACAAAATTTGGTGCTTTGGAGGGTATATCTTTTATACGCTGACTATACAAAGCTGGAAGCAGGATGAACTCCCTTGCTTACACTTATCTGGTCATATACATTTTATCTTTATTTGAAACTTTGAATTTCTTGAATATTTTGCATTTTCCGCATATTACATTGTTGTTATTAGAATCCAGCCACATGCACTCTTTAGTTCTTATATCTTACTATTTACCTTACTATATCTACAACATTTTTCGGCGTCCACTAAACCATCATCAGGGATTACTTTGTATTTGAAAGAAGTGAGCTAATATTTGAGGTTTCTAAGTCTTATACGTTAAAGCGTATTGTTGTGACGTGCAATATAATCGAACCGACTTGCATTCCGCAAATTACTTACCTCGGTGTGCCTGTAGACTAATTTTAGAATAGCTCTTTCGAATGGTTTGCTCATCGTGAACAAGAAATTAATTGGACAGAAATTTTGAGGAATTTTGGGTCCTCACTGCGTGTGCGCTACTTATTCGTTACCAAAACCAACCGGTTAATGCTGTTTAAGGAACAGTCATCTATCGTGAAAAATCATACAAAACCCATAAATATATTTTGTGAAAAAAAACTTAGTTTTTGGATGTTAAACCTGACGGAACACACTGTTGAATTCAGCGCATTAATTAAATTAATTTATTTTATTTCATAATTATACAAGATATTTTCTTGAAGTTTGACTTGTGACTGACAGACGCAAGGATATTACTGAAGTCTTTAACATTACCAAATTTATTTCTGAATAATTAATATTGTGACGTATATACCTACTGTACCGACTCCGTCAGATGTGGCCACAGTCGTCTTTGACACAACCAATTGCTCGTCATTAAAACATTATAACTGAACAATTTCAGAATGTATATGAATAGCGTAACAAATCTGTATCGCCCACTCCCACTTATTTAATTCTATAGAAATCCGTAGATGTACGGAAAAATTGTAATGGTAGTTCGTTTCTGGCGCGACAGCCCCCCAGTGGTCCATGGCCTCCTCATTCGCGAGGTTTCCAGATCACACACAACGACGTACCAAAATCGGAGGACTCCTCTGGACGAGTGATCAGCTCGTCGTAGAGGCCTCACCTGACAACACACACAACACTCCCAACAGACAAACTTATATGCCCTCGGTGGGATTTGAACCCACAATCTTAGCAGGCGAGCGGCCGCAGATTTCGCCTTAGACCACGCGGCCGTGCTGGTAGTAAATGTGGCTTTTATTGCCTCTGCAAACGCTTTTGGGAAAATTTTTCACTCTGCTGAATATTTACCAAATTACGCTCGAGATGCACGCAGAAAAGCAAGCAGATCTGTAGGCAAAGTGTCGGTTACTGTTGTCCGATTTTAACCGACACTGGAATATGTCTACCAGTATTACTGAAGCGCTCCGATTTGAAACTTGATCAAACATTGTTCAATTGTTTTCGATTTGTTACATGCGGACATACTTGGCAAAGCTAATAGGCGTATTTTTGCAATTTTTGTTTTCGCAAGAGCCAAAAAGCGATTTGCATTCCCGCCATTTTACTTACCGCTTCACATTCTGGCGTGACTGAAGCGACTCCACAACAGTCTGTCCGCTGCTCGAGGACGGCAATTTTTTCCAGGAAACGTGTAATAGTACAGGTGCATGAACAGCCATTATTACATTCAATGCATCTGCCTCTCCCCCCCCCCCATCCCCACCCACACCCCACCCCCTTTCTCTCTAAAAATCACGTGACTTGGACTGTGATTATTCTCAGTAAACATTCGTTCTTTCGTCAGCCCAAACCTGTTTGTCTTGCAACGTGTGTGCATAATGCCGACAATCATCATCATGTTCTTGGTTACGGAAATTGTTTTCTTTAATCGGTCGACCTCCAGTAGAATGAATCGCACGAAGATTTAAAATTTATAAGATATAAGGTTCTCACGGCAGCGACTAGTCTGGTAGATGTGTACCGATATTTCAGAGATATGTTTCTGATAAACTATTTCCACCGCTGATAACTCCCCTGTGAGTTCCTGCTGAAATGGATCGCTTTCGTATTTATCGCGTAAGGTATCTCGAGAGATGCATTCCTAGTCAACGCCCGGCCTCTCGGCAAGGTGAGACAGTAAGAGTGGATATTCAATGACGTGGTCAGTTGCTGAAGTTTTATACCGCCGATGCTCGATGAATGAGGTAAGATCATGGGGCACTGGGGAATGGGGAAACAGAAGAATTGGCGGGAAAAAAAGTTCCTAATGCGTTATATTGACTGTTAAGAAAACATCGGTAGAGCATGTTAATAACAACAATAATAATACCTTTAATAAGATTATTTGTAACGTTACTAAAAGTAGCGTTATTAACACTATCATTGTTGTAGCTTTATTGAAGCTATTTTTATTGTTGTTCATTTCATCGATTGCTGATCAGCGCCGCAGTTTGCAACACTATGAGCAAGTGATCGAAAGATGACAGCGAAGAAATACTGTATTCGAGATCTGCGCTCTTCTGGGATATTACGCCGTGTATAGTGGTTATTCCTGATGGACATTTCGGGACAACCATCGGTCCCATCTTCAAGTTCGACCCTTGAAGATGGGAACGATAGGTTGTCCCGATGCGTCTGTAAGGAACTGCCACCATACGCTGCGTAATATCCCCCCCCCCTCAAAAAAAAGCCCGTATCTCACCTACTTTGCGGCGGAGGCCTGCATTCACGCATTTGCTGTATTTCTTACCGGCCTCGTAGATAACCTCGCTCCTTTCCGACTCCTTTTCCATCTCGCCCGTAGTTCTACGAGCACTTAAGTCATTTACACCCCACGCCACCACCGATGTTGAACTGAAAATACGGCCAAATGAAACCTTCAGTTTTCAATGAACGAGGTGTCTGCCACCTGCCGAATATTGTCTGTCACCTGGGGAAATCCGGCCGCCAGCGCTTTCTCTGTTTCCGTCTTTGTATGCGGATGACTCACACACGTAAAGCCAGCACGGCAGCGCTGTAGAATGCACTTCGCGCCTGCCGCTCGCACTGGCCACTGTAACCATTTTTATGCCTACATATATACGTATGTGTCTATGTATATTATGCGCACGTCTCAAAAAAATTCATTACATTTGGTACCTGATATCTTAAAACCAAACAGTAACGCTTTAAAGTACAATGAACGCTAAAGTTATGGGCTATTTGAACATTAGCCTAAACAGTCAGCATTTGGCTGACATATTTGTGTTTCGTACCATCCTGAATCTAAAAAGTGTTTATTTTCCTAAATAACATTAACCCTTCAAATGCCGAGTTAAATCCCATCTCCCATTTGGTGGCATTATTAGGAGCTCACCATATTCTCCACGTTAGCAGGGTGAGGGCTAACCGACTAATCCTTACAGTGGAGACTCCGGATGTTTTGAGCGAGGTAGAGACGTACTACTCAAATATATGTGTCCCATGTGTATGAACTGAATTTTTAAACTTTGTGTAAATGAATTAGAGGCTGCAGATTGAAAGTAATTCAATAAATCTGGTCTGTATCGGTTCAGCATAACCCTTACTCCGTATGAAAGTCAGATCTACTATTAAAGCTTGTCGTAGAAACTCTATTAAGATCTAACATGCGTATATGATACGGTTTCCAATATGGAAAATATACGAGACACAACGAAAAATAACGCCCGACTGTTTTCTATGTGATGACGGTCAAGCCAATATCTTTGCAATAATAGATTTATTTGTAATAAATGAATGTCGGAGTCAAAGGGATGAAAACGAAGATTTTGATGGGGAGTCATTAGAGCCACATAGCTCTTCCTTTTATACTAGACTACGTTTCTGTGGATTTCACGTTCTCTGTTCCCTGCATTATAATACAATTATTACAATTCGAACCAATGAAAGGATTCGTTGGTTCGAATAGTAACAAAATTTCTTAACTTTGTATCAATTTGAGCCTGGAATTAACGACATTTGTACATTATTAGAAATCATATGTATTTCTTCTCAACAAAATTAAGCGAAATGTACAATACGCGTTTGTGGAATAAATTCATGCAGCTTAGAAGAGAGGAGAGCGGCAGGCGGGTGCCAAAACGGTAATGGGACTTCAGTTTCTGTACACAGCGATTTGGAAGGAAATATAAATATTTGCACAAAAAACAAGTTCATATGAACATGTGTCTAATTCTGAATGGTTACCGAGATAAAGATGTTTGAATCTACAGATACAAAAGCATTGTGAATGGTAATAAAGGAGGAGAATCTGCGGAGCGTTAATTTTGTTGGTTAAAAAGAAATGACAAATTTGTTACACTTCGTGATAAATATTCAAAAATCCCAACGTCTATCTCAGTGTACTTTGCGACTCGTGTGCGAAGGTGGCGTTTTGCTCGTACGAGTTGATCTTCACTTTTTTTCACGTGGACAGCAGCATACAAAATTAGCGCGATCAATTCGTCTCGTGTATCCAGACCAACAAACAAAAACCTATCGGAGTTAGTTCTGGAGATTCAAACAGCTCCATCTCGGTGAACATTCAGCATTACACACATGCTCATATGAACATTTTTTCTCATAATGACCAATAATATCACCTCCCAAAATATTGATCTTTCCTCCTGAATCACCCTGTATAAGGCAGGGAATTTCTTCGACTCGGCCATGTCGACTTGTCGAAACATGGAAGCTGCAGTGGCTCAGGGTGACTTCTTTTCACCGTCCCCTGTAGCCTGTAACTGTACCACATGTCCACATCTTTCCGCCACGTCGAATTGGCTGTCTACGCGGATGACACGGCCACAGCCATTATATCCACTTCCCCCCCCCCCCACCTGGCCCTGCTTTTCGGCTACCTCCAGATTTACTTCGACAGTTTCGAACGGTGGACTGCGGGATCGCCCCCAC
>Ga0123354_10006407_pt1 | contig 17472 bp, 5 predicted proteins | sample TergutLab28metaG_2_FD_97872 | JGI IMG/M metagenome (GOLD analysis project Ga0123354, IMG submission 97872) | Labiotermes labralis P4 segment gut microbial communities from Petit-Saut dam, French Guiana - Lab288 P4 | ecosystem: Host-associated > Arthropoda: Insects > Digestive system > Gut ...
ACTACTTTATTGAAACATAAACAATAAATCCAATACTACTTTATTGAAACATAAACAATAAATCCAATACTACTTTATTGAAACATAAACAATAAATCCAATACTACTTTATTGAAACATAAATTTACAATAATTATGAGTACGTTTGTTAAGAGCGAGCGCCTTGACCCTTTGACTTGTCGTTGCTTAGAGGTGATAACGTTCTTTCTGTCCACGTGTCATCCGTGATGCAGCATACAGGCGGAATGGTGCTTTAAACGCTTCCTATTTGCACGCTCTACTGGATCATTACACTCTCCTCTTCCCCCCGATACCACAACATTAACTTCGTTCACAGCGTTTTGAAGCGTTCTAGACCGACGCACGTGTGAAAGCCAAGCCAACACTTTATGAAAGCTATTACGTCTAGCGAGCAGTGTTGTGATACTCTGAAAGAGAGCCCATTATTTCTAAAGCAGATTCAGAACTTTCACCGAATTGAGTGACGTACCAATTCTTTACGCTATCACCGTGAAAAATAAACGCTTCTACGTTACACCACAGTTGGGGGGGGGGGAACAGATAAGGAAATTTTGACTTCGTACAGTTGGTTCTGTTGGACGTAACAGACTATAATGTACCGCTGAGTCCTTAAATTTGGGTCCCTTTAGATTTTGGGTAGTGCTGTATACGTAAAACCTACCGCCACCTTCGTCAAGCTAGCAACTGGGACAGCCCTCTGTAGGAGTAACAGAGACGTCTAAAAAAATATGTAATGCAAATAGCTCGACCACCCAAGGATTTCCAGTAAACATGCTGTATTTTCATGTGGATGCGCTGTTTAATAAACTTGTACATCTGAACCCACCAGGTGTCTGGAGCACTCCTATTTTCTCTCAGACACACAGACAGTGTTGTACATAAGAGGAAACCCAGCCAAAACATTAAATTGCAAACTTGTCAGGGGTACCCAGTTCTATAGTAGTAAAATTGGTTCCCGTTGTAACTGACACTAACCGAAAACAGTACATACCAGTTCAGTGCACTATCGGCATTGGCATTTGGCAAGAATTTATCCCATATTTTTTCAGCAACTAGCTAAAGTACATATGATGTTTTTTTAATTATGTTATTTACCGACACTGTCGATTACCGTGATGTTATAGCGTCGGTGATATTGGAATGATTGGGCACGGAGTACGGGAAAGTGAAACTTGTAGGGAAAATCAAAGTATTCGCAGAAACATCTGTAAAAAAATCCACTTTGTCCGCAATAAATCCCAAATGGATTGACCTGGGATTGAATGTGGATTTTCGATATGAGGTGCCGATGATTAACAGCCTGGGCCAGTGCACGGCTCATGATTTTTCAAAATACTTTGCATTAAAGTTTGTGTCTTTTATGAAATTCTTAATGCATTCGCGATACATACGCATGTAATGTAACAGCTCGAGGCGTACTGACAGAATTATCATTGATTTGACGCCGCGGGTGAAAAGCAAACTTCACTCTATAATATAATATAATAATATAAACGGCCGACTAGATGCAACAGTGATCATTTTATTAACAATTTCAATTGCTGACAGCATCTTCGGTGCTTTATACCACAAGCTGTAAACACAGTCTAGTGCTCCTGAGGATGGGCGAAATTATCGCCCGAAACATGTTGAGCTGTTTGAAATTGTTAATAAAATTATCATTGTTGCATCTAGACGGCTGTTTATATTATTAAAATCAACGATGCACTGCTACACAAACATCAAGTTCACTCCATAACTTGCCATGAAGGCAGTTCAGGAGTAGGTGGGCGTGAACGTGCTTTTATGCAGGCATCTCGAACAAAATTCACTAAATGCTGACGATAGCGAAAAATGTTTCGGACAGGTTTTGGAAGGAAGCATATGAAACATGCACTACCAATCCAATACTTCATGCGTACGTTTTACGTTTTTGAACTAACCAAACGATCGTAAAGTTATGCGTACATTTTTAGGCGGTATTGAATTTTCAACGTTAATATTCACCGAATGTACACACTCTTTTGCTCTTGAAAAAAAACTGAGTTTATAATATTTATTTTCTCTTTTAGTAGTATTGCTTTTCAAAACGACGTTGCAGTAAACATTAAACTTAAGTGTGTTACCTTTTCGTTTTAATATATACGTACTTGGAAGTGGACAGTTTTATACGAGAGCGATGTTTTATACATGTTTGGTAACAATGAAATAGTATTCTGTTATTATGCGAGTTCGAAAGATTGCGAAAGGCGACTGTTAGCTTCGTCATATCTGTTGGTCCGTCCCTTCGTCCATCCGCATGGGAAAACTCGGCTCCTGCTGGACGGGTTTTCATGAAATTGATTTTTGAATATTTTTCTACTATCTGTTGAGAAAATATAAGTTTTATTGAACTCTGCCTGTAAATAATGGGTACTTTACGTGAGCTCTATGTGTATTTTTTTTGTCATATCTCGCTCAGTTCGTCTTAGGACGAGAAATGTTTCAGAGAGAAGATGCAGAGAAAAGAAAATCACACGTTTCATGCTCGATAACTTTCTTTCGAAAATCGTGCCGCTTATGAGGTAATGTGTAAAATATTGTAGAGCCGGACAGGCTACGGATGACAATATGGCGCTTGCGCTCTTCACGCTGAATTCCTAAGACTACAAACACACACTCGGAATATGTAACACTACTTGTTTTTCTAGGGCAACAATGATTGCACAAACGCGCGTCAGTGTTACGTCATACGTACAGTACATTGCCTCTTTTGTTATAAACAGGTTTAGGGAAATTCATGTTATCATCTCATGCATATTTTTTTCTTTAATTGTAGACCAAATCACTAAAATCTTATGGCTGCCTGTGTATAGTAACCGATAATTACAAAGCCGTTTTCTTACATTATTTTCATCTATTGTATACCTCGCGATCCAATTACCTGCAGACGGACGGCCTGAGTGGCTTTAAATTTATCGGTAACGATATTATTATTAAGCTTCCTAGGCCATATAAACTCGAAACGCTTGAATATGGCGTTAAATTTAACCGCAGTTTACTGGCGTCGCGGTTTAAATTTTGATTCCATAAAAAGAAGAATTTGAGGTTAAAATTCAGTGGTTTATCTAGGACTTCTGTATATCAGTGTCACTTCATGTAATTAAGAGTGGGAGCAATGTCGATTCTCTTGGGAGAATTACGTTTCCGGCGTCAAACAATTAGCACAGCCTGCCAGCACTTTCTACATTTTTTCATAAGAACCAGTGAAATTTATATCCGTTGCATATGTCTCCTTCAGATACGTACGTATGTACGTTGTATTGCCTTCGAGAGTGATCAATGCCGGAAAATTACTGACGGTTATTACTGTTAAAATGCCGTCAACAAACTGATGTGTAACATGTAAGTACATAGTTTTATTATGTAACAAAATGTGCGTATGTGTGTTGACGGAATTTTAATTATTGTTATTATTAATAGTAGAAATCATATAAACACGACGATTTATCGTCTGTTATGTTTCTTCCGTAGTAAAGTTATCCCTTCAGCGGCTGAAAAAATTTGAAAATATCATGGAATGTCCTGACTTTGAGATTTGTTGGAGAAGAAAATTTATTTCTATATTTGTTTCTTGAACCTTCCATAATGTGTCTGTGCCTTGCCTCAATCGATTGTTCGCTTTGCGGCGTCACTGCAAAAAATAACGGAAAACTGGTTTAAAAAGGTAAATATATTGATGTAATAAATCATACAATAGTTAAAAGTACAATTACATATGCAGCGGAAACATGGTGCTTAAAAACAAAAACGGTAGCAAAACTAAATTCCACAGAAATGGACTTTTGGCGACGCTCGGCTCGAATCTCCAGGAAGGACAACATTAGGAATACTATTATTAGATAAAAATGAGTGTAGCAAGGTCTCTTTTAGACGACATTAAGACCAAACAACTTCAGTGGTATGGACATGTTCAGAGAATGGAAGAGGGGAGATTACCAAAAGAAGTTATGAAATGGAGTCCACCAGGAAGAAGAAAACCATGTAGACTTACCTGAGCGGAAGAGATTAGAGGACTGATGGGAGAAAATGGATTAACGGAAGAAGAGTGGAATGACAGAAGCAACTGGAGGAAGAAGATAATATAATTGTCAAATGGGCGCAGGAAGATGTGGGAACATTGTACAACCTGCTAAATAAATAAATGAGGAGTTTCTTTAGTTCAGTTAAGTTTGCAGGACATTTTACATCTTACGCTTCACAGAAACTTAGAGTAACCTTTGTTTCGGCCGACAGGGAGACATGCGATTTTTGAAAAGGGGTGAGTATGAAGATAGCTGTCCCTTGTGGCGATATTCCATGTAACTATGGTGCCTACTAACAGTGCTGCATCCATGCTCATGGCAGAAAGTGGAGGAAGTATTCTACTCTTAAATGTGGTTAGCAAAAATAGGGTACATATTCATAAATTGTCGCAATGCATAAATAAATTTAATATTTCAACACTGTTTATTTTAAGAAAAAATACTGGTCAAAATCGGTGCCTTCATTATTAGTTAGAATGTGCGTTTCTCTTAGAGCTGTCCTGCGACGGTTAAAGATGGATGCTGTACAGTCTATCATTGACAGTATACAAATGGCTGCTTGTATATATTCATTTGTCATTACAATACCGCTTGTTCGACTTGGTAAATCTTTAACGAAGCAGAAGGAAATACGTTTGTTGGCCATGCATGGTGATGTGAATTTGATGAATTGTACAACATATACGCAACAAATTCACAATATATTTAATACTTATCTAACAAAACTTCTACATGTTCGATGCCTCACTGCACAATCTTCAGGGAGTTATTCTGCTATACCAAAGTTGCCTTCCAGTTAGAATGCAGTCCATTAGTACATATACTTAACAGTGTTACAAGAACATCGTTACCAATTAATTAATATAAGTCGATGTTACATATAGCGTTACAGTAATATAAAATGAGAAAATAAATTGAAATTTTAATCAAATACAGTATAATCATGCAGTTTTTGAGGCGATTACGTGAATTACGGTCGTATCCTAATGTACTGACCGTGTGCGGTGGCCTTATATACAGTCAGTTATATTCGCGATTATATCCTTTAGAATCAGTACATTGGATACGATTGTAGTTCAAGTAATCGCTTCAAGAACTGTACCTTTATACTGTATTTTATTAAAAGTTCATTGTATTACTTCATTTTATATTATTGTAATACTATATGTAAGATCGACTGTATATTAGTTGCTTGGTAAAGCTATTATTTTAACACTGTTAAGCATACGTGCTAATGGACTGCATTTTAACTGGCTTGTAACTTTGGTATAGCAGAAGAACTCCCTGAAGATGATGCATTGGGGCATCGAAACATGTAGGAGGTTTTTAGATACAATGAAGTACTAAATACGAGTATAGTGTGCATTTGTTGATTATGTTTTGTAAATATATGCAAAATGCACGTTACACACAGTCTCGAGGTTGACGAATTTTGTTTCCGTCGACAGTAGAATGTTTGTGTCTCAAATAAATGAACAGGAAACCCAACGACGTGTACATAATCGTATTTGTAATGTGTGTGTAGACCACAAGTAGCAGACCTTCACTTTCCCACTGTTTTTCGCAGAAAAGGAAAGTGATTAAATCTCTATATGTATTTTGTAAAACCGGCAATTTGGCTGCAGTTGTAGGATCGTCCATATTGGCCACAAGTGGACAACCGTGATCTTTCATAGGCGATAGGAAACCCGACGACCACGATTTGGCTGTGATACAGATAAGTTTACTGGTTAACTGGTTGGGAGGGGGTTGTTTATGAGCTGTTAAAAGTAGAAATGCCAGTCAGTGGTTATATATGAAGTTGAGGGAAATTTTATGGTTATGCACTTTATTTTACTTCGCATCTTTGGCCAACTGTGATTCTCTTAATCCACATTGCAATTCTGAGAAAACGAGAAAGTAAGGTCTATAACTGTGTTAGCTTTGGCAGCGGATGTAGAGGAGTAGTGTTTGGGCTGGCAAACTCAGTGTTGATTTTTATGAAATTATGGCCGAAGTTCGTAATTCAAGTCGTCGAGTCTTCGTAAATAAATACATAAACTTTTGAGGAGAAGGCTTTCTAGGTGGTCCCCGTGTTAGGGCGGCCCGATAAATCTGTTAGGGCCAAATATAAACTACAACAGTACCGCCAACTTTTGGAATGTTTTTATGCAATCTTTACAAAGACTGCACGAAATGAAGGCCTATGAGGTAGATCGTGTCCGTCCAGCTTTTTTTTCGCGTTTAACGTTTAAAGCGGATTTGCGTTAAATTACACATTGCGTTTCTACATTAACAACCGTTCGGTGAATCCAGTTTGGTCCAGATTGCCTAATATAATTCCTACTTTACATGGGAGATACTTTTGTAGTTTGTCTCAACAAAGAATAAACGTACGTAAAATAATACACAGAATTTCCCCCCCCAAAAACACGTCTATGTAAATTTAACACTTTTCGTATTGGTGTATTTTTACATCGTTTTTGTTGCAAGTGAATGTCACTAATCTACGAAGAATTCCGAAACTAACATAAGCGACATAAACATAATCGTATCATCACGTAGTCTGTGCTACCGACAAGCACCAGCCTCATCCAAAGCAAGTTCTCCAAGCAGTGCGATCTAATGCTTCCTCTTTCAGTTTACAATATCCTCTCGTTTCCTTAAGTTCATCCAGTAGGTGCTTACGTCTTCTTCTATGTCTTCACATCTCTCCTATCTTTTCTTCAATAATGTGCTTTAGAAGGCAGTTCCTACACAAGATGTGACCAATCCATTTAACATTCCTTAATTTTATTTAATGTAGGATTTTTTTCCTTCTTGACCCTTTGTAATACTTCGTCATTTTTCACACGATAAGTCAAACTGATCTTCTCCTTCCTTCTTCAGAATCACGTTTCAAAAATGTGAAGATGTAACTATGCAAATAAGAAGGTTAATTTCAAACACTCTGCAGATATGATTGTGTGCATTTATGAACGTAATCTTGATTTGAAATATTCTTCATTTTAGTTTATTATCACATTACACAAACGTGATGTAACTTAGGAATATAAGGTTAAATTTGATTTTTTATTATCCAGACCTTGGACCACATCAACATAGTGAAATATGATGTTGCACCGTGTTGGTTAATACGTATTTACCCAATTTTCGAAGGACTGTAATGCCTCAATCTTCAGGTGAAGTAACTGGGTAAGAACTGACAGCTTGACTTCCAACATGAAGGCATTACAATACTTCGAAACATCTGTTACTGTCTGACAGTCGACGCCGCATCACATCACAGATGACTTGAATATTCTGCAACACCGCTACGAGAACCTAAAATCCCACAAAGTACGTTACAGACCTACTTGTTCCAGTACATGTATCCTTACAATAACTCTTTGCGCCCGCAGTAATTTAGGTTTAATAGCCGTACTGAGAAAAGTGTTTTAAAAATAGACGTGCAGTCATACTAGACTGCATTTTTCCACCCTTCATCGTTTCGGCTTTAGGCACGCGCTCAGACTTTTTCGTGTTCCAGCCGAAGACAAAAGGCAACAGGGCGACACTGCGGTGAGTTTCGCATATGCTACGTGTAGTCTGGTTCCTGCTTTGCGCATGTTTATACGTTTGTTGCGTGTTCCAGTAGTCACTCTTCCGAGCAGAATTTTATTTAGGGGGGGGGGGAGGTAGGCTTAGTACAACAATCGAAGGAAGGGGAGTATTTCAGCGATGTGGGTAAGATAGTAACAAATGATGCAAGCAGTACACATAATAGTTAATCCAGGATTGTCATGGCCAAAACAGCATTCTATAAGAAGAAGACTGTTTTCACATGCAAATTGGAATTAATTTTAAGGAAGAAACTACAGAAGTGTTACATTTGGAGTATTACTCTGTACGGTGCTGAAAATTGGACACTTAGAAACGTAGATCAGAAGTGCCTGGAAAGATTTTAAATGTTTTGGAGAAGGACGGAGAAGATCAGTTGGACCGATCATGTGAGAAATTAAGAAGTGTTACAGAATCAACGAAGAGAGGAATACCCTACAGATAATAAGAAAGAGGGAAGGAAACTGGATTGATTACATCTTGCGTAGGAACTGCCTTCTAAGGCACGTTATTGAAGCGAAGATAGAGGGAATGTTAGAAATTGTAGGAAGACGAGGAAGAAGACGTAAGCAGCTACTGGATGACATTAAGGAAGAGAGGGGATACTGGAAATTGAAAGAGGAAGCACTAGATCACACTCTGTGGAGAACTTACTTTGGGAGAAGTTACGAGTATGGGCCTCTCGTAAGACAGTTTGCAGAATGAATGAAAAACAGTCAAAAACTTTACGTTCCGATAAAAAAAACTGTATTATTCACCTTTCATGGATCTCAGAACCAACGGCGATTATTTCCCTACACAATATCTTTATCCTACTTTGCGTACTATATTTGTGACTCATGTAAACACACTAAGAAGTACGTTTTGTGTCTTTAGGCTATGAGGATACTTACTGAATTTGTAAGACACTTTACAAAATCTGTTTATTTTCCACAAAATGCCTTTTGTTTCTTGATTTTATCTTAAATGTCTAAGTAATATCCAGGTTAAAAAAGCTATAATTTCCTACCCACCCAGTAGGGTTGGGTTTTATAACCAAGGTGGAGTATGTTTATTGTGCGGTACAAAATGAATGTTTAAATATAATTCAGTCTTAATTTTCATGTTTGAAGGTTTAACTTCTGGCTGCGTGACACCGACTGTTTTGCAACCGACAGTCAACTAATACACTTGAAGAGTTGCCAGTTAAAAACCGTTCATACACAATTATAAGGTAATATTATAGCTGTGTACACGTGCTAAATGAAAAAAATTGGTTGGCCTTCTCTCACTCCGTGGAGTATATTTCCTCACCTAGTCGAGAAACTCAGCGCATTATACGAAACTCGAAGTTCCATTGCCATGTTAACAACAAGCCGCTACTAATCCCTGTCCTGAGGCAGATAAATTTAGTTCGCGCCCTCTCCTTCTATTTCTTCAAGATCCGTTTTAATATTATCTTCCCATCTAAGCCTAGGTCTTCCAAGTACTCTCTTTCCTTCATGTTTCCACACCACAACCATCTGCGTATTTGTCATCTTCCCCTACATGATTAACTGTAAAGCGGAGAAGAATATTTTAAGGTCTACTTGAAGATATGGGTTATAAGACTTACAGCCGGTTTTTGTCACACTGTCAACACACTGAATCGCTTTCTTATCATGTAAGAGCCCCTGATAACGAAACTTTACGATGTAAGTACTATATATGGAGTGTAAAAAATTACTGACTCTATACTACACGAATTTCCTATAAAAGTTTTTCCTTTGTTGGTGACGAAAAAACACACTCTTATGCAAATTAAGGTGCGTCGCTGTGCTGACGCAAGTCTGACATCGGACTGCGTTAATCCTGTTCCCCCAAAATCTAAGGAAAATTGCGAAAAGCGGCTGTATGCTTCGTCTTGCGTGCCGTCTTTTCGTCTGCATGGGACAGCTCGGCTCCCACTGGACGGATTTTCATGAAATTTTATATTTGAATATTTTTTTCGAAAATCTGTCGAGAAAATATAAAATGCGTTAAGATCTGACAATAACGGATATTTTGTATGAATACCAATAAACAATTTTGATAATATCTCGCTCATTTCTTCTTAGCACGAGATACGTTTCAGACACAAGGTGTAGAGAAAATCGAAACACACATTTTGTGTTCAATAACGTTTATTTTTCGAAAATCATGCCGTTTATAAGATAAGTTGGAAAAATATTGTAGAGCCGGAAAGGCCACAGATGACAATATGGCGCATGCGCATTGCATGCTGGATACCTAAGGCTACAAACACGCTTTCAGAGTAAGTAATATTTATTGCTTTTCTACTGCAACAATGGTTGCACGAAGGCGCCTCATTGTTACGTTATGATTATATTGCCTGTCCTTTTTGTATTTCAATTTACACCTCACCCTTGCAGGTCTTCAGTCGATGTTTCTAGCCAACATTTGTTTTCATTTCTTACTTTTCCCATGCTTGCAGTATTTCTCATCCACCTAATCGGTCTTTATGAATTCATCGTAGTATTCAGAGAACTGTGTGAATTTTGGAATTTCTCATTTTCTACCGACTTTTATTACTTCAGTTCCCCTAGTTCCACCTATCTAACTAAGCACCTTGTTCCGTGTTATTTAACGCAATAAAAATTAACTGCACCGGTAAATCCTGTTTACTCGTATGTGACAATTATGGAAGAATTGCGAATACCCTCATTTCTGACAGACTGTTTAATTTCTGTTTAATGTGTTGTACTTCGCGAAAGGCTAAAGTAACTGACACAGATTTAAAGCTATTCAACACCTAATTTTATCATGACAGTTTCCTCTTCCCTGAATTTTCCCAACAAAATTGCAAAACGTCTGAAACTTCTCAGTTCATTGAAGTGTCTTAAACCTGGTTATTCCGGAATACCCCTAGATGTAACATAATCGGTGGTACTCATCTGGAAGAATAGAATAAAATGCCGAAAATTTCGGAATATTCGGCCGTTGAATATTTTGGAGTGTTTATGTAACAGGGGACGATTTGTCTTTATATGGAGCCGGGAAAGTGTACTCGGTTTACTCACTACGCTACAAACTGGACGGTCCAGATTCCGAATCCCGGTAGGGTCAAAAGATTTTTCTCTTCTCCAAAACATCAAGACCAGCTCTGGGGCCCACCCAGCCTCTTATTCAGTGAGTATCGCGGTTCTTTCTCGGTGTAAAGGCGTCCGGGTCGTGAAGTTCATTCACTTCCATCTAATGCTTAGGTTGAGAATTAGTGGATCTGTATTTCTGCTCCCCGTGTGGGACTTCATGGCATGGGCAGAGAAAACTCGCTTTACTCTACTTTAATTTACTCTAATTTTGTGAGTATGTAGGGTATGTTATCGCCCAGACCGGCCCTGGAGCCCACCCAGCCTCCTGTAAAATGAGTACCGTGTCTTTCCCGGAGGTAAAGTGCGGCCGGGGCGTGCTGCTGACCACTCACCCCCTTCTAGTGCCACGGTCATAGAAGAGTAGAGCTATACCTCTACCCACCCTCTGGACCACACCGGGCTTGTAACGGGAAAACTTTACCTTTTTTAGGGTATGTTACGTCGTTCTCACGACGTTTCCACGAAAACATGTGGTTCTGACGGTAGTACCACAATTGTTTCTGACCTTCTGGGTTCTGACACTGAGTAGCAGGGTTATTCATTTCGAACGTTTCGAAGGAAAGTGCCCCTTATATCTTCAAGGGTCGAGTCGTAGAACAACATTACTTCTATGATTCGTAAAATAATTTTTCTTCCAGGACTTCTTGACCTTTAAACGATGGTGGCGTTACTTTTTTTTCGAAAATTCAGCGATAACATCAGCGCTGTGGAAACTTAAAATCCCGAAACACTGAAATTCTTGTGTCAATAATTGTCCAACAAAATGCAACAATATACAGTTTATTTATACCTGCAAACCGCTCTACATGTTTCGGGTGGTATCTCCACCCATCATCACGAGCTCATATCACTGTATCTACAGTATCTGGCATTATCGAGACCGTTACTGCTACCTGTCGTGAACTTCCAGTCCGTTCACGACAGGTAGCAGTAGAGGTCTCTTTAATGCCAGTGTTATGAGCTCCTGGTAATGGGCGAAATACCACCCGAAACATGTTGAACAGTTGACAGATTTAAATAAAATGTATTCTGTTGCATCTTGTTGGATAATTATTGACACATATTACGCGATGCACCGACCATTGAAAACAAAATTCGCTGAAATTCTTCTGTAGTTCAACGGCATTGCGTTCAAAATTGACTCAGGCGGCACTTGGCCCGTTGTCATGTTGTATAGCTTGACTTTGCATGTGACCCTAATCACACTGCCACAACTTCAACCCCTACCATGTCATGTTTTCACCTCACCCCTAGCAGAAACATTGGCTATAACACTGAACGACAGAGACGTACCCTATGCACTCATTCCTTGTGCCATACATTCCGCGACTGTTCTTAAGAAGATCACATCTTATCCTCGCTCTTCTGGGGTGTTACGTACTATTGATTTGTAGATAGTTACCGACGTTTCGGGGCAACCTATCGGCGCCATCTTCAAGAGTTAAGCAGTCCAAGAATAATTCTCCTTGGAATGTTTGACCCTTGAAGATGGGACCGACTGGTTGTTCCAAGATGTCGGTAAATAAGTGCCAATCAACGTTGTGTAACGTTTAAGAGGAGCGAAGATCTCATGTACACTGCGAGGGAAGTCTGTGTTCACGCACAAGAACACATCACCTGTCTGTGTCAGAACCTGCAGCTGCAGCACCTCTAGTTTCCAACTTGGTGAGCGAGACTCCTGTTTCAAACTACTTACTTCCTCGCATCTCACTTGCCTAGGTTCATTTTAATAGTACCTTATCTTCCTCGTGATTTTCGAAATACTGACTTTCCAGGAGAGTTTCTCCAATAAAGATATGTTTGATGTTAGTATGTCATTCGCATTAAATGTGCAACCCATCTATAGCTCGTTATTTACACTAACCTAACGGTATTAGATGAGAAGTGTCAATTACATAGACGCTTGTTACACAATCTCCCAAGCCCTCGGCGTACGTCCCTAAGATCCAGATGATTCCTAGTCCCATTGATATCCGTTTCGTAATTCACCTCAGGCAGCTTGTGTTGTAACTCGACTCTCTATTGTGACATTTAATAGTCTAATATTTACGTGTGGACTTTCAATGACTTTCAAGGTTCTTTAACATTATTGAGCACGTAAGTACCAATATGATAAACGTAGCTTTCATATTTGTACCGTGCATCCTGCTATTATCAAAGTTTTTTTTACCAACTGATATAAAAGAGAATTGTTTTTAAGGTAGTATTAAAATTTACATTAAAATTACAATAGCTCCAACATGCTTCGGTGTGATCACCATCATCAGAGAGCGTACTGTGTGAGCTTGCTAAAGTTGCAATATGAAAACATTTGGTTAAAATACATCATTGTGGTTAATATGCAGCCACACCGCCAGATTAAACACAATGATGTATTTTAACTAAATCCTCTAACTTGTACCTTTAGCAAGCTCACACAGTACTCTCCTTGATGATGATGATCACAACGAAACATGTTGTAGCTATTGTAATTTTAATGTAAATTTTAATACTACCTTAAAAACAATTCTCTTTTATATCAGTTGGTAATAAAAACATTTGATGATAAACGTAGATTTATCCGGAAATAGAAGAGTAATTTAGATTACAGATATGTAATTACGGTGTATTGTGGAATGTGACATTTGCAGTTAAAGTACGTGTTCTTTCATATATACATTTTTGTAGACGTCGGTAAATACGTTTGAACATACATACAAGCCGAAGTCCCAGAACAAGACTGGCAGCTGCTGTAGAAGGATCAGTTCGAGTAACACACCTTGATAGTGAGTTGAGTGAAAGTCGGATAAAATGGAAGTTACGAAGCATGTGTTTGTAGATACATGAAAGGGCGGCCGTGGGTTATATTTCACTTATAAAATTTATAGATAAGACAGTCTAGAACTCTGGTTAAATTTTACACACCAATTAATAAACTACAACGTTATTCTCCATGTATTTATGAGTAATGTGCGCGGAAAAATAATTCGCGGGGTCGAAGAAGTGCCACACGCGGTGACAAGCGAATGGAGTTTACAGACTCAGGGCAGGGCATGACAGTCATTTTCACGTGTACGACTCCGTCATGGCAACATTTAAATTATATCGATTTTTGGTGACGTTCGCAAAATTGCGAAAAGTGACTGTCAGCTTCGTCATGACTGTCTCTCTACGTCCTTCCGTCAGCAACTCGGCTCCCAGTATACGGATTTTAATTAAATTTGATGCGAATATTTTTAGAAAATCTGTCGAGAAGGTTTAGGTTCAATTAAAATCTGACAAGAGGAACGGACACTTTACATGGAGACCAATGTGCATTTTTGATCATATCTCGCTCACTTCTTCTTAGAATGAAAAATATTTTATACAAAATTTGTAAAGAAAATCAAGACTTTTGTGTTGAATAATCGTTTTTCGAAAATCTTGCCGTTTATGAGACAACGTGCGAAAATATTGGACGGGTCGGACGGGCCACACATGACAATATGGCGCATGCGCATTTTATACAGGATACCCAAGGCTACAAATACACACTCGGAATATGTAATAGTTATTGCTTTTCCATTGTAATAATGATTGCACTAACGCGCCACGTTGTTACGTTATACCTTCCTTGTCTATCTTTTTGGCAAAAGTAAAGTTGTGCTAGTTAATGTAAAAGGCATTAAGGCAGTTTTACTGTTCGGCAAGAAAGATGCCTTTACCGTCTGTAGTGGTTAGCACCTTAACAGGGAATGCGGTCTATGGTTGTCCTTTTGCCTGACCATCCTCAGTTCTCCTTCTGCAGCCCTTGCTATTCATCAGCGGTGAAAAGTTTTTTAGAACTTCGTCGGCTATGAGGAGCCTAGTCAGGTACTGTGTGCTCTCGATGTCTCGGTGGTCCTTGACACCATTACCACGTATTCCATTGCTTTGCTAGACATCGCGTGATCCTTAGGCCTGAATTAATCACTTAATTGCAGCGGATGGGTTTGCAAACCGGTTCTCCTTCCTCGAAGTTCTTAATATATAATTAAAAATGAAAATTAACCCAGCCTACCATCTCGTACAGCTTCCTGCAAGCTCAGTGTATGCTACCACGAATATTCGAACCTACTGACAAGCTCAGCATTGAAAGGACTGGCAAAACATTACTGAATAAGTTACCAATAAATTACTCAAATGCCGGTCCCAGTGGCCGCGCGGTTTAAGGCGTAGGTTTGCGGCCGCTCGCCCGCTGAGATCGTGGTTTCGAATCCCATCGGGGGCATGGATGTTTGTCTGTTGTGAGTGTTGAGTGTTGTCAGGTAGAGGTCTCTACGACGAGCTGATCACTCGTCCAGAGGAGTCCTACCGACTGTGATGCGTCGTTGTGTGTGATCTAGAAACCTCAAGAATGAGGAGGCCATAGCCCGCGTTGGGCCGCAGCGCCACAGGAGGGGGGGGGGGTACTCAGTTATGTTTGTTTTAAATGTAGCTGACTATGTAATACCTTTGTGGTTTCGTGGCAAATGGACCGATCACGGTGAATTAAATTTTTCGTGTTTTGCATTCCTCTCAAACGAATGTTGCTATTTACATGATGGAACTTTCTTCTGCGTCTTTTCGAGTTCAGTAATAATAGTAACTTTGCCCTCCTTCTTTACACGCATTATGCGTCCTTATGGAGACCTAACCTGTAACACTGCCACTGAATCGAGGGTGCTACCTCGACCTGCAACGACTGGTGTCTGGACAATAAATTGGAGGGGTTATAGTGGGCAGGTGTAGACACGCTTCGTCTAACATTGTGGTGCAGATATTGATTGTGGGGCACAGTCATAGCACCACCAGTTACTGGACTGTAAACGTGCAAGTTGGTTCACACGTAACTATATCTTGGGGGCTCTTCTTTCTATCCAAGGGCGTGGATAATTTCCATTTGTGTGGGAAACCCATGAAGTGAAATACTGCCGGCAGTCTGAGTGTATGAACAAAGTCCAGGTACAGAATATTGTATATCTGTGTCTAACAGCTCTCAGTGATTTCAGCCTTGCTGCACATTATACCACTAAAGAGCTACAAGCAATGATGAATTTGCATTGAATGATGCCTATTATATTCTGGTCCACGCTGACGGAAATAATCTGCTAAAAGTAAAACACAGATTTTCTAGTAGGGAATTTAAACTCTGAGTAAAACGTAAAGTAAAAAAGTTCACCCTAAAACTTCCCATTAAAGACACGGGGGGGGGGGTAGAGTTATAACTGTGCTCTTTAACTTCGGCTCTAGTTGGAGATGGGTGGTTAACGCGACGCTCCGGCCGCTTTACTCCTGGAAGTGACCCGTTACGCATTGCACAGGAGACTGGGTGGGCCCCAGGGCCGGTCTGAAGGTGTACAGAATATCTCGGCCCCGAATGGAATTCGATCCACGGACCGTCTAGACCGCAGCGAGTCGCTGTACCGACTGCACTCTCCCGACCCTTGACCTACAAGTAAACACAAAGAGAAGTAAAGAAGCCTGCTGTATAGCAATTTGCAATAAATATCTATATGTGAATGTAGAATTTGTTTATGACACGGGGACGGGTAAGGAATGACATTAGTGCAGGTGTCAAAACAGAAGAGGATATATTTCTTATATGCATGTATGCAGTGTTGAGCAGAACTATTCACTCTTATTATTTAGACCAACGTATGCACAATATATTAACAGTAATGTCCTATTTCGTAAAATACTCCGACATGTTTCGATGTATTTATATCATCTTTAGGGAGTCTTTTCTAATATAAGGTACAGTTACAAAATCAATACAATCAATAAAATTAAATAAAAATAATAAAATTAAAAAGACTCCCTGAAGATGATACAAACACATCGAAACATGTAGGAGTACTTTACGAAGTAGACATTACTGTTAATATATTGTGCATTGGTTGGTATAAATAATAAGTTACACACAATGTACGGTACGTACATCAAGACATTCACCCTTTTTTTCGTTTCGGCTTTTGGTTTCACGAAAATGTTTGAGTTCAGTAGGACTTGGCGGAAGGCTAAGTATCCTTTGTAGACAGTTTTTACAGGATATGTCCAACGTAATAGACTAAAATGACGGAACTGTTACTCTCTTGCAGGTAAGCTGAGTCCTGCCGCTAGCTAGACGATACCTTATGGCTTGTGTTGCGTAACGAAGTGCCAGGAGTCTTGGTGCACGGCGCAGGACAAAGATGGGCGAAAAAAGACAGAAGTAAGTTCCTTCAAATCCCAGCTGTATAATTAATTATTTTCTCTGTCTTCTTAATATGAAAATGCTTATCCGTGACGTAAGCACTGCTGTGAGCATGAAGATACGAGTAGACTGTCTGTAAAACGTTAAACATCAAGATTCTGAGCGGTGTGCTTTCAAATGAAGAGACCGTCAGGAAGAAGTCGCGCGCGCCCGTGTGTGTGTGTGTGTGTATGGAGATTTGTCACATTGTACATTATTTTGTAAGTTTAGAAGAGTTATGTTCGGACCAACAGATTTGTCCGTCCTTTACTTGAAGCTGTTTTAAGTGCGTAACTTAACAGACGCTTGTATGCTTTCTTCTGGGTATTTCCTCGGCGTCTGAATTTTGTATGCCAACGTTTCGGAACACTGTCTGTTCCATCTTCATAGGCGGGCAGGTATGAAGAATACCTGCCCGCCTATGAAGAATACCTGCCCGCCTATGAAGAATACCTGCCCGCCTATGAAGAATACCTGCCCGCCTATGAAGAATACCTGCCCGCCTATG
>Ga0123354_10006408_pt1 | contig 17469 bp, 10 predicted proteins | sample TergutLab28metaG_2_FD_97872 | JGI IMG/M metagenome (GOLD analysis project Ga0123354, IMG submission 97872) | Labiotermes labralis P4 segment gut microbial communities from Petit-Saut dam, French Guiana - Lab288 P4 | ecosystem: Host-associated > Arthropoda: Insects > Digestive system > Gut ...
AGAACACCATTTTGAAAGTACGCTACAGAACACCATTTTGAAAGTACGCTACAGAACACCATTTTGAAAGTACGCTACAGAACACCATTTTGAAAGTACGCTACAGAACACCATTTTGAAAGTGTATAACTCTGGTTTTAAAGCTGAAGAATAAGAGACCAACTTGATGGCATTATTTATTATGTTTTATTTCACTTCTTCTATGCTCAACATGTTTCAGACATTAATACATCCATCATCAGGAGCCTGAGATTTTTCTACTGGTGTTGTGCTTCAGCCTGCTACACGGATACCATCCCAACCCAGGCACACCGAAACTCCAACACACATCGAAACAAGAACACACGACCAATGTGGTGATATAACAGAAAAGTCGCAGGCTCCTAATGATGGGTGTATTAATGTCCGAAACATGTTGAGCATAGAAGAAGTGAAATAAAACATAATAACGCGTGACATCAAGTTGGTCTCTTATTCTTCAACTATCCCAATGATGCACGGTCCAGTATACATAAGATATGGTTTTAAATTTCGTGTTACTTTGTTAGGCTCGTGACATATGTAACCCAAGATATTAACAACAGTGTTGACTGCGCGTTTTCGGTTGTTTTCGGCCATGAACGGATTTCAGTATTGATAATTTTTTAATATTTATTTCTGCTTAGCATGGCATCTTCATATTAATGCGTATATATTAAATTTGAAATTGAATACTTACGTGTGTGTGTGTGTGTGCGCGTGTGTGTGTGTACCATATACCTGTATATTTGTGACATAATCCTATAGTTTCATAATTTAGCCATCTTTTGATACTAACTACGTGCACATTTATACCGAGTACATCATTACTTCGTGCTTTTATGTCCACATCACTACGGGTTTTTAGAACTACTCGTTATTTGTGTGTTAATATACCATGTAATTGACACAACTTTGATAATGAAATTACCTTCATAACTGACAGTAAACACCTACGTAATGTTTTAGATACACTACCTCCTGTTCATGAATGTTGTAAACTTAAAAAAAAATTCTTTTATAGTTGTTTTACGCACACTCTGTAAACAGTATGGGATCCCATAATGTATAGTGCGCACCGATTGTACCCTCTACTGGAAAATATTGGCCTGAAGATGGTCTAGAAAATACCGAAACATGTAGCCATATTAGGGTGCTTATGGTTGTATGCTGTTGTTGTGTTTCGACGGAATAAAACTAATTTATTTTGAATATTAAAAACACAACGGGATGCCCTCTGTTAAAATAAATGATTTCAGCTTTATGAGTGACACTTCTGTAATAAATATTTCTATGCATGGATTAGTGTATTGTTGTGTGTTATTTATATAGCCCGTAATTTAGGCATAATGGTGCTTCTGGCACGAATTTCATCATCTGCTTAAAGCTATAAAGAGCTTAATCGGCTAATGAGTGGAGTGCAGTCAGTATGCATGTTTGATGCAGAGAAGCTGGTAGTGCATGCTAATTCTTCATTCATCTCCGTCTGTTCAGTTAACAGCTGTATCCCTTAACATTATTACTACTTAGAGTGATGATTTAGTACGGTACTAACTAACGACACTAAATTGACATAAATTTCTGTTGAAATACTCAAACTAATCACGTAGTGAATGCCTCTATCACCCCTTTTCCTATACTGTAAAAACTTTCTTAAGACACTTTGTTGTCGTTACTTCCACTATTAATGCAATCAGACAGGCAACTTAAATGTTTAACGTAACTTAGAGAGGGGTTCGCGTAACTATTTTTTTTCGTTTATTGACATTTTGCTGACCGTGCATCTCAGTATATTTGTCTTAGTAATTAACCAACTCGATGCACAAAGTTTTTGTTTTGCAATAACTTTACTTCATGCCGCTACATGTTTCGAGCACCATGTGCTCATCATCAGGAGGTCAAAATTGTATTATACAGCCTCTGGTATCAACACACCTATAGGTTTATCAACACACCTACAGGTGTGTTGATACCAGAGGCTGTATAATACAATTATACATTAGCGGCATGAAATAAACTTATTGTAAAACAAAAAATTGGTGCATCGGGTTGGTTAATTACTAAGATAAACATTTTTTCCGTGGTAAAACAATAAGCATTACGTATTCTGACTGAATGTTTGTAGCCTTGTTTATCCAGCATGCAAAGCGCATGCTCCGTATTGTTTTGTAGTCTGTGGCCTTTCTGGATCTACCATATCTATCCATATTATCTCAGAAACGGTACGATTTTCGAAAAATATAAATTGTGAATGTAAAATATGTTTTAATTTCCCCTATAACATTTTTCTGAAACATTTCTTATTCGAAGAAGAACTGAGCGAGATATGGTCACAAGGTACCTAAAGTCATCACGTAAAGTACCCGTTGTTCTCTTCATATTTAATGAAACTTGAATTTTCTCGACAGATTTTCGAAACACAATGAAATATCAATTGAGGGGCTTTACGATCACACTCAGAAATACTACACTCTATAGGACTACTCTGGATGAGTGATCAGTCCGGCTGAGATATCTGTACCAGGCAACACATAACATTCACAATAAACAGACATTTATGTCCCCATTTGGATTCGAACCCGCAATTCCAGGAAGCGAGCGGCAGCAGACCTCCGCCTTAGGCCGCGCAGCCACTGTGATCGGCATATGCATTTCTTAACTTTGTAATATTCGTAGGGTAACATGAACAGCGCCAATAATACCACGAATCTTTGTCGATTTCTTTACCCGTTCTGGAAATGTTGTAAAAAGACCTATTCACTTATTTATTTTGTATTTAATTCCAGATGTTTATTTCGATTTGTACGCTTATTTTTTCTTTTCAATAAGACGATAACTTCTTAAGGTTGCTAAGCTGTGCATAATGCGCTGTTTTGTGTCTCATTCAAACATATTAACGCCTTCACAAAAATAAATCGAGATTCTTCAATAGGCCCAAATTTTAGGGCTTCATAGCTACGGTTTACTTATAAAAACGTGTTAATAATTTCCGTGTGGATGCCATCTCATTGAGTTACTTTTGTCAAATTTGAATTGTTAGATGACTGCATTGTTGTCGTATTGGATGAGGACGATTTCGTAATATTTTTTCATCCCACGGCATAAATTTTTTTAATATGACTGCCGTAGCAATAATTTTTGAAACGGGGACAGTAATACCAGGATTAAATGCATTGGAAGATTTATTATTTTAGACGTCGGAAAAATATTAAACTCGTCTTACACTAATGGTTTTGAGTAACATGGTGGAACTCGGAGTACTTTCGGGTAATGCGGTTTGGTGGTGATAATGGATTGTTGTGTGGCAAATGGAATTTGTGTGGCGGTGTACATAAACTCATAATGTATGATTAGGTCCACTGGACTTAACAGTAAGGCAGTCTGCAAGGTCAGAGGTTCCGAAATTGGAACATTTACGTTTAATGTGGCCATTTTTTAAATTAAAATACCGTACTCATGTGTAGGGCCTATATAAAGTGGCTACATTACGGTTTAAATAGATTGGCTAATGCTTGGTTAAGAGCAGAAAATATTCTGTTTGGTGTAAGGTTTAATCTGGCTGAGGGTACGGTCTAGTAACGGGCTGGTAATTAACCTTCAGATTCCATAAAATGCAAGGGATTTCTTTAATAGCTGATGAAATCTTAGCTTCTCAAGTAGGGTTTTGTTCCTTGGAATAAGTGAGTTATTTAAGGTCAAATTTTTCCTATACTTAATTAAACACTACACCGGGGAGTGTCGTGCTTTTTCACAGGCACACAACTAAATCAAATATGTGCAAAAATTTCAATGTACCACCAAGATTTTGTGTATTTAATTAAACTACCTTAAGTTGGAAGACTGGCTATCAGCTGACGTGAGTCATGTAGTGATGCCAAAAATGGTGCGTATTGGGAAATATATGTGGATTATTTTTAAAATTAACTTTTTCATTCCGATTTTTTAAATTAAGGCCCATACCAGTAAATAATGGTTGGCGTACCGATAGTAGCATGCGTACCACAGTTTGAGAAACCATACATTACGCTATGAAGAAAGCCGCAGACGTGAAGGCATGGCTCCCTTTATTCTTAATTTCCCCACTAGATGCAGTTGAATGGTAGTTTCAACCAGGGAGAATTGCATCCAGATTCAAATTTAGAGAAGGCAGGCGAAGCCGCAGAGTCGGACTGAAATGTGTGGGATATTGAAAAATTTATTTCCTCTGCAGGGTGCGTAACCTCAGTTCTTGTTTCGACCAGCCCACAGCGTACTCCCTATATAGAATGTGATAACCCGGGTCCCATTTATGTTTCCACAGTTATATATTTTTTTCCATACGTAAAAGCATAAGAAGTTAAAGAGCAGCCCGGTCGCCAGAATGCAAGAGAAGTCACAGTATGGCAGTGTTCAGACAATTGAGAGCTACCAGACCCTACGTATGCGATGAGATGGAGAACGTCATTTTTAGGAATACAGTTTATCATTCTGTTCAGAAACTTTGTTTTCTGCCCTTATTGTAAGCCTGTCTGAAGACGTAACGATTAAAATATAAATAAAATTGTAACTTTTAATGGTTGGTGTGTAAAGCATGGAAAATAAAATTGAGATGGGACCGTTTTGAGGGTGTTTGAGAACAGAAATGTTGAATGTAGTACGGAAGATGGAGGAAGTAGCGGGATAGGGAAGGAAATTAGATGCTGGTAAGGGCAATTTTTGTATTTTATATGCTTCTCCAGCTCATATAATTGAGGTAACAAAGGACAATGCGATAGGCATAGCATGTAGATAGCATTGAAAATTGAGAGAAGGGTAAGATATTTTTGTTGGGAAAGCTGAAGGGAAGTATGCAGCGACAAAACTAGGTGGTAGTTGGGAGGATAATAATAATAATAATAATAATAATAATAATTTAAAATGAATTGGGTGGGAGGGCGTAGAATGCGTTCGTCTGGCTTAGCATAAAGACCGGTGCTGGACTTGTGTAAACTTGTTGATAAGCTTTAGGGGTTCCATAGGAGGCAGGGGATTTCTGTAGAAATTTTTAAAGCAGAGCACTGATTCGTGGAATGATTTCGTTGGATGTAGTTGCAAGTGTTCCTTGTTGAAATGAAATTGTGGGAAAGCGATGCAGTGCGATGACAGTGGGAATGTGGGCTGCAGCCTGTTTCAGCCCAAAATCTGAAGACAGCAGGACAAGTTACATTGTACCCTCGTACCTCAAGACAGTCCGTCCAAGCCGTACTGACCAAAGTTCTAGTGTTTGGGACATTTCATGTACAGGGGCCAACGTGGTCGGAGGATATTTCTGCCTGCATCTTTAGGGTTGTTCATGCCAACCTATCTTGGGTGTTGTGTGTGTGTGTGTGTGTGTGTGTATGTATATATATATATATATATATATATATATATATATATAGAGCAACGCTATTTTAAGGGCTATCCAAGATAGGATGTCCTGAACGCCCCTAAAGATGCAGGCAGAAATATCCTCCGACCACGCTGGTACCTGTTTATGTGTATAGCGATCAGCATGGCGTCGTATTTCAGACGAAGGAAATCTTCAACTTTGTGCTTGTTTGAACGTGCTTAAATACGGAGAATTTTATTTTTGCTTAATTTACTGCAAGGAATGACGAATGGGCCATGAATTATGCAAGAAAGGGAGAGAATTTCAGTGCGCTGACTGGTCATCGCGTGGCCTTGCTTCGTATTAGAGGTAGACCGTCCTTTTATGACTGTGTGCTGCTTTCATCTGAATGATGTTTTGCACGTTAGGTAAGTCCTTGCAACGCACAGCCTCACAACCCCTTCTAACTTCTTTGTTGCTAAGCAGCTGAATGTACTGATGTTTCAACGTGTTGAAACAAATTAGTGTTGTTTGAAACACAGTTCTTAGAGACCACGTGAAGGAACTTGATAATATGGGCTGTTAGTGAAGTTCAGAAATTTACACTGGCGACACAACAAAGACTAATACTTTTACCCACTTCCAGTATTACAGACTGTATAAAATATAAAATAAGATACGAAAATTGCCGTAGTTAACATTGCTCAAATAATATTTAAGGAAGGGAATTATTATGAAGACCTGCGTTATGTAACTTTCTGCCCTTACGCTATTCTAGTCTCTTCAGTAAAAATATGCAAATAATATTGCTTTTTTTCTAAAACGTGAATATTTTTGGAGTCATTCATGCTTTGAGCTTTGCCCGTCGTCCATGTATTGAAAATAATTAAAAACATAATTTCAGTAAAAATCAAACCCACTGCTCAATCAAAAGAAATGGGCCCGGTGGGTAGTTTCATATTGAACGTCTGAAAAACCCATGTCAATTCAACTACCCACATATCGTAAATTTTCGAGAGTTCTCAAAAGTCAATATAATTTATTTTTTATGTAGTTTGATAGAATATTATGTGGTTACTTTTGTTGGACAATACTGTTGTTTAATTGAAATATATTATCAGAATATAGTCTAAGTAAGAAAATATAAAGTATTTGGAGGGGGGTAGGTACGTCAAAACGCAACTGTCTTTGTATCTATTTTATTATGCTGACGACATGTTTCGGCCACTGTGGGCCATCCTCAGGTTACAAAAATGTATAATGAGGAAAACTATACAGTGTAAGATCATTAGTTGTGGTACATATTCGGAACTTTCAACGAGTCTCGTTGAAAGTTCTGCACAAAACACAACGGGGATGATTCATCTAAAGAATCTAAAGTATTTTTGAATATTTACTTTTTGAAGCACCGTGCTGTATGGAGAATGTGGCTCTTAAAATCTGTATAAGTAATGAAAAGGAGGAAAATGTAGGGATTTTACCGGTCGGTTAGGAATTCTGCGCTGAAATTAGAGTGAGTATTTTTATTGGTATATGTCTTCATTAAATTGCTCAGGTATCTGAATGAATAAAATCTTACATTACTTGCGGATGTGTTAACTTGATTTGCATTAAAGAGCCATAATTTTTAGATGAGATATTTCGAAGATCTTATTCACACCGCGACGGAAGCCTGAAATCGCGCAATGTAATTTTTATTCATAAATGTCTTCGCCCTTGAAAACAAACAGAAATATATTCCTGAAATGTTCTGTTACTGTCGACGTTCCTGCATTCCCATTAGCATGAAATAAATTACGTTATTTCGTGTTTCCTTGCAATTTAACAGGATATCGACTTTATACATCATATCATCGTAAATATATTTTTTTTTATATGGACGTATCGATACCGACTGACATCTTATGCTGCAGATGTCTTCAGCCGAAATGTAGATGTGTCATAACTTTCCAGCAGTTTTTTCCTTTTTTTTTCGGGATATTGAGACAGAGCGTAAGCAGGAAGTGTCGTGTTCGAGTATTACCCTCACAGAGACAAGCAATTTCTTCTATCTCAGCATCGTCTTGCAACTTTTGTAGGGCTTCATGGCACTCTTTCCCTTAGTTCAAGAGAAGCAACACAGCGAATTTATGAAAAGACAGAGATTTCAGCACCACCACAATGACATAAAAATTCGCTGCTTGCAGTATGAAACTGGCGACTTTGGAGGGAGCGACGTTTGGTTGCTTTCCGTAGTTTCATGAGAGACGGCTGAATTAGATTGGTGACACTAATGTATAAGAGTGAACCCTCTTTGTAGAGCTTCTAAGCACTGTGATGAGACTGCGCGCCTCGGCTTATTTCGATCCTCGGAAGGGCATCCGTCATAAGAAGGATTTACCATACCAACACGTGTTTAGTAAAGCAACATATTTCGGCTCAAGTGGGTCATCTTCAGGCCGTATGCTTGTACAACGCTTACAAGTGAGTGTACTTTGCTGTCTGTGAATACTGGCACCCCGTTATACACATACCAAAACTTTAGTTGTGATGATGGTTATAATTTGTGTTGTTAAAACAAAGTGATAACTTAGACGACCTAGGAGTAGATTGGAGGATAATATGAAGATAGATTCTAAACAATTAGGATGAAAGATCGTGGAATGGATTAGTCTGGCTCAGGATAGGTACAAATAGTGTGTTCTTGTAACACGGTGATGAATGTTGGGAGTCCACAAGATTCGGGGAATATCTTGACTACCCGAAACACCATTAGCTGTACAAGTAGGACTGTGCTGCTTTCAATTAATTATTCTTATTTAAAGCTGGATTAACTATGAAAATTTTCACCAATTCTGCATTATATCGCAACAAAATACGTAATTTATCAATATATTGGCATATGTAAATTTTGTTATCGTTTGAGTGCTTCAACTCGTTGCTGCGGAAAATCCTTCTGATTGTGACCTACAGGTTGAGGCCTTTTGATATAAACATTTTTATAGATATACTGTGACGTTGTGAGGGTTTAATTCTATTTATTTGTGTCAGTTCGTAAAACAACGCCATAGGTATGAATGTGAAGGTAGGCCGACGATATTTCCCCTCGTACACGCAGTAATGTTACCTCGAACTTGACGGAATTTCTTGACCAACCGAACGCGTGTCACCGCCTGAAGTTTTTTTAATGTAGTTGTACAGTCCAGTTCAAATGACTTTCGACATTATCAATAGCTCAGTATACAAGCGAGAGCGATAATGTACACTGAATCGGACAGGACATGGAAAAAGCCGCCGGCCGAGTTCGAAATAGTGCCCTAGGTTAAGCACAGAAGAACTGAGTGAAACCACAAAGAACCTAAGTCAAGTGAGTCGGTTTTCGGCTGAGATTCGAACGGGCGAGATTTCCGAAAACAGATCGAAAGATTTACCGCTTGAACCAAACTTCTCGGTATTCATTTTAAGGAAAATCACAATGAAATTAATTTTACAAAATGTCTTATGTTAGATCACTTTAATTTATCAACCAACGAATGCACATATAATTTCACATAAAACACTTTTAAAACATTTTAAAACACTCCGGCATGTTTCGATCTTGTCAGATCATCATCAGGGAGCTTTGTTCCTTTCTAAAGTTATGTTACAGTATTCACAATTCAATTCGTATTTGCAAACGAGGAATACCCCAAAACGATAAGATTTATAGTATTATGTTTGGTTTGTGACCACACTGTAGGGCGTCGGTTTTATTGTATTCAGAGAAGGTAGCTTAATGGCGTATGAAGCTTGCAGTTCGACACTTCTGTGCGAAATGAGGTAAGGTGAACTGTAGGGTAAAAACGAAATTTAAATCCCCAGCATATGAAGGGTCCTTGCTCAGGGCAAAGATATAATAAACGCACTGTGTGTGTTTTGTGATTCGGTTGTAATGTGCGAGCGAAGAGTCGCTCAACCCGTATTTAAATATTTATTAATGACTGTAATTTAACGAATTAACCTGGATTCCCAAGACAAAGATGTATATATTACTCAGACCACCGGCGCAGAACAGGCGCAGTGCCGTGGGGTTTCGTAACAAAGGCGCTAGCCGCTTTTCAACAGCCGAAGTGCAAATATCCCCCCCCCCCCTCAACAAGGGCAACTTAGCTTCAGAGAACGAGGTAAGGTATACCTTTACCGATTTCACTTTACTGATGAAGAGTGGGCTTACGTTGCTGTATGTATTAGTAGACAAAACAGAATAATATGAGGCCCGGAAAATCCCCATAGTTTTCATGGAAGAACACGATTCTACCTAGCAGTCGCAGCATGATATGCTCTCTGTTGTCAAAGAAGAGTTATGATTGGTATGATTTGTTTTATTTTTATCAGTAAAATGGTAAGATCCGAATATTAACAAGAAGGAAATATTAATTTTTATCCTTCTTGGGAATAAACGCAAAAGAGTGATGGTTTCAGTAAGACCCTGTTACGTCACATACGGCACATTCAAGGATGCCAATGATGCGCGAATTCTTATCATGATCGCAGTTTTTCTCGAAAATTGTGGCCTCTCGATCTCCGGATGTAACAACACTGGTTTTTTATCTTTGGGGGGGGGGGGAGTTGAAAGAATATGTTCAAAAATAGGCTGCACACACTATAATAACAGAAACGAAGTATACAGCTACGCATTCCAAGCATCACTGAAGAAGCTTTCCACGGAATTACATTGTACTTTAGGAAAAGAGTGAATGCGTGCTTGTCTAAGCGTGATGGATATTTCAAACGCTTAATATAACATTGTGATTTTGTTAGGCGGTTTCAGTGTGCACTTTGACAAACAGAAAATTTTGCAGTACAGGGTTGCATGACTTCGCTCACTGTTTTTTTATGTTTTTTTGCACCATGCATTGTGGTATAATTACACAACATGAACCAAAGAAATGCACAATTTTCTAAATTAATATTTAATCTGGTGGATAGGAGAGTATGTTCTGGAACACCGTTGCATGTAAAACATACTGTATACTGTACAGCTGTCTGCCCGAAGATGAACCAAGAGGTACGAAACATGTCGGAGACAATAGAAATTAAAATTAAATATTAATTTAGAAAATTGTTCATTACGTTGGTTGATGATGTATAATTCGCTCACTCTGTAGTAACCTGATTTTCGTGACTTCTTAATTTTAATATTCTTAATAACTTCGGATAAATTATTTTGTCATGTAAATATCGAGTAATTAATATACATAATTTATGACGAATACGTAATGTTTAATAATAAAATATTACGAAATGTGTCATAATGCATTATGTTGGTAATGATACAGATAGTGTTAAGATATACAGTGTGTGTATATATATATATATATATATATATATATATATACACATACACACAAGTATGTGTGTGTGTGTGTGTACGTACAAATATATATATATATATATATATACATATGCATATACATAATTTTCATCAAAGTACTTCAGCAAATGGAACTGTGTCAGAGGCTCTTTCATATCCTCGGTGGAGAGAAGTGAAGTGTTTCATGCTTACAAGTTGCACGCCCAGCTCCATTCTTAGCTGCATTCTGAATATCCTGTTTCAGCTTGTTGACGGAATGGAGTATGATGTATGAATGTGAGGAAAAATCGATGTGTTAATTGGCCCTCTGCATGTACAGTACTGCACACACTTTGGATGCGAATTTTTTAATTAATTTGAATTCCAAATAGTTAATTACAGACCTTTATTTCTCCCAAAATTGCTTTATTTTTAATTTTAAATATATGAGTTAGTCATTAGCAGCACACAGCTTTGTGTGTGGCTGTACAAGTGACAGTACAGGCTGTATTTTAAATTAAATCGTCATTAATTATAAGACCACTGCTAAAGCAGAGCGAACAAATGTCGGTGTGTAATTTATTCATTATGCGACTATTTTACGGCAGTATATCATCTGGAAAGTATTTTGAATTCCAGATTATAGGGAATGTATGAGAAAGAGATGGTGACGTGTCCTAATCTGCTATCTCGATGTATGCATGTAGGTTCTGAGGAAAAGCAGGATACTCTGCGTCATGTTATATTTTTGATGGCCGATTGGTGATACTTATAGAAGCGGGCAGATGATCCGCAATGAACTGGAAGCTGTACAACAGTACCAACAGGTCATATCAACAAACGAGGCGAGATATTTTTCATGAATTAATAGAGAAAAGATAGATTTACAGCCAGAAGAAATAAATAATTTATTGATCTCATATAAGCATCTGACGTAACACTGAATATCTGGTACGAGTGAAAACGAGAATATCATTGTGCAATAACGAGGGATACATAACGGAAGTAAATAGTGTAAGTAGTTTTTTTTATACACATGGGTCCGTGCATCGTGAATCGAATTTAATAACTGTCCAACAAGATGCGACTTTTTCAGTTTATTACTTTTCTGTAGGGAGCTCTACATGTTTCGCGTGTTGACACGCATCATCAGGAGCTGGTACAACTGTAATTACAGCTTCTGGTATTGATTAACTGCAATGAGTAAAATACGCTTCTATTAATACTAATATATGATTTAAAATTCTAGATTGGTTATATTGAATGTTACTAGCCTTGACGAATGTAATATATAAAATAATGGTGGATGGTTAAAAGCAGTAATTTTAAATTATGTACAACAAAATACAAAAAAATATATACATATGTACATAATTTAGGTTATGTTGAAGTTCTATCGGAAAAAGCTATAAATAAAGTCAGTTAATACTATCGTGTGTATACCTGATTTAGTTATTATAAAATACTTCGAGAATAACACTATTGAGATCAAAAGAATAGTAATTACAGTTGTACGACCTCCTGATGATGCGTGTCAACACCCGAAACATGTAGAGCTGCCTACAGAAAAGTAATAATCTGAATAAGTCGCATCTTGTTGGACAGTTATTAAATTAGTTTAAGCATGTGTCAGCTGTTATTAGTTCTGTACAGCGAAGGTCAAGATACCTATTCTTGCCACTGTCATGAAGACGCGACGGAGCTGACGTTTAACTCCTCGTGTTATTTTCTGTACTAGATGTTGGTGAGTGGTCAGCCTCGCGCTATGGCCACTTCACCTAGTGGGGAAAGATACTGGTGAACAGGAGACGAAGTGGGTCTGGACCGACTTGCGAAGAAAACCATCTCTTTCCTCTGCCGGCAATCTGACCGTCACTTGTCCTGGATTAAATTTTGTGGGGATAACCAATATTTTAAAATGTTATGGTGTAGTGTAACCTTGTGAAACGATTAGTTACTTCATAGGTTTTTACGCTGAGGATTTGTTATAACTTCGTGCAAACACAAGCTAGAGGACCACACCTTGTCGGATGTCCGCGACGGCTTATTCAATGTACGCGCAACTACCCTCCATTTCTGAAATCCGTTTTAACTAGCTCAGGGCCTGTTAGGTTCTCACGTGGGACTCTTCTCCAAGGAGTTATACTGCAGCCTTTTCGTATAAACCCAGTGGCTTGATTTAAATTAATGTTCTGTGCCTGCGAGTGACTGGGTGGTGGAACTTGGTGAATCGCGTAAATACATGGTCGTTGCACATCATGGAGAAAGTGATTAAAGTATTTTTGGAAGTGACGTGAAGATTTTTATTGGAATAAACTGATTATAATATCTTTAGATACTTCGACCCTGACGAATTTCGTTAAAACGGGGATTATTTAATATCCCCAGTGATCAGTAATTGTGGACGTGTGTTGGAAACAACCGAAGTGCACATGTGATATCACGGTATCTTGGTACTTAATGGTTATAATTCAGCCAGAAAAGAAGGCCCACGCTAATCGAACAGAAACTGTGACCATATTGACCGTTCTTGACGTCAGTACAAAAGTCATATCTACAAAAGCATACACGTAATAATAATAATAATAATAATAAGTGTAAAGACATTACAGTATAAGTAAATTGCACGTCAAATGTAAAAAAGGGTACCAGTAATAACAGCGGCAAACTAAATCCGTCTCAAAATAACTCAGAAAATACCTTAATAAAATAAACTCCAAAACATGACATCAAGGAACTACATCAGACAGCCATACTGGACCCTGCACATACAATTCTTTAAGTACTAATGTAACAGTACGAAGCTTTAATCAGAGGAAATAAAATTACTTGCAGCCTAAATTGTAAACACAGAATAGCTGCAACACATATACCTTAGAAACGTGGTTTGTTTCGTGTATGTAATTTTAAATACCGTCTATAAAAAAAGACAATAATAATAATTGAAACTGTTGGCTAGGAGGATAGTATAGCAGTACGTTTACAGAGAAATGTGTACGTATTCATGTTTCTTACACAGACTGTAGGAAAATGTCACCAAATACAAACAGGTAATAAATGTTTTGAAAATGTGGACAAACGCAAATATTTGGGAACGACACTAACAAGTAAAAAGTGCTTGTGCTGTTAATCAAAACCACGTTCATTAGAAGACAACTTTCTTTGCCTAGAGGACTACATGTTTCGGCTCATTCGTAGAGGATCATCAGGCAACAGTATAAATAATATGAAAGAATAAACACAACAAATAATTCAAAGCTATTGAAGTCTCAGTCTAACAAGCAATACACTGAGCTGTGTTTTTATGTATGTTGAAGCCATGTTAAAATTAGAATGTGTATTAAAATAATACATTAACTTTCTCTGGCGTTTTCAATTAGCTCTTTGCCAAAATTTCTGATTTTTGCTCCACCTTATGATCTGTATTTGCATTAAGATTGTGAAAAACTTCAGAAGATTATAATATTTTGTTGTTATATAAAAGCATTCGTATTCCGGATGCTAGTCGTGGTGTTACTAGATACCACTTTCTGAAAAAACCGTGTTGATCTGGAGGGATGACTGTGTTTGTATTGATGAAAATATTAATACCGTTTTTGGAGGAAAAGCTCTCTATTTTTAGTGTCGATTAATCGAAACGAACAGTAGACAGTTCCCACAAATTTAATTCCGGGAATGCTTAGGGCTGACAATCCTACCACCATCCTGTGCCAATTGTCTAGAAATTATTGGAGCTTCAACCTCCTGGATCCCCATTTCTTTTCCTTTAAAAATGCTATAATATAATTAACTTTGATGTAACGTATGTTGAGTATTAAATAAAACTTCAGTAGTTTTAAGGGTGTAAACGTATTTTGAAATAACGTTACTTATAGCATATCGCGGCTGTTAAAAATGGCTTGTGGTGTGGTGTTTTTGGCCCACAGTTTCAGAAACACTGAAAAAACAGAATACGTCCAGAGACTGATCAAAATTCTGTCAACGTTGGGAGAAGTGGATGAGTGTGCGCTTTGTTTGGCTGACTTGAAAGAAAAATACGCAGTTCATAACCATTCTGTTTACTCTGACAGAAAAAAAAAGTTAGGTACTTTTCGTATTTTTTGCTTAAAGTATTATCGACATGTTCGATACGAGAAGTTTTCGTTTTGCAGATAGGCTAATGTACAGCAGCTCAAATTGAAATAAATTCATATGAAACGCATTGTAAACTTTAACAGTTTTTTTTAAATCCGATCCCTGTCCTTTGTCACAACACTGTAAAGCCTTGAACTGATGGCCTCATGTGATTATTTTTGTTACACAAACCTACGTACCTCACTCTGCGCGAGGTTCAGTTAACTTTCGGAAGGACGGTACAGTATGGTGGATTTGGTTTTAGGGTTTTAGCCATTTCGTGGACTATCCTATAGACAGAAACCACCGTTAGGTCCAGTTATGTGACTAGGGTCAGTGAAGGGGCTTGTGCATCTTGTCCGCAGCATTGTCGATTCTTATACTGAAATGAAAAATAAAATCTGTGTCTATTTGAATATACTCGTAGGTGCCTTGCATGTGTGATGATTGGTTTGTAGATCCAACTTTATATAAACTAAACTACAAATACTCCCTGATTATGGCACACGTAGTGTGCCGAAACATGTTGGAGAATTAACAACGTGTGAAAAATAAGTGTCGTGCCTATAAAGTTGGTTCCACAAAATAACAACCTTGTCTATTAAAACAAGAAAGGCAGAGTATTTGTACTATAGCATTGTGTTGTGTTCCCTTAACCATGGTTGCTATGGAAAAGCAGCAATGCTTTCTGTTACTATTGAGCCCCTTTTTACTGCCAGTAACATAGAAGTATTGGGCGTTGCGCAAAAATTCTTTTATAGCGAATTTACTTCGCCGGCAACAGAAAAACCTACTGAGGTCTGCGTGTAAAGTGCTCGATATATTTGTCTAATTTCAACCAAATTTGGAGTTTCTCGACAGATTTTTATGAACGTCCCCAATATCAAATTTGACGGGAACGTGTCCATTGGTAGCCGTGCTGATAACCTACGGACAGGACATGACGAAGCTAACAGGCGCCTTTCTTGTCTAGGCGAATGGGCCTACAAACTAGTCCGACCGTGTTCTCTTGAGGAGAGACTGTTGGGTGTAGAGAGAACCATATGAAATACTTAAATACAGTGTGTGTGCCAAAATGGAAAATTTCTTAAAGTTGCAGCATGTGGTACATATACTGCGGCTTTGAACAGTTATGTACCCAAGACAGTAAACCTACCCGTACACGATCCATACGAACTCAGCTCTTTAAATATTGAGAATAATTCCTTCTCGGTTATGAAAATTGTATTGGGAAAAGAATCGCGGTTTGTTCCGAGATGCATACAAGACGCATTCATAGAAACTGTAAGCGGAATGTTGAATTTTTAACACTAAACTTGATGATGCAAAAAGTAACTGCTAAACTTTAAAATAAAACGTTCATCTTGTATTACTCAGAACACTAAGGCGCAGTGAAGAAATAGAGATTAATAAAGTCCAGTGGGATTTACACGTACGTACACCTTCTTCATTGTTAAGCTGATATTCAATCTCCAGGCAGGCGTTATGGGTTATATCATGGTCAGCTTATACACCGGCGTCTTTGATATTTGTCTTCAGCTCTTCTAGTGATACTGACAGCGGAGGAACACAGACGTTGTAAAAACCTCGGAAAAAAGAAAAATCTTTGTGTGAAATGTGGTGAGATTGGCTTTGTTTTATATGACCTCGACCGTGAAGGTGTGAACGAGGAACACGTCTGCCCGTGTATGATCTCGCATTTTGTGGAAGTGCAGTGGAGCACCTTCTTAATCTTAAATCAGATTTATAATTTTGAGGTTACACTGCTAGCAGATCCTGTAACTTGCTGATACAGATAATCTTTTCCCTGATGATTCTACAAATAAAAGTTGATCATAAATTTTCTCCTCAGAAATTTTTTGAAAATGGATTAGATTTGTGACCGTCTCTTCATATCGGAGTGGCTGAAAGGGGTTTTAATTCTGCCTCTGGTTTGCAGATTTTACCAGGTCACACACTGCGGCAGAGGAAATGTCGCATCATCACTGAAGGCTAAGTTGTTCGTAATCGTATCATTATTAGACACCATTCGAAAAACTCTGAAGACAGACATAAGGTTTAAATTTTGTAATACTCTTTCCATGCATTGATAATCAAAATATTGCAAAAGGTCCAACTCTGGCTAAATGACCAACTTGATGCATGACAAAACGTTTATTATTATAATCCTCTATATATTTCGAGCAACGCTGTCATCATCAGGGGGTCAAATTGTATTAATACAGCATCTGGTATAGTTCTCTCTGTAAGTGACCGTCCGGTGTGCAGGACTATAATAATAAACGCATTATATAACGTAATTGTGCGTCAAGTTGGTCCTTTACCCAGAGTTGTACCAGTATGCACGGTCAGCAAAACATAAAAAAAGTCCAACTGCTACGAATAATTTTGCATGGCGTTTTTTACAAATTTATTTGACATGTACTTTCCCTGATGAGGTTACTTCAGGGATTGGAACATTGTGGAGTTATTTATTTTTAATATTTTAGCCAAACATAAGTGTGATAGAGAAATTGTTCATTTGGTCGGCTTTTGTATTCAATAGGTGTGGGTATCAGTCAATAACACAACAATGTCTAAAAAAGATGTTTAATAAAGGATGAAGTAAACTACATGTTTCGGCCTAATGTGGCCATCATCAGGTTTACATCCGAAAGTATGGTGGTATTGCTTTACAGGATTGGTATGGATATGTCAC
>Ga0123354_10006413_pt1 | contig 17466 bp, 9 predicted proteins | sample TergutLab28metaG_2_FD_97872 | JGI IMG/M metagenome (GOLD analysis project Ga0123354, IMG submission 97872) | Labiotermes labralis P4 segment gut microbial communities from Petit-Saut dam, French Guiana - Lab288 P4 | ecosystem: Host-associated > Arthropoda: Insects > Digestive system > Gut ...
CGAAGGTTCATTACCGCACTCACAAGCGTCCGCCACCTGTCCCTATCCTGGGCCAACCCAATCCAGTCCACAGACCCATATCCCACCTCCTGGAGATCCATCCTAATATTATCCACCCATCTATGCCTAGGTCTTCCCAGTGGTCTCTTTCCCTCCGGTTTCCCCACCAAGACCCTATACGCCCCCCTCTCCTCCCCCATACACGCCAAATTTTGTATATCATTGTAATTAATTCTGCCTTCCAATTTTTATTGTACCTCCACTCTCTAAGAGGTACAACTTAAGTAATTTTAGATGTGTGCTGCAAGAAGGTCCAGTACTTTGTGCAAAAGTACTCAACCAATGGATTCACATCTTCTGGAATGTGCCACTGTGTCACTGGCTGAGTGGTTCCAGACATTTTGAAGGATTTAAGTGCCTGCATCTTAGGGTCAAACAGGCCAAGTCCAAGCAATTGTTTCATCTTGACTATGCAAACCTGAAGATAAAGGCACTACAATTCTTCACAATGTCTGGAACTACTCACCCAATGACACCAAGTCACATCCCAGAAGACCTGAGTCTTTAGCAAAACTGCTGTGAGAACTTCACAACCTGTAACTCTGGCAACACAACACTTCTCTGGTTATGCAGCCTTAGCCCTTCACAGCAGTCAGTGATACTGATAACTGGACACTTAAAAGTTTCAATGTTGCTGCAGGTAAAACAGAAACATGGGCATATCTGTACGGCCCAATGGCAGTGCTACTTTTTCTCAATACTGTCTACTTCATGTGGACAGCATGGCACCTCTGGAAGGACTGTCAGGGCCAGTCTGCACCCAAACTTAGACGTCTGAGATTCACGTGAGTGTTCATTCTTCAGTGTCTTTGTGATGAAGATACACAGAGTACAGGGGTGAAGGCCACCAATCACAACCAAGTTTTATGTTATACTATTATATAACACCAATGCAACATGTTTCAGCTTACGTATTAAAAGCCATCATCAGAAATTGCAGTACCAAATACAAGTAATTTTGTAAATTACATTAAACCATTGTTCATGTCAGTATATACATCTGAGGTCTCAACTTTACATTTTTCATATGATAAGCTGAACTCATTAAAAGTTTTTTGAGCACATACAGATTCCACAAAAAGCAATAAAAAGAAGGGTTTAGAATTGAATAGTTGAAAGTTAAAATTAATGTCTAGTAGTTCTGGGTGAAAGCAAAAATTCTGTAATACATAGTTGCTCGGCCTTGTGGGGGACCCCCGTAAATTTTACAGTAATTTGAACTATGTTCTGAATTAGAGTTTATTCTCTATGGTATGTCATTCCTTGTTTTATTTTTATTTAATACTCATTCTGCACATGTTTCATAAGGTAAATGTAAACAAGAGGTGTTCAACTGCTCACTGGACAGTTGTTGTGTAGACCTTCTTTCACTAACATCATAAGGGAAGTACTTCTCTCACAACATAATACCTTTACTCTGTGTTCTTAAGTGCATCAGTCATGGACTCCATGAGATAGCATCAGCAACAGATGAATGTATCAACATGGAGCAATGGTGGCATCATGTACAGAGGTAAAAAGCAGCATACTCACAAAAAAGTTTGACCCAGTGCCACTCTGTCCACCACAAATCCCACACAAATAGGCCTGGAACTGAACCCAGGCATACGGTGTGAGATGGTGGAAACTGTCTAAGAAGTCAGTACTGTAGAAAATGCACATTATACACAAAGAAGATTGTAATTAAGGGTGTAATGTAAAAGGTGCACCATCAGAGCACATATGAAGTCAGTAAGGTACAGGCAAGACGTCTTTCTCTCCTCCAAAGTGTCCAGACAAGTGCTGGGCCCAGTCAGCCAGTATTTAAATACTGGCTGCACAAGGGATGGAAAGATGAGCCAAAGTCTACGCATTAGTTACACATGCTAAAATTTGCTAAATATTTTCCTTCTCCCACAGATGTCTCCTGTACCTCAAGCTCTTTCTTGTTATGGGCATTCCATGGATATTTGAATTAATCTCTGACATTGTGGATGAACGTACTGGTTTCTGGTAAGTATGCATTACACTAACATCACCTCAGACTGCAGTAATGCAATAACACTCAACTCTTAGCAATGGGTACATCCCATACGAAAATTTAGTACAAAAATCCTAACACACACTTATCAACACAACAAATGTTTAACTATTCATCCAATCATCTGCCCTCCAATGTAAGTGTATACACATATTTGTAGGCATTTCTGGCCGAGTAACAATATGCCATTCCAACAACTCTTTTTCCATAAATCTTACAGATAAAAGGCACCAATTGTTAAAATGAATGAGTAGCAGAAATTTAAATCAGGACAAAGTTTTTACCCCAGTTTCAATAATACTAATGCTGCAAACATTGTGTATCAAAACCCTGATTTCTGCTCCACTACAAACAGGAGATATGCAATGCCACACTATGTTGGAGACAGCATTTTTACATTTTAATATTCCACTTATATTTTAATTTAAACAATTTTTTAATAACACTCTACGTCTATCAACTGTTATATGATAATAATGTATATACTTTTACCATTTACTTAAAAGTTAAAACAATATCCTGCTTATATCTTTACAATATACTAGGTCTTTGACAATGGTTACTGTTGGTAGCTGAAACTTGCAGGAACACAAAAACCAAGCTTTGTGCAGTAACTGGAAATAAACTGTGTATCACACAACTACATGGAACATGCATAATATTAATTTTTAAGACTGGTATAGTCCTTCCAAAAAACTTACAATTACCATGCATACACAATATATAGTTATATTTATAATGTATTTTCATACCAAATTTCACATTCTCAGCCCCCGTTCTTCATAAGTTATTGCCATCAAACTGAAAACTAAAGGAAATGTCCACACAACCACCAGGCTGTTGTTTTATGTTCCACAACATATTTTTTAAAAGATCTACTACCACCCATAATTGGAAGACCTACAGTACTGTCACTCCTCCTCATAAGTTGATGTGTTTGCCATGTTATTACTTGCAGCTGGAAATTAAAAAGTGCAGTAAAGAGGGCTGCACAAAAGATCAATTATGGCCGAAGTGCACAGGTCACTGCAGTGCCAACCCTTATTGCATTCTACTCCGTCTCCACTACAAATTCATCAACTGGCAATCGTTAAAACTGACAGTGTACATAGAATTTGGACCTCACAATCATATACCTTCTCTTAAGAAAGGGAAACACATTTCTGTTTGTTCAGTAGCTATTTTAAACTCCTCCTCAATAACAATTTCATACTACTCCCTCTAGTTTAAAGCAGAAGACAAAGAATCATACTTTTTCTTTCACACTTCCAGGTTAGTTATGGACATCCTGAACTGTCTACAAGGACTAATCATTTTCTTGATATTGGTAGTTTTTCGAAAGAAAGCCCTTCGTGCCCTTGTCAAAAATCGACCATGGGGATTTAACTGTCCTAAGAAATGGGCAGCAGGAGTGGATGAAGAATCTGAACACATGCTGGCAGAGGAAGAAGAGCTCTCACAAACACAGACCAGAACAGCTTGAGAATCACAGACAATATGTGCAAATGTGGCAAAATAGTGTGGCCAAGCACTGCTATACAGCTGAGTGTGAAAGTGGCATTAGCATCTCATTCTAAGAACAGTGAAGGATAGAAGGGCAGCTGTAACAACCGCAGCTAAGAAAGGACAGACCTATGGCTTACAGCCAGTATTTTTCTCCATTTCTTTCTAATGTCCAACAATATAGGACACGTCTGCTAAGCAAAACATTTCAGGTGCATTCACGTAACCACAGCAAAAAATAAACACTGGTGACTCCAGTGAACATGGTAGCAAAGGTATAATGGTAACTTTAGTAATAATGGCAACCATGGTACCAACTGACCTGTAACATCCACAGCAACACTGGTAACTTTTGTAACAAGGGCAACCATAATGTTACTAACAAAATAGCCATAAATGTAGGTAGTGCTTCATGTGAAGTGTCTGTTATTTTGGTCCGGTGTTAAACAAACTCATACTTTCTCAACTGATTTTAGTAACAATCCCCACTGCATGAACATTCATAGAAATCCATCAAGTAGAGCTGAGTTATTCCATACTGATAACAGCAGAAGAACAGACAGACAGACAGACAGACATGATGAATGCAATATTCATTTCGAAACTTCACAAACATGCCTAAAATTTATTTAAATGCAATTCTGCACATAATATTACCGTATCTCAGGCATAATACTGTTTTCAGTAGTTATCGCTACTGTGAACTGTGCACTTAATATTCACAGAACACACACTTTTCTAAAAAGCAGGTAAGTTGTCATACAAGACAAATGAAAGTAATAGGAGTTTCATGTGTGATATTTAGATCCTTGTCTCAAGAATTAGTTCTATATAAAACCAAATTTACACTTGTTTTACAAGCAGAATAATTTTAAGTATTAAAATTTTAAATCTGATACCAGGAGTACCAATGACTGCACCTGAGGTCCTGAGCATTCACCGATATTTTGATTTTTCATGTCACCAAAGAGGCTAAGTACAGTGAAGGTTAGACTTTGGCACTCCAACATGCAATCTACAGTCCAATTAATATGAAGACATCCATCAAACAAAACAATATCAAATACTGAAGTTTAACAACTTAAGGACTACACTTTCCAAAGTCATACTGTCCACAATGACATTGCTACATTACAAACTTAACTTATTCTCACAAGCAGCCAACATATGAGGCTAATTCACAATTGAGGATTCTGCCTATCTGTGAACCAGTACGCTGCCCAATTCAAGAGGAACAGAAGCCATAGTTAAAACAATGATATGGAATTAAAATAGTTTCCTCTTTTTAATTAAACATTTTCTTTTCAATTTGGCAACCCAGTTAGTGCAGCACTCCATGTAGCCTCCTAGATGGGCTGCCCCCGTGAACAAGGGGTGCCCTCTCCTTGACAACATCACTGATGCTTGGGGTCATGAGGACAAGAAGGCAGCAAGGAGGACCAGTATGTACAGCCTGACAAAACTTACAAGTTTACAAGAAATAACCATATTATTATGTATGTGATGGCTTTCACAGCTATCAACATAAGCTACAACAGGATGCAAGCATAACACAGCTCTACCAGTCTCAGAAAATATTTTGTTAACTGCAACTGTAACCTCTTGTATGCATAAATGCAATGAGATAAGAAAGGAAAAAGCCTCGACCTGTGATACATACTGGTAAATGTAGGCCTGTAGGCAGGCAGGCATGCAGTACTTCAATGACTCCTGTGAAATATTTCATCCAAATAATTTGATTTGAATTTATAAATAAATGACTCATATTTTGTATGATAAAACATTTATATTAATCACAATGTATTTGATTAACCTTCTGAAGCCTGAAGTTAAATGAAAAAGTGTTTCCAAATTTTTTTCCACCTCCATTACAACACACAGCACATACAAAATGACACATTTACACAAGTTTTTATTCCTGCAGCTTCAGCAACATGAACACACACTTCAGAATTATGCACTTCACTATTAAAGAGAGTATATTTTATTGCCAGGTGGCTCACCTCACAGCACATGACATAATTCTACACAGCAATGATGATGGTGCTTTCTCTGCAGTGCTCATGCCGGTGATAAGAAATACCCTTTGTGGGTGTATCAAAGTTCAAAAGTTAGGAAACAACAGTAAGAAATGAAGGTGTGAACAATTCTTTAAGTAGTCATATTACAGGCTAATTTTCTATTCTACTATGACACTATCACATAGATTGGCACAAAAATCACTTGGCACTCACAATGAACAACAGAAAGGCTTTCAACACTGATACTCTCAATGAAACTGATGACAATATGTAGCTTTTTTGAGACAGTAAGCATTCCAGAAAGGCTTAAACAATGTGTCGATGGTTGTCTGTAGAGTCACAGTGACTCTCATGCCAGCCTGTACACTTATTTTATGGGTTCATTTTTACATCAAAATGTATACTAGCTTACAATACAAATGTGTCCAGTAACCCATTCATTCAAGCATTTTATGTAAACTTTACCATACAAAAAATAAAAAACACCCACAAGACTGCAAAATGAATCTGTCATTTTACTACCAAGTTCTTTGGTGCTGTCTGATCTTTCCTCAGCTACCGTACAATCATCTGATTTGTACTGCACCCACAATTTGCTGACAATCACACATATTTATCCAAAAATACATACATGTGAATTATCCCACTAGCAAATATCTGATTTGTAATCTACCACCTTATCACATATCATATGCACTACCAACCCTCACACCAGCAAGGAATAACTTACAGTACTATATTTAATTACTCACTGTCTACAACCAGCAGGCTACACAGTCTACACCCAGTGCACATCATAAGTATCCCATTATCTCACCACTGTGGTTCTTGTGACAAACCCAAAGTGCTACAGTCCTTCAAAACAACAGGAACTATTCACCCACCAACAAAATATAACATGCCAGAAGACCTGAATCTCTTGCAGAACTGTTACGAGCACTATGCATACGGTAATCACCAAGTGAGAAATTTACTCTCATTTATGCTTAATACACTGAAATTCATCACTACCATTTTTTTCATATCCAAGACTGCAGTGACTGTACTGTCAAGTGGTGAGGTGATCACTGGAACTGATGACTGCCACACAGCAGTGACAAACCACTTCTGATTACATTTGACTGTCCAGTAATTGGTTAGATGCTGCTGTGATCTAAATCACTGCCAAACTGGCATACTTAAGAAAAATGAAAACAAAGACGTCTTTTCCCTTATTCTGCTTTGTTTTGGTGTATTTTAACTTCCTGAATATGCTGATGTAACTTTTCTTTGTTACAGTTTTAGCCTTCAGTACACCTTATGAGTCACACTTATAATGGCAAGTTTCTGTTCAGGTGTCTCTTTTATTGTGTCCCTGAGCATTACAGCTTTGTCACACACATATCCTGGCTAAACCAGGCCATCATACAAAACCTGCCAGTTAGGGACATTACAGAAGGAACACCAGTATTTTAATATGCTCAATGTACGTTCGTTGTCATCAATTTCTGTAGAAGCCAGGATAGCTCAGATGGTATAGTGACTAGGCTATGAGGTTGTGGCCCGATGGAAACGGATTCGATTTCCGGCAGGGGTAACAGATCTTGACGGCAGCACAGTAGTACTTTTTTGAGAAAACATTAAATTTGGCACTTAACTCCTTGCATTAATACAGTGTACAACTCAGTGTCTGAAATATTTCTTAGTTCTTGACGAGGTTCAGTAATGAAAATAAGTATTCCCGTGGACGAGATAAAATCTCCAATCTCTCAGTGAGTTTCCGTTTTATTTCAGATACAACGGCGACTCGTGATACATACGTATTTGAACCAGGAATCTTACGTTTCGTACTATGTTCGATAGACGGCAGACGTTTGAAACAAGGAGTCACAGGCAAGCAATGCACAATGCCAGTAGCACGGATTACCGTGCTACTGGCATTGTGCGTCGGGAAGTACGAAGGAGTAGTGTTATGGGAGCATATTCAAGGTCGATGTCTGTGAAATACCAACGTCGTAAACAAAGATGTGACACTGTATGAGCTTCAGTTATTTCATTTGTGATAACAAAGGCTGTAAAATTGGGCGCAATGTTCCGAAGCAATATAAAATTGGTACTGTTCGGGTTATGTCTCCTGACAGATACCTGCCTGTTTACTGCTTTTCCTACGGTCACGGGAATCGAAGGTAAACTTTTCTGTGTGATATATGAAATTATGACTGAATTGGCCTGTCAAGTCTCATACATTTTATTTTAATTTCGCTCCCATCTTTAACCTCAATCTGCACTAGAAACCGATTCCGAGTGCCGCGAGGGTTAAACTTGAAATAATTCGTTGACATACAACATCCGAACTCGCAGGTAAAGGTAAAGACTTTTCAGGGGGGGGGAGAAGAAATAAATCTCTAGGTGAAATAAATCAATTTCATATCTGTCATTTCTTGGTATCAGGTCAAGTTGGGGCCAAGATGCATTCTATTCACAAGCTCTGATGAAGCGTCAGACTGGTGTACGACTAAAGTCATTTTAGAGGCCACTCTGTGGAGTCCCAGACATAAATTAGATAACTATGTTAACTGCATTTCCTGTAATATTTCAAACCACTTTACAAAACATCTTCAGATAAAAATAATTACTGACTGCACTATGGGGCTGGCACCATGTATGAGTGGGCTGTGTTGTCAACCATCAAAGCAAACTGCATTGATATTTTTAAAAAAAAGTGCATTTGCAGTAACAAACTGCATATGTTAGCAAAATGAACTGTGCTATATATAATACTCAGAATTTCTCACAACCTTTGTGCATGCCAAGACCTTACAGTTACCATAATTATGCTTGAAGCACAACCTATACATGCTGCTATTGCCTGTGGGTAACTGAAATCTAATCAAAACTGCTTATTTAAAAAAATTCAACTTTGTACTAGGTGCTTTAAGGTTTAAGGTTCACATTCATCAGCCACAGCACAGGACAAAAACATGAATATCAAACACAAAGAAAAGCCAGTGAACCACTCTGGCATTAGCAGGCAGCACATACAGACATTATTCCAAAACAATTTCCTAGTCTTGAGACTGTCTGTTACAGCATTTACTCAATTCTCTACTGCTGTGAATGCTATTTCTGTGTATTGCATATATGAGAATTTAATAATAACAGAAAGCTGAGCTTTATTACTGTGTAATGCATCTTGTTATTCAAGATCTACAAAATAAGGGAGAAAGAAATGATTTGGTGAGAGTGCAGAAGTGTTGTGAGCAACATGAGCTGATGGTTGATTCTCACTGTGTGCATGGCAATGAGACTGACACTGGACTATGGTCACCAATGTTTACGGGTGAAGATGGACAAAGTAATGTGCAGCTTCCAGGCTTTACAGTGGTTACTGGAATACCACAATGTCCAAGGCAGCTATGGTCAATCTATTATTATTCAGACTCACATGATCGTCTAGTATTACTTCCAAATGGGGTACTACGACACTATGTCACACATCCTGATGGTGTTGAAGTAATTCAGGAAAATGATCTGCTTCAAGAACACCAGAATGAGGAAGGTGATACTCAGTGGCATCATGACTACCAACAAGGAAGTTACTGCCTTGATAAGGTATGTCAAGTGATTGGTATGGGTCATACTGTCTCAACCTCGTTATCCTGAGTTTACAATGTTTCATACACACATTTATGTTGTATCACTCAAAATTCTGAATAGAGTGGACACAGACATTGCTATCAAATCCTACAAAATATTAATGTTAAAATATCGGGGAATGAACAACAAATTGGGATGGCACTGCAAGGTGGAAATTAAGTAAACATTAACCACCCTCAAAACTTTACAAACAAATTATACAGAGAGCAAAAAGAGGCTCAATCTTAGTGACATTCAGTGTGCATCACATAATCCAACTGTCACATAAAATGTACACATGACACTGCTAACAGAATAACTCCATACTCTCGAACTTTACAAACAGGTTTACTAGAACATCAACTCCACACTGCAATATTAGATGTGCAGAGAGTTCTGCACAAATATAACAGTAATGGTAGTTAAATCTTTCATGTAAAAAAATAAACTGTGACACAGTAGGGCTCATAGCCATAGCTTTAACTATATTTTTTTTAAGTATTGTAAGGATTTTAGATATACAAGCAGCAGTTCTAACAATGCTGCTGGCAGTGCTCCTTTTTTATCTTGTTATAAAAGTGACTTTCCTGGCTTGATGTTGGCAATGTATGCTGAAACATGTAGCTAGAGATAAACCAGTTATCAAGGAAATGTGAACTCCTTACTCAGACATCTGAAAGCTAGTAAGTTACACAGGACAGGGCTTACAGGCCTAAACCTGCAACATTCATGATGATGACAAATATGATGATGGTGGTAGAGGTGGTGGTGGTGGCAATGAAACAGTAAGAGTGCTGACATGGAAAGTGAAGTACATGGATCTACACTCTAAGTTCCCATAGAGAGAAATAAATCTGGCAGTGCCATGGCTTATGCAGTTACTAGCCAGTCTCTGGCCACACAGACCCAGGCTGAATAATTGCAGACAAGTCCAGTATCACTGGGGCAGGCTTTTCTCCAAATATGTCAGTTTCACAACACCAATGCTCTTTACTCTTGCACTAATCTGTAACTGTTGTGGTATACTCTTAGCAGCTCAAAATGTTATTAAATAATGCATTTCAAAATAGACAAGAACTCAATCCAAGTACCTTGATTCTGTAATCCATAGAACATAGGATACAGCCACAATTTCATTAAACCTTTTTCATTTTTTTAAATGACAGTCGTCTTTTGGGTTTTGGCATCATGTAGTGGCTCAATGTTCTGATATTTCAGAGGCACATACTGCCTCCATCTTCAGGGTGACTGAATTAAGTGGACACTATAATGATATAGAGAAGAATCAGTCACCCCAAAGGTGAAGGCAGTACACTACTTCAAAACATTTGAATGTTTGGCCACTAAACAATGCAAAAAGCCAGAAGACAACAGCATAATTTTGTATTTTTCTCTATAGGTGATACTGACACTTGGGCAGCGGGAAGCACAAATAGCTATTGTCTGTGTTCCTGACATTGGTGCTGGCAAAACAGACGTCACACACCACCTTATGCAACGCATTTTGAAACCCATATGCCGTGGTTTAGCCATCATCTGTTACCTCATAATAGCTGTTGTCTATTTTGTTATGCCTCAACTGCGAGATCTCGTTGGCAACATTCTAACGTCAATTTCTCTGTGCCTCATAACCAGTCAGGCTGCCAATCTAGTCCGCATCTTCACTGAATTCACCAGCCACGTTAGTTTCCTGGTAGCAGGTGCGTTCTTTAAGCCAGCAACAATACTTTATGTTTTTATGTCACAGTTAAGTGTTTTCTACATACCATGATACAGCAGTATTTATCAATTTCCTTATTTGCTATTAACAATAAATTTGGAACTCAGTCCTTTTTTTATGCTAACTTGCTTTATTACTGAAGGATTTATGTTTTCATTAGTTGTGTAAGGTACATAACATTGTGCAGTTGCCATTTAAGTTGCCTATCATCTTCAGTTATATTTATTTTACGTGATTTTGGGTTATTTTTCTAGACATTGTGATGTATGTCAGCCTAATGGCCGCTTTCTTTTGGCTCAATAGTTTGGGTTACTACATCTGGAAAACCTTCAGGTATGTCTGTCTCTTCTCAGCCAGAGCAAGCCATTTATATCAGTATATATTTTAAGTGTTTTGTGCATTCGAAATTCATAACTTCAATCTGATCCTAATTTTGTTCGGGTCAGCTGTAAATGACGTGCGTTGCAGTAAACTTTTAGCCTCATCCTTTTCTATATTTGACAGAAATGCTACATATATTTAATGGAAGAATTTGAAACTGTTTTCACAGATCTAGGAATGTCTTTCTGCGGGTGACTGATGGTCGAAAATATTGCTACTACTCTTGTTATGCGTTGGGTGCAACATTTATGATGGCCAGTATCGCCATGTTTGCACATTTCATGCTGGAGAACAGTTCTAAAAGCTCACCACCTTCAACACAGACTAGCATAGGTCAGTTCATGATATTTCTGGTATAATCAATAGTTCTATAAAATGTAAATTTGTCCCTGTGCACACCATGATGGCAAACAGGGGGAGAAGAGGTACAGTTCCATATTTTGGCCTCCTTACCCCTTGGCAAAGAACTTCTAGTACCCACTGAACAGGAGGCTAGGTGGTCCCTGCAGCTGGTACAGATGTTTTGATAAAGAGACACATTTCCTATGCCTGCCAGAAATCAAACCCCAGCTTGTCCAGCCAGAAACATAGTGACTATACTGACTGAGCTACCCTGTATAAATCATGTTGTTGATAAAATACATTCCTGCAACTGTTTACATTAAATGGACTTAGTTGTCATCTCTGCCCCTCATATTTGACTCATGCTGTGTGCATTATAAACTGAGGGCTAGAAATATGCCATGTGTTGGTTCCAACAGCATGATAATCACCTATCAGCAAAATGCGAAACAGGCTGTGTAGTATCATTATGTGAAATTCAGCAGATGCCAGACTGGACAAAATTTCCAATTATGAGGATGTGTTTCCTTGACAGGTTGGCTTGGTAAGGCAGTTTTCTTCACTCCTATGGCCTTCACAATGCTGGCAGACATATTCTTTTATCTAACAACAGGGCGCACTATCAGTCAGATGTCTACATACGGAAGAATCCATCATAAAATGAAGTACAGGTAATGATGTTAGTCTGAGCAACATATTGCATTTGGTTACAGTACCACCCAGTCAAAAACAGATGACCATCATGTGTAAAGCTATACAACAGAAGGCAGTCCATACTTTAGTGACACTTCTAATCTCTATAAGCAGTGGTTCCAACAAAGAAATACAGGAATGGATATGCTTGTTCTGTTGACAACATTCACACAAAAATAGGTTCAAATCTGCTCTTAAGCTTTGCTGGATTATTTTCTACACGATGACGTACATTTGTGTATATACAGTGATGATCTGGGTACAGCCAGCTCATTTGGTACATTACAGGTACTGTGAGAAACTAAGGATTCAGGTGTGCTTGTATGTGTCAAGAAGTGAGTGGTTCCTAATGTTTTGAAGCCACTGTAATCGTTCAAAATGTCGAGAACCACTCACCCGGCGAAACAGCATTGCACACCAGAAGACATGAACCCTCAGCAACAGCAGTGTAAGAACCTCAGATCATGCAAGATATATTTTTGACTTCACTATGACTACAGTGTGGTGCACATGTGTGTAGTACAAAGAATGAATAATCACTGTTTCACTTGCACTTTCATGTAGATCAATCACAGCTTCTTTATGTTTTAGTCTCTTGAAGGCTGTAACTTCTGCCACATAAGTATTCACGGTCAAAGATGTTCATGTATTTCCCAAATTTCCATCAGAATTTAATGCAGGATGTTGTGCTTGTTAAGAATTATAAGAAAATTATAGCAAGGGTCACCTATGAGTGACAGTGCTACATGCACAAAATCAAACTGGAGAAGTCCACAGCATTTCTCTTTGTCCAGTCACTATGACTATGCAATAGTTTCATCGTGCTAAGCCATATGGTTAACAGTTCCACCCTCCCCCATAAGCATGTCCTGTTAAGACCACATGGGAGTAAAGTAACCTTAGAGAACTGCATCCAACCACTTTTGCAACACACATTACATTGGATAACATTTAATTCAGAACTAAGCATCTTACAAAATTATTCAAGACTAACTCTTCAGTGCCTATGTCTATGCCCTGTACAGTCTTAAACTCCACATATCACCAGCCTCTGGGCATAATACAGCGTATTCATTTCAGGGTAATTTAAACCTGAAACACGGCATCACTGCGGGGTTAAAATTTCATCAGTTGTTTTTACACATATGACAGTTGTGTTATATTTTAAATTTCTATGTTCACAGCTTTGAACTGTTTGTGAAGCTGTTCCTGGTGATGGCCATTGACTGGCTGTTCCTGCTGCTGTCCTGGCTGCCCTATCCAGTGCTGATGTACTGCCATATAATAATGAATGCTTTGTTGGCACTAGCTTTTCTGTACATCTGTATTTTGAGTCAGCGACGGGTTACACTGCTGTTAGGTCAAGCTTGCTGCTGTTGCCAACCATCAGAACCAGTCAATTCAGTGGAATGGTGTGAGGAAATGTCTTCAATGAATACAGCCATCTTCTGAGTTCATTGTCACTTTCTGTCATGACAGTTGTGTTTAACACAACGTGATGGCATTTTGTAACTGATACTGATATTAATCCATGTCATTGGCAGAGGACATGATTTTTGTCCCCAGCCAAGCCAGATGTGTGGTTACTACAGCAGTGCTGCTGAAGACTCATGTATCCTGAGATGTGACACTGTGTCGGACAAGTAATTTGCGCTGTTTCGAAGAGTCACACTGCCTTCAAAATACTCTTAACTGTTCATCCATTGACACAACATGTCATCCCATAGGACTTGAATTTTCTAAACCATACCACTTTGCATGCTGTAAACAGAAACTAGTCTGCTGACCATCATAATTGGCAGAGCAGGCCTCAAATGTTCTGTCAATGATGGTCTATGTTCCATATATGTCCATGGTGTTTTATCTGTCTTACAATTTAACACCATATTTCAGCACCCAATACAGACTGAATTTATAAGTAACTGTGAGAATCAACTACATTCTTTGCTGAATATCTTAGCATGAAAAGTCAAGTTTCAGTGTTTGTCTTTCAGCTACAATACTGTTACTCCCAATGCCATGATCCTACTTCATACTTTGGACCACCACAATTGCAGCCTGCTCCAGACCAGCATTCCTTGTGACGTCTCACAGTACCTCAATTCAAGCCACAGTTTCTATCTTCCATGTCCTTTCCCAATTCATATTCTCTAATCATTCCATCATCTTACACCATACACTTGCATCTGTTGATTGCATTGTTAAGTAAATTAACACAGGCACTATCTAGAGACTGCACAAACAGTTGTGTTGAATTTACAATAGCCCTGAAGGAAGCACAAGATCTGAGGTTTTCTGCATTGTTTCTGTAATGTGATGCTGTCAGTGGGTGAGATGTGACCAACTTCTGGAGGGATCATAGCACTCTGTCTTCAGGGTCAAACACTCCAGTCTTGGGCTGTTTAACCCAGGAAGACTAAGACTCAAAATGTCAGGAACTTCTTCCCCATTAACACAGCATCACATCCCACAAGACTCTGCTCTTCATAAATTGGGTAGTCCATCATTGCAGAATGTGAGTTATATACGTGTAGATGAAGTCAGTAAATGAATTTTACATTTCCCTATGTTACTGAACTACAAATTCACAAAATTCTTCAAACTCAAACCAAAGCTTCTGATCTCAATCACATGACAAAAATATCTTCTGTTTTAAACATCACTTTATAAGCATGACAGGCCTTTCAAGTATGTTAACTTGTATACAGAGTGGCTAAGAATTTAATGTACCCAATTTAACTTGCCATGCACATAACAGTACGTCATTATACCTATGGACAGGTGCAGTGACTTCCCAGCCATTCTATGAATCTAATATTGGTATCCAGTGATAAATGATGATACCCTGAATGTACTCTACATCCTTGTTTTCTTTAAACTGTTTCACAAGCAAACCTGTTTGCAGCCCTTAAAAAACAACATTAAGAACAGTACAGCTATTATTGCACATTTGCTGTGTTACAAGTTATAGCAACAGTACTGCTAATGATGAGCAGTTCCATCATGCTGAACTGTAGCACTACTGCTGGGATATGGGGCAAACAAACAATCTCCATCAGATTAAAATTTATTGTGCAGAGTTGCACACAAGTGTGAAGTGTTACAGGAACTGCATGTGCAGAGGAATGTACAGCTCATGTGCAGAGAGGTGCATATAATATGGTCAATGACACTGTCTGATCTGTATGGAAACTGAAATGGTTGAGCACTGTTAAGGCACGTTCACATAGTGATGAAAAGCACCTATCAGCTTTGTTGTGTCTGTCCATCTGTCCACACGTATCAACACAGCTCCCACTGGACATATTCCTGTGAAATTTTATATGGAGGATTTCTATAAAAATCTGTCAAGAAAATGCTAATTTGGCTAATCTCAAACAAAAATAAAGAGCACTTTATGTGAAGACCTAAGTATATTTTACTGTTGCCAGTGACATAAATGTGCATAAAGGCACATTCCTTATATATTTGAAATTGCCACTCCATCACTACTTTCTACAGTGCTGCTGACTACCAAGTAGTTAGCAGAATGAGTAATTTGTCCTACTGTAAGGACAAAGGTTCATCTTATGACTCCTAAATGTCTTAGTGCTGCTTTGCCATGACAGACAAATATGATAATGTGATAATGTTTCTAGTACTTAAAATGGTATATGAATATACTGCAGCATTAGAAGTTTTATTTTCTTTTATTGGTGATTGTGATATTACGGATGTTAATCTGTGTCAACGAGGTCATATTACAAATTACTTTTTTTACTACCAAGATGAACTTACACCATGAATGGATCCTTATGGAAACATAAGTCTCCAAGTATGAATGAATTGGTATTCAGTTCATAATATGAGATTTATGGCTCTTTGAAATACTGTGTTTTAGTCAATATGGCACATTATTTTAACTGAACACTACTTAATCTTCTATACAATGTAGTTTAATTTCACATATTATCTCCCAGTATTTTGTCCATACAAATTTAAAAAAATACTAAATGTAACTACTAAAAATTGTTTCTGCTTCCATTACTGTCACATGAACACATCATTCCCTGTCTGTAAATTTGAAGATTTTTTAAAATGAAAATATGTTAACATTTTGGTTCTTTACATAATATTCACTTTGAAAATAGCCTAGCCTTCCTTCCCCGCCCATCTGCCTCCTGGTACCAGGTCCTTCTGTCTTAACAGTGGTCACTGGATCCAAATGCACATTCAGCCCAAAGGACAGTGTCACTCACAGTGGAGGAAAATGGGAAGAATAAACATGCATGTACATTACACATCTATAGCAGCTGATATTTATTAAACAGACCAATAAATAAAAATGGCAATCTAGAAAAAATGACACATGCAAAATGTAAATTAACACAGCCTGTCAATCATGAATGGTTGTTCAGTTGTGCGTCACAATGTACACCATCAAAATATGTTAAATTACTTTTCTCATGCCTGGACTTTATTGTAGTGGAATTCCTTTAAAGTTTATAAGTGTAAGGTTGTCAGTTAACAAGGGATGATTCAAAACTATTTTGAATATCCTTCAATCAGTTTTCACCACATCAGGATTACAAAACTAGTGTGTTACAGATCATGCCTCATTGTGACACTAAACCTTCAGCTTCCTTATCAGGATGGTTCTGACAGGCTTGGTACTCATCAGCTACTCACGAAGACTTCTGATGGAATTGGTTCCTCACAGTTTTTAAATACATTTTTATATCAGTCAACAGTTAACAATGTGACTGCATGAAACACAGTCCATCTTAAGAAGCCAGTCAAGAATTTCCCACATACTAAAGAACCAGAATTTCCATTACGGTGTTCGCAAGAGCCCACTACTTATCCATGGCCTGAGCCAGAGAAACCTTTCCGTACCCTCCCATTCATTCATTTACTTTCCAATTTAATATTGTCATATTTATTAAAACCAACTAATTGCACATACTTGTCACAGCACTCACAGCGGGGGAGGAACACGGGCCGAACCAGACGGACATAACGTAAACAAAACAGCATGCCACCAGATAACCTCGTATACAGTCGATCTTAGTAACTTTAGTCCTACATTATTTTATGCTCCCTGAGGATGATCCCATAGAGGGATTGAAACA
>Ga0123354_10006415_pt1 | contig 17465 bp, 10 predicted proteins | sample TergutLab28metaG_2_FD_97872 | JGI IMG/M metagenome (GOLD analysis project Ga0123354, IMG submission 97872) | Labiotermes labralis P4 segment gut microbial communities from Petit-Saut dam, French Guiana - Lab288 P4 | ecosystem: Host-associated > Arthropoda: Insects > Digestive system > Gut ...
AACTTAAATACACGAGTTCGACAGACTGTGAGAGCTGATGGATGCTACCGTCGTGGTGTGGATTGGAGCAGGAGGGGGGAGACATAGGAATTCTGTGAGATTCACTAACTGCTAATTGAAAGCATATGTGTTTCCGCATATTGAAGCGCAAACACATCGTTCATTGTACTCTTTTTGAAATTAACACTGCTTGACGAAATGTGCTTCAGGTGTTTTAGTTCGCGACCGAAACGGTGCAGAGTCGCGCAGGTGGGCAAGCAATCCCCTGCCTTTTGTCCTTCCCCAATAGTCTTTACTTTGTTCACAGTAGCCCGTCACTAGTCCTTGTCCACAACCACATGAATCCACTCCAGTTATTAGGTTCGACTTAAATCTGGTATTATCCTGTGATACACGCTAAGGTCCAGCGGGCAACCAAATTATGTTTAATTTCTGTTATCAGTTGAACGAAGTTCTTTTTGTGCTTTGTATTTGTCATGGAATAGGAATTAATCAGTTTGATATTAACGTGAATGTAGTGTAATTGAAACCTCGAGCTTCCTTTTTAGGAGACCCAGGATTCAGATGTTAGTGTGGCTGTCAAGATGATTTCTGTGGTTGTAATGTTGGACTAGTATGTTTACATAGGCAGCGAAAACTGTATGTACTTAACTCCAGCGTGCTTGTGTCCTAATATCTGCCAAATGTAATGAAGGAGATGGCCTGGTATTCATTACACTTTGATCCTTTGCCAGATCGTCCTTTGCCAGATCGCCGTTTTTTCCGTAAAACATCGGCCCTCGGATAGGTAATTTTGGAAAAGTACAGAACAGCGGCAGACACTGACCAGCATAATGCCGCAGTATTAAACACGTCTGCTGAATGTCCTCAGATGCACAGGCCTTTGATGTTAGCAGAAGCATGGCAGAAGATAGAAGTGGAGTTGTTTGCACTCCCTACACCTTCACATTGAAGAGGTACTCGGTTTATGTTTCAATCCGATGACCGGCTGCAATGACAGATGCTCCTATATGCATAGTAATTCACAATGTGCAACTCTTCTGGCCACATTTCATTCGACTCTGTATAAACTAGTCTTCATTGGCTTGTCAAACAAGCAGGTACTAAACGTCCACGGGACTAAATCTGAAGTTCAACAGACGTGTCAGCTGTAGAGCAAGTGCGGTGTCGATTTGTGTAGTTTACTTTTAAATTTAGAGCAGATTATTGTGTTTGTAAATCACAGTTGCTTATGTTGTCTGTCGTAAATTTTTTTTCTCTCTGTCCAGATAGAAGAATTTGAAGAAAATTATAACTACCTGTTCCTTTCACAACTAATCGCTGGTGGCGCTAAAAGTTTTATGCCCCTAAAGCAATTTGGTCGTGGCGAAATTATTATAGGCCTACTTGTTGCACTTAAAGCGTCTCGTAGTAACTAAAAAATTAGCTACGTATTGAACGAGCTGCAAGGTGTGATATTTTATGGTCAGTTTTTTCATCGAGCTGATTTCGCCTTTTGGGGTTACTCGATTCGCTCAGAAATTGCATATGAATTCTGGGAATGCACCTTGCATCCCCTTCGTGCAGAATTCGAATAATAATTTCTTCATTTGACGAAGTAAAGTCCTCATACACGAGTTTCAGGCGAGTGGAACTATAGATTCTCGGCCTGACCGTTTAGCCCTGGGGAAAAGGGCACCGGTACCCATTCATTAGGTGGAAGAATGAGTCCAGAAACTGTCTGGAAACTTCTGGGAGGGTACGAATCTCTTGTCCCTGCCGGAAATCGAACAACAATTCCTCGGTCTACCAACCCATAGTCTAATCATTATATCATCTACCCTGTCTCACAAACTTGTAAAATAATGCTGGAACCAATTAACTAACCAGCTTATTCATTATTCACAGTGTGAACTTTCTGAAAGTGGTTGACGTAGCGCAGTGGTTCGTTGATTAAGGTACGAACGGCAGTGTTTATTGTGTACGATGCAGGCTTGTGACCACACGGCGTTCTTCTTCATTTCTTATTGACCACCTAGTTTTAACCGTTTAAGGACGAGACGTATCTGTGTTATGTAAGGACTCGGTGCATAACGCACAGTAAACACTCTCCACATCGGTTATAAAAACCGATGTGTTAATGATGTATAAGGCAAAATTTACTGTTTTTTCTTAGAGTCATACACAACACACAAAAGCAATATAATCGCCACGCAGAATTTTTGAATGTTAAAACTGGTGGTACGTAAAGTAACCGGTAGACTTTAAAAGGTTAACGTGTTGCTAGACACAGTCTAGGCACAGTATTGTCCTGACCGTTACAGTATAAAGGTATTTGTGGAAGGCACAGAGTAGTTTTATTGACTTCAGAGCTTCGCCATCCCTGAATAATACAAATAGTTTCAGAGGAAAAACATCTGTGAACGGTGAGCAACACTGTAACAGATAATTGGCGAGGCAATAAACTGGAATTGTTTGTATTACAGTGTAGACTGCGGTGAAGATTTGTTGCAGTGCAAATTTCGGACGTATTTGTATAATGAACCAACAAATGCACAAATGATCAACAGTTTATTATGCTGCTCTTTATTGCACTGCCCCTACATGTTTCGACGCTATTGCGTCATCTCCAGGGAACTCGTAGTCAGTATCTGCTAAGTTACACAAGTACGTGAATGCGGTATTGGTAATACATTTTAAAACTTTACATACTTTTGTTGTCAATATTTAAAATCATTTTAAAAATGTTAAAATTGCGCTAGCTATAATAAAATTATTTTGTCGTGGAATTCTTAGCTTTAAAATATATTACCAATACCGCATTCACATACTTATATAACTTAGCAGATACTGACTACACGAGTTCCCTGGAGATGACGCAATAGCGTCGAAACATGTAGAGCAGTGTCATAAAGAGCACTATAATAAATTGTTGATCAATGATGCATTTCTTGGTTCATTATGCAAATAATAGAGATGCAGGGCACAAATTAAAACAAAATTCGGACGTATATTTACGGAAAAGAAACATTGCTTCGGAAGGTAGGGAAAGTAAGCCGTGTTCGAAATTATGATTAGCATTAACGGCTCTTGTTAAAGTTAGTGTCTGACTGCCGTGCAAATACGACGCCTGTACGTGGCAGTATATTTCTAAAATTTTACACGCATTTGTACTGATTTTAGTTGTAACGGAATTCTAGTTCAATCAGGTATTCCGTGGTCAGTCATTGCAGTGGCATTGGGATAACTTTTGCAACTGTTTGCACCTCCTTTTAAGTCATAACACGATTCTTGTTCGTCATTGTAAAGTATTTGTATAGTGTACCGTTATATTGGAAAATTGCGAGCTGTCGAAGTGAAACGGTATGCTCTCTTCTGAGCTGTCGATAATCGCTCAGTCGCCTAAGGCATTTATTGCGTTTTAAAGCCGGGAAGTTCATCACCTACTCCTGAATATCCGGCTGTAGTTCACATCACCTTAATCGGGTTAACTCGTCTCTGTCGCCGAGGTGTCCACAGTTATCCCATTATTCAAGGTTTTCGAACGATGATGTTTTTTGTTTTAAATTTTTGTTTCTTACGTGTGTCCTAAGCCTTGTAGAATCTGAGAGCGGGTTAGGTATCCGGCTAGTGTTCGGTGTGGAGCAATTACGGCGCTGGAGTGTTCGCCCTGCTGTAATGGTGTGCACATTGCCACGGGAAATTGAAGACGTCTGTTGTTGCAAATGCCGCTGACATATCTTGCGAGTGGTTCGTATTAAATTCCAGTAGTCATTCCGTGCTTGACTCATCACTCCAAACATGCAAGGCATTTATACATTAACATGGGGAGGGGGTAAAAAACTGTACGGTGTTCCGCCGGGAAGTTTCATTCGCGTGCGTACATTTGCAATACGTTGTCGAGTAATGATGTGCGTCGTGATCATCAGACCGAGCACGCCTGTTTTAATGAAGATGTTCGTGACACTTATGAAGCTTAGTAGCTATGAAGAGAACACTTCTGTTACAAGCGTGAGTTTCGTACTGACTTTGTTTAACTTTTATCCTACTTCACAGTTTTTTGTGTGTTTGTTTGTTCTGCCTTAGTGTGTTACCCGTTCTGGTACTTTATAACCTCGGACAATATGCCTGTGAATTTATTCTGACACTCGTTTGATAAATTCCGTGCAGCTACAATATCTTGTATGTTGCAGTTCACGTGACTGCTGTTTAGCGAATTCTGCGTTTTCTCCCTCTAGCTTTGGGTGTTCATACTGTTTCATCGCTCTGTATGTTTGTGTTCTGGATGTTATTTCTTCCTGTACAAGAGGAATTACTTAGTGCTTTATATCCTTTGGTAAATTAAACGTCTTGAATCGTATAATTGGGTTAGGATCACAGTTTGGGACTATCCAAAAAGTTGTCTCTGTCAGCGCTGTGAAGTCATATAGGGGAGCAGAGCTATAGATGCACTCGTTTTTTACCTTCGCATCAGATTGAGGTGAGTGGTCAGCTTCACGCCCCGGCCGCTTTACCCCCGGGAAGGAATCCAGGTACTCATTGTGTAGGAGGCTGGGTGGGTCCGAGAACCCGCCTTCTGCGCGATTTGGAGATGAGAGACATGTAGTTCCCCTATCGGGATTCGAAATTCAGGTTGTCGAGCCCGTGGCCTAGTCGTTCTATTGACTCAATTGTCACAGCTCAAGTGGAATTTAACATTTCGTAGCCACTTTTGTGAACATTGACCCATTAAGCTTCAGTCTTAAAACAGAGGACACGAATTTGAAACTTGGGGCATGCAAGATCGTAGAATACGAAATGCCACATTGTTAACAATTAGCACGTATTAATGGACCGTTTAAATGCGCGGACTTTCTCGAATAAATTGAAATTTACGTGACGGGTTCATGTCAACGCAGTTGTGGAAGCTTCGGGTACAATAAATGTAGGGGACTTTCGTGACTAGCAGAGCTACCGTTAGCGTCTCAGCAAAGAGAGTAGTTAATGGAGTTAGAAGCAGTGATATTTTTTCTTTTAGAGATATATTGAAGTTTTGTTTGCCCTTCACATGAAACAGCTGATACCCTGAAATCAAACCAACCTCAGGCAGGACGCTTGTTAGCTTGGACTGTCAATACCAAGTTAAATCTAAATCCATGGCATAGTTATGGAAATTAAATACCCTGACGTACACGCGTGATCCCTCCTTTATATGTTATTTTTATGCTTCTTTAGCGGAGAAGGGATAAATAAAGTGAGTATTTTTTTTTATGTTTTGCTGACCGTGTATCTCAGTATGTTTATCTTAGTAATTAACCAACTTGATGCACAAAATTTTGTTTTACAGTAAGTTTATTTCATGCCTGTACATGTTTCGAGCGTGCTCGAAACATGTACAGGCATGAAATAAACTTACTGTAAAACAAAATTTTGTGCACCAAGTTGGTTAATTACTAAGATAAAAAAAAGTGAGGTATGTTTGTGGCCGACACTTTGACATGACCTTGGCTAACCCCTGTTTGGGCGCCCAGGTATACAGCTAGTGGCAGAATATTTTCTGGGCGGTACTTTTATCTTCAAGGAGAGTAATCTCTAAGAATGAATTAACTTCTTGGAGTGTAAATACACTCAGACCACTTTAAGTTTATTTGTATTGCATGCTAGAGTCTCGTCGTTTTCTCTTAACCTGAACCACATCACACAGGGCGATCTTGTAATGTTCGTTTCAGTGCTGTCGGTACGTCCTTGTGTACGTTCCGGGTAAATGTAATATTCGTTTCTCATCTGTGTCTTGTGTTCTCCATATCTGTCTCATCTCACGCTCTTTGATTTTTTTCACCCTAACAATTTTTGTTGATCAGGACAACCTGTGAAGTACCATATTATGTAGTTCCCTCCGGCCTCCCGGTACGCCCTTTCTTGTAGGTATGAATATTCTCACTACCCTGTTCTCATTCAACCCTCAGTCTGGGTTCTTCCCATAGGGTGAGGTACCCAGGTTTCACCCACAAGTATAAACTACCGTTAATATGCTCTGTTTGTACTGCAGTTTGTTTCGTGTATTGACAATTGGCTGGTGTATATAACAGTTTTGAAGCAATCAACAACGAGTCTAGGTTTTCTTAAGCTCTGTAGCGGGACCTAATTTCACATATTTAGCTTCAGTGTCGCTCCAACCTGACACGTTCCTGCGTCCGCCATACCGGTAATACCGAGTTTGAGAAGTTAGGAGTAAGACTTTGCCGTGGCTTCTGAGTGTAACTTCTGCACCAAATTTTGTGAAAATCATTTGCGTAATTTGTAAGTTTAAAATATGAAACGCATGCGTCCGTGGCATGGTGATTTCGTAAGCATGTTTTTTCTCCCTTATGACAGGTCAGAAGTTTAGCGTATGGAAAGCAAGGAAGTTGCAAAATTAGATATGTCCGCCGGTAACCAGTTGTATTTGAACCCTTCCGACATCTTGGGCTCCGTTTAAGAGAGTTTGATAAATAGTGTGTTTGAGAAGTCCCTAATCTGTGTATACTCTGCAAATCGTATGGAAAACCATGAATTGTGTTTAACGAAGGCAGTGAGAGGGAGGAGTGTGATTTAAAAGGAAAGGAAAAGAGGAAAAGATAGGATTCAGTTATTTTTTGAAAGAAGTTTCAGGTTTCTGGGCCGCATTGTATCATCGGTGAACTGTGTGGACATCGTTGGGATATTCGTATAAACCTGTATTGTACTGCTTATACCATTTTTCTGGTTTGCTGTCTCAGTAGTGTATCTAAGATAAATGTTACATTATTCTTGTGTCTAGTACTGAATAGTCTCGCCATTATATTCCCCAGTCAAAATTTTGTATGCCTTTCCTGTGTTCCCTCGGTATGGTGTCCGGCGAAACTTGCGAATCCAGGAAACTCTTACTTCAGTTTCGGAGACCCTGTCAACTTCTGATTCGTTTGTTGCAGTTTTTTTCCCAGGCACCGTTGTATATTACGTGCGCACCCGATCGTAACCATTAAGGGAGTTGCGTTTTGAAATCTCGTACATGCGCTGCAAATTTGAGGCTGCAGTTGATGACACACTGTCGTCATTTCTGAGTGGCGTTGATACCTGTACCGCAGCTATCAACTGTTGGTAATCCCTTGCTGCGAGGACGTAATACAAAAAAAAAAGGCATGTAGTGACTGTTGTTCATAAATAAAAGCTAAATGACTTGACTGTGTGGGGCATGAGCCACGAATAGCACGCATCTCATAAAGTGTGTCCTTACAGGCAACTGGCCTCATTAGTTGCGCGAGCGCTGCCGAGAATTTTCGTTGCCGGGCCAAGGTGTTTGAGCTTCCAGGATGAGTAGCGTTCACACGGTGGTGATAACTTGCGTCTTCAGACGAAGTGCGGTGAATGTTGCAGGTGCCATTCTTGTGTTAGATCGCGCAGTTTCGATCTGGAGATGCAGAATATCCGTGCTTGGTATCAGTTCCTCTGAAATACGTAATTAATAGACCCTGTATTGAAATTACAGCGTTCTTGCGCGCTGTCCTAAATAATCGCGCCGAACACATTACTTCTTGAAGAACAGATAGTCACTCATTTAATCAAGAAATTCCCCGACTTTTATGAAAACCAAGGTACCTTACCGTATTCACAGAATCTTGTTACTGGTTCCTGTACTGAGCCAGTTGACTGTAATCCGTAATACATTTACAATCTGTTTAAGATTTTCTCCATTCACGCGTAGGTTTGCAAAGTGGGTTTCTTCCGTTCACATTGTCTCACCAAAGCTTTGTATGGGTAGCTGTTGTTGGCGTGCTATGTGGCCCACCTGTCTCACCTTCCACTTTTGTATATGTTCTCAGTATGCAGGTTTGTACATCCAAGTCTTCAGGTCCAAACGTTTTTCTTGTCACTCCGTGTGTGAACCGCCAGCAATCTGTGTTGTTTTTACGTCACGTTGCACCAACTAGGAGGCACGAAATGTTTCTGTGTTTAAGTGTATTTCAGCATAGTAAAACATGTAAGCCTATACGGCGGAAGGTGTTTTCAACGGAAATTCTCCCATGTCGAGAATGTCTGTCCTAGAAAATGAGAACATAAATGTAGGCCTACGGCGAACGTGTAACGTGGAAACGTTGAGGAACAACGAGAGTTTTCAGGGTAGTTTGCTTTAATATAGGCTTTTATTGCCTCGTGGTCACATAACTATATCGAGTTTTGCCTGCACAAACTTACGTGACAAAACAGATTCATTGTTATTTATTTATTGCGTTATTCCCCGTTTCTCCCTCTTTCTTTTCCTTATTTCCTTACACCTGACGAATGGCGAGAGGCGAAGCATTATTCTCTTCTATATGGTGTATTTTAGTCATTGTAACAGTTTTAATATGTTACCATATGCGTGTAACGTATTTCATTTTCAAAGCGGTATTTCAGTACGTGTCCGTCGGCAGTCACTTGTAATATCTAATGTGATACCATTTTTTTTAAATTTACAGGTAAGGCTGAATGGTAATTTCCTGTATCATTCCCATTTGCAAATCTGATTTTGGAAACTCGGTACGTACAGAATTATACGTTTGTTATAATTGAGAGTAAAGGAACTGTCGGGTGAATGAGAGAGTGAGTGAGTTAGTAAATAAGTGGGATTATGTTACAGTTTTAGCCTGTTTAAGATTACTGAGATCAGACATTGCGGGACGCCGAGGCTTTGAAAGCGAACGAACGTAGCTATATAATGAGCTTGCTCCGACTACTTCCAGACAGTACGCTGTTGGATGTGGAGCTGGGTGTGACCCCGAAATTTTTTCTGACATAGCAGAAAGAGAAAACGCACCAACGTCATTGAGCGGGCTCTTAATCTATGCCTTGGCGTCTTATAACCAATTATTTTCGTGAAGATGGGCGCGGTAAGTTCAATGGAAACGTTAGTATCTTTCAAATCATATGAAGTCACATTCTAGATGACAGCTGTCTTCAGTCAGTTATTTCATTCAGGTCTTCTGGGATCAGACGTTGTGTCGTTGGGAACCCGATGCACACAGAAGTCGCCAGCAGCACAGCTACGACAACCACAAAACTCGCGTTTCTGCCAAAGTGATTGGCTGTTGTCTCATGACAGCTGTCTTTGATGCTGGTGTCCTTGACATGTAGTGTTTTGCTTCAGATTTAATGGATGGTTTTTTTTAATGCCCCTCGGGTAATGAGAGCTTTGTCAGTGAGTGTGTGTGTGGGAGTGTTGTGCATGGGCTGCGGTGTCATGAATGTGACAACACAGTCAAGGTGAAATGGATTTCTTCATTCCTTGCCATCGAATGACCCGTTTTTTTTTTTTTTTGGTAACTCTCGCTCCGCAAGTCTTCCCGTTTCCTTACTTATGTATACAGCTTGCGCCTCGCTGTGTTTTTCTCTTTGTCCCTGTCTCCCACACCCTTTTTTGTCCGTCCCCTCTTGCTGCCGCCACTCAACCCATATAACCTGCATTATATTCCAGACCCCTTTTAGTTACCCACGAGCCAAGGACAGGGAACCGCAGACTGAAAGTGAGCAGAGAATAATGCCATGCGGCTGCTGTTCATGGTAGAAATATGGACAGTGTTTAGCTGCAGAGAAATGGGTTGTCTTTCAAAGAATCTGGTCTCAATGATATGGTGATTATTGCCATCCCAGTAACAGGTTAGGAAAGAAAGAACGTGTTTTTAATTCAACAGAAACAGCTTTTGGAATTGAAATAGAGAGCGGAAGGAACCCGAGGCTGGAAGGAACAGCATAATGAGGACCCTCGTAATCATTCAAGATGGCGATCTCGAGTTCGAGCCGCACATACTTACTTAATGGTCATCTGTTCTTCAGTTGTCCCTCGAAATTTGGGGGGCTGTGTGGACAGGTTACGGATAATAACACTGCTGCTGATCTGCACGGTAGTTATCCTCAGGTTTCCATGAATTTCGGCGAATTTTTTGGTAAGTTAGATGAGCGATTATTGATTTCAGAAGTGTGACGTTGTTGCACGGAGTTATTTTAGAAGGCGTAAATGTTACGGACATGTTGAGCCGGATGGTTGGGAATGCTGGTCTGTGGCCAGTGGAGTTTCAAGCGAAAGGTGATTACAAGCCTCTCGTCTCATTTTTAAGTCCCTCGGAACCGGGCAGCTCTTATGATACCAGTAAATAAAGTAAAATGTTTTGTATTACCTTTCATTTCGAGGGCCGTTTTGTATCTAACAGCCGATCCCAGTGGCCGCGCGGTCTACGGCTTTAGCTTGCGCCCGCTGGCTTGCTGGGATTGTGGGTTCGAATCCCGCCGGGGGCATGGTTGTTTGTCTCTTGACAGTGTTGTGTGTTGTCAAGTAGAGGTCTTTGCGTCGGGCTGAACACTCGCCCAAAGGAGGCCTACCCAGTGTGGTGTGTATACGAGTGTGATCGTGAAGCCTCGATCTTGAGGACGCCCTGGCATGCTAGGGGCTGTTGCGCCATGAACAAAAAAATTAACTAGCGTAATTAATTTATAGCTTAGCTAAATTAAGCAGTTTTGTTTGGACTGGTGATGCCTCTTAGTTGCGGAGGAAAGAAGTGTGTATTTTGGTTGGTCTAGAATTCGCATATAACAGATGATTATGTAAGGTTAAATGGATGCTGGGGACATAAATTGTAATGCTGTGAAGACGGTTACAGTGGATCAGAATAGTATACAGTCGCGGACTTTGGTACTGGCTTTTATGTTGGGGTTCTGTTGTCGAGACGAGATGTCCTGTTGGCATATACAATATGTAGACAGATTTTACGGCAAAGGTGCCATACCAGACAAATTTAATTTTGAGAAGTGAGACAAATCGGCTGTCTTAGGAGGGTATTACGACTAATCTGTACAGTTTGGGGTTAGTTTCCTCGAGGTGCGTGTAGTATGCAGACTGCGGCCATGCTGAATACTATTTAATTTTCCGTTCGCCATAATTTTTCTAAGGACTCTGACGACCGTCAACTAAGGAAATGTTTTGTCCTTTACGCGATTTGAGGCTTCCGCGGCGGTGTAATTGAGGTCTTCGCTGTTGGTGCGCGGTTGCCGACGTTTCGGTGCATCATATCGGTTCCATCTTCAAGGGTCAAACAGTCCTACTATATCGCATTCCATTCTTCTCGCATTTTTGAGACTTGGTTTCGATGCCGCCTGGTATTTGCGGTGAAGAGCGTGTGTGCTCCAAGTCCTTCTGGTTTCCCCTATCAGTAGACCTGTCTGTTTTAAAGTGTTGCTGAATGACGCTGCCAGTTACGAAGATTATATAGCGGCGACAATGCATGAGTAAGGGCGTCGGTGAAATAGTACTGACTGAGGAAATCAAAAGTACTCCGAGAAAAAAGCTTCAAGTGCCAGTTCATCCACCACAAATCTGCATGAGCCGAGCTGGAATCGAACCCAGACGCATGTGGGGAGAAGGCCGGCTGCCAACCAACTGCCTGCTAACCTCTGGCAGTATCATTTCCTCAATGTATTCTTCTACCATCGACGCCATATGTATCAATTTTCAGCGTCATTGAGTAAAACAGTTTTCTCTTTCGACTCCATTATCCCTAAAAACTGGAGTAATCAGAGTTATGAACGTTCTTTACTGACTGGAAACCTTTGTATTTGATCGTGGGTGATGAAATTTGATATACCAAAATTCCGAAGGGTATACCGAACACACTTTTCGTGACAAACAGTCGTGAAATGTTGGGAGGCATTTATAATTGTGGCTTGGATTTTCTTCCTGCTGGATCGTAAACTTGTGAAAGTAATGGAAGGCGAAATCGTTGGGAAGATGATGCTTGGTCTTTTTTTTTTTTAATTTTATATATATATATATATATAACTTTTCCGTGAATCCCCTTCCTTTCGTTTACCCCTCCGTCAGCCTTCATCAATTAGTGCCGGGCATGACTCAACAGAAGGTCTGAAGGAGTGCAACATTATCTATATGGTCGTGCCGGGCTCCGCCCACTGGGAGACCCGGGAAAGGGGGTCGTCTCTATGGCAACCAGTGGTTCTCTCTGCACTCCCCCTATCTCGTACCAGTGTAGCTGGCGCTGCTGCAGCTTCGCACAGACTCGCGTTTCACAGCAAGCTCTGAAGTATTGTGAGGTGGCATTGTGCAGAGGATAGCATTCTGAGTAATCGAAATTGATTTTGGTGTTGTGTGTTGTCTTGCTGTAATGTAATGGAATGACACGGAATAAGTCTGCAGTATTCGTTCGGTTTAATGTGTGTGTGGAGCGATCTACTGTATAGCTAGTGTCTGTGGCTTTGGCGTCTGTATTAGTGAGGGAGTTGAGGTGTGTGATTCAAGTACCCCTTCGGGGTATCGGGGTTGTTCATCGTTATTATTACCGTTTAGTCCGAACTGTCGTAAGGTAAGGTACCAGGATAATATACCGTATTGAGTTGGCGTTAAAGTTACCTTTTTCTCAAGTTGACAGAGATATGTCACTGTTTACAGGGCTGTCAGTGCCTTGAGGCTTTCTTTGTGCATTAAATGTCATTGCAGAATTACAAAACACAAGTCTGAAATTTTATTTCTCATGTTGACCTTCATCTCCACTGTGCTGACATATGCTTTAGAATAACCTGTGTGACAGAGCTCAGGAATCTTTATACGTCATTTTGATACTTGAGTTCGTGTTTGTTGATATTGTCATAGGTACATAAATTCTCGACGGTCTGTAAATTGTGTGTGACGATATAGCAACTGCTTGATGTGTATAATGATTAATGAAACAACACTGTCAGCACGGAGAAAGAAAAGAAAATACGATGGTATGAAATCGGGTTATTAAGAGTGATCAAGGATAGATTACTCGAAAAATATGCAAGCGGAGTACAAGTGTATAAGCTTTCAGTATCAAAATAGGTTCCTATTTTTTGGACTGGAGTGAATTTTGTACTGCCAAGAGCACAATGAAACTAATGAGAAGTGATGGGGGACCTTGGAAAGACCAAGAATGAGACGGTGTGAGGTCCAAACTGTTGTATACTGTAGCATAATACTGATTGAAGTTACACTGTTTGGAAGTATGTTGTGCTGTGAAACCTTCCCTTCGTGCGGGACGTCATCCATTAGGAAGTAGCGTGAGGTGTGAGAGACTGCAATGGATGGTTGAAGTGCGCTTAGATTGATAGCGCTGGGACTAAGTGTGTGGCCGACATGACGGAAGCATGCAGAGCACAACATTTGGAACATCTGCTGTGAATTGTAGCTCTTGGTTGGTCTTAAGGTCTGTTAATTACTTATGTTTGTGCCCTGTGGCGAGGTGTATCATGGGCCGAAGCTTTTCAAGTTGCGTGGGTAAACCCCACAGCATAATATTTCATTTGGATCGTGACTGTGTAGAGTGACGTCAGCGGTCATTTTGGTTCAGGGCATGGACCGGTTGCGTTTATAAATACGCGAATGAACTATTAGATACCATAATTTGCGGGAAATTTGGAATCAGCTGTGAGATTATGAGTTTCTCGAGAGGGGCTGTGCCATGAAATTCGTTTGGTAAACGCCGAATGAAGTACCAGTACAGAACATCATGCCCTCACATCAGATGTGCCCATCAGACCGATAAATACAACATTAGCCTATGATTAGCAGCTGTGACTAGTGTCTGCAGTATTTGACTTGCCAGCACCAAAACGGGTTCAATCGAGTTATCAGAACGCGTATTGACGGTTACCCGATTTGCATGATAGCAGGTTCGACCCACGGTTGCTGTATTTTTATGTCGAGCATTCCGAGTTGTCGAGCGGAGCGCAGGGGCCTGAAGGTCTAAACTGTCCGTCTGGTTCTCCATTATATAATCGTTATAAAATTTCTCGGGCGATGTAAAATTGCTACATACCTTGCTTCCTGCCAAGGTAAACGTTTGTAATTTCATGCGGGAAGGTATAAATTTTCTCATGTGATGTAATGGTATAAATAATTTTCATTTTCTTTCGGCCGTTTCTTGCAATAAAACTGGCGTGTTGCAATCGTTAGCAGGTGTTCTTTCTTTCGTGCTGCAGCAACAGAGAAACGGGAACAAAAGAAAGTTGTAGTGGTGTTTTCTTGTTTTTAGCTGTTAGTTTGCTGGTGGAAATCATAGCCTTGAAGAAGAAGATTGAGAACGATTTTAGAACTTATCGGCCGAGAGTTCGGGGGCAGCCGGACATTTCTGGAGTGTGGTGTACCTTACATTGCGAAAGAAAAGCAAATTTCCGCTTTACGTCAGTATAGGAGAAAAAAAAGTGAACACAGCAGCTGAAGTCTTTCTTGCCGTTGGACAGTTAATGGAGACTGGTATTTCCCTGTATATACTTAAACTTTAATGACTAAATTGTGCTGTTTTTGTTGTTGATATTGGTGCGGTGCTGAATGAAGCAGGCTATTTTTTACCGGAATACCAGCATCTGTATAGAGCCTGGACTGTAAGGCTACTTACAACTGGATTGAATTATTTTACCTAAAAATTCGAGAGATCGAATAATGCACACACACACACACACAGACATATATATAACTTTATTCGCACTCCTACGTGTTTCAGCTCTCAAGGGGCCGTCCTCAGGGAGTTTTGATACATTTCGTGAGCAGGGTCTAACAAATATGTGCCCAGATGTAAATATCAGGTTGAAGAGCAGCGTGTTGTTTGTTAGGTGGCAGTTTTCAAACTGAGTTTAAGTTGTATTTTGAAGCCCTGCTTATAAAGGTTGAGTTAGATTTGGGCTGATTTGTGAGTGTGATTGTTTGTGTGTGTGGTTTTGGTACCAGACTTACACATTCCATATGTATGTACAGGGATATTGTTTCTGGGCTGTCACTGGAGAATTTCCTTTGCTGACCAAACCACTGAAGACTGCTTAGGCACTTTATGTTTATCACACAGGCCTGTACTAATTTCTGAATTTTTTTGCCCCAAAACTGTATCTGGAGTGTTTCAGCTTGCTGAGCATTAATGCCTACTTAGGGCTGTCATTTAAAGACATGTGTATAACTTACTTATAGTGTATTACTCACGGGATGCGTCGCCATAGACTGAAGCGTATTTTTAAGATGAACTTTAAAGAAATAGGGTGTGAGCGTGTTAACTTGATGTAACTCTTTAGTAGAACAATGCTGTATCACTCCGTGGAATTAGGTAAATTGTTGGGTATCAGATAGGAATTGTAGAATGCATGGAGAATGGACCTACATTAATACATTAATTAATGCTGTTGAGGTGGATGTGAATAAGTATGTAGCCGTTGGTTTGTGTAGAATTATTGACGATTTGCACGTAGTTACAGGCTTTCGTGATTGGATACAGAAGTTGTGAGTGCTTGCTTAGCCAATTTCCGCGACCCGGAAGATTGTGGCCTAAGCAAACATGAAAGACAAACTGTTTATACACCTGAATGTAAATGTTGGAGATAATACGCTATGCAACAAGCTGTTGCTGATAAAACTGTTATCGTCTACTTCCTGGAATGAGACATAGTGGTGGGCGTAATGTTGGTTGTTCTGGTGTCTGCACTGTTTCCTCCAGACATCAAAGTTCCGCTGACAGTAAAAGCTGGAGAAGAACCCAACCATCGCATGATTTACTCTAGGTGCTCCCGTCTGTGAGATGAAATTCAGCGGCTTGCTGTCTGGTTATCCGTATCTGCCCATGGTTTCCAGTATCGAGAATACTGACGTGAAATTTGCCACATACAGTTGTATCAGATTTTCGTATTGTCACCATGCTTGTAGTGCTGTTAGACAAATGAACGGTCTTTCATGTCGAATTTCAGTGGTTAAGTAATTATCAACACCAAACGGGTAGAAGCGGTTGTGATTGTCCCACTGCAGAAAGTTAAAATAATTTCACCCTAAAACAGGCCACGAAGGCCCAGATGGGGAGTAGAGGTATAGCTGTACTCCATAACATCGGTGCTATATGGGGAGTGGGTGGTCAGCGTCACGTCCCGGCCGCTTTACACCCGGGATTGACCCGTAGACTGGGTGGGCCCCAGGCCGGTCTAGAGAGTGCGGAAATTCTCGCCCCCCGCCGACGATTATTCACAACTGCAGAGTTGTGCATGATCGCCATGTGTGTGTTAGTGATGTCAGAAAATAAAAAAGCTAAGAGATTTGTCGATGTAATTGTGTACGATGTTCCTTGCAAGTTTCGTGAAGGTCCGTCCGTTGGTTTGGAAGTTATTAGGCTAGACTGTGTGTGAAATAGTAAGCACGCTATATATGTTTCACTGCTGTTGCATGATATACCGCTGCGATCATTGTGTTGTGACCTTGAGTCTTCTGAAGAAAGAAGGGATTTGTTGTCGGACGTGAACTGTCTGGGCGTATTTCTCCCTCTCCCTTCCTGCTAGGCTAGTCCATAGGCAATAATTCTGGCAGTTGTGACGTATTTTAGGAGAAATGAATATTCTTTAACCAAGATTATTCCCAGCTTTCTGATACTTCTCGAGCCCCAGTTGCCACGTTTCATCCCGAGTTGATGAAGTGGCTTATTTTTTCATGTCTGCAACTAGAATCCAACAAACCAGTTAACCACTGTGTGCACCTCCATGTGGCAGAGTCAAGAATATTTCCTCATTCTGTAGAACTCGAATGTTCATTACTGTGTTTACAAGACCGCTACTTCCTACGTATAATCCAATTTATTCGCAGACTTTAATCAACAAGAGGCAGTGTTTTACGATTTACCTATTTCTGTAAGACGCTCTGTATGTTTCAGAAGGTTTTTCCATCAATCATCAGGAGCTCAAAATTGCACATACAGCGTCAGGTATTGGTCTGACAAATACCTGACGCTGTATGTGTAGTTTTGAGCTCCTGATGATGGATGGAAAAACCGTCTGAAAAATGTAGAGCGTCTTACAGAAATAAGTAAATTGTGAAACGTTGCATCTTGTTGGTTGTACTCTGCGAGTATATTAGCGATGCATGGACCTATGAATGTTAAATATAATCCAATTTACTATTGTCCTTCAGTGTGCGCCTGGGATTGCAAAGTGGTTTCTTTACTTCAGGTTTTCCGGTCTGAACTTTGTATGCATTTATCTTTCCCACGCAAGATACATGGCTTCGCCAGTCTGATAACCGAGTTCGTCGTCACATTTGGCAAGAACAACAAATTATGAAGATCCTTTCCGTTGTTATCTTCCTCCTCAGATCCCTGTTCTCAAAAATCCTCAGTCTGTCTTCGTCTCTTATTGCGAGATGCAACGTTTTGTACATGAAAGGACACAAAAAATGATGGTTTTTAATGTTTATTTTGGTCTCTTAAGGCTCTTGATAACAGGCGGCAGACAATCTGAACTGACACAGTGGCAAACATTTCCCGAATTTAATCTTTATATTTTTTTATAAACGGGTTTTCTTGAAATGTATAAACAGGTGTATTACCAGGAAATTTTCGTGTACGTAAGGACTAAACTCTGAATGCGTGTTGAGGACATGGTTGTAAGACTGCACGTGTGTTAACTTTCGTGCGCTCAGAATGTATGGCAGAGTCTTTCCCGAAGGCGTGACAATGGGAAAGATTCAG
>Ga0123354_10006419_pt1 | contig 17462 bp, 10 predicted proteins | sample TergutLab28metaG_2_FD_97872 | JGI IMG/M metagenome (GOLD analysis project Ga0123354, IMG submission 97872) | Labiotermes labralis P4 segment gut microbial communities from Petit-Saut dam, French Guiana - Lab288 P4 | ecosystem: Host-associated > Arthropoda: Insects > Digestive system > Gut ...
GCTCCTCAATTGACCTCACGAGGCTGAGTGGACCCCGTTCCAGACCCACTACTACTCAGAAAATCTGGTAGCGCCGGGGATCGAACCCGGGACCTCTGTATCTGTAGCCAGAAACTCTGGCCATTAGACCACAGAGGCGGTCTTAATGATTACTAATGGTAAAAAATTCTCTTTTACACCTTTAACTTCATGTTGTGATTTTCAGGAACATATCCCCACCATTAAATGCAGATTAACTTTACTACCCTGCAGGGATTCTCAAAATTCTATTAATGAGGCATTAAAAGTACACAATATTTTGCTATTTTCTAGCATGTTAATGACTTGAAGGATGTTAATAAAAATCCAACAAATGCAACAGTATGCAGATATTTATTCACTGCAAAGTCACTCTACCTAAACCGCAAACTGGACAAGCTGCAAAGGGAAAAACAAACCAAGAGAAAACCAGACACCCACCACCAACGCACACAATTCTACACCAGGACGGTCAACCTAACAAACATAAGACTTTCTCAAGTAGAATTAGCGTTAAAAATTAAAAACCCACAAAACCTCAATGCTAATTCCCTATGAACAGTTACTAATCCAGACTTTCCAACAAAACAGAAACCTCATGCCTGAACAAAACTGTGACAAACAAAACTCACTATTTCTGTTAGCAACTGACTACAACCTTACGTAACAACCTGCCTACAACCACACGATCTGCACAAACCAGTCCTGATCTAGCCACGTTGGAACCTTACGTAACTACCTAAGCTCAACCGATCAATACCTTCCACACGACTCGCACAACCAGTCCCGATCAGGCCACGTTGGAGGGAAGTAGCTGTACCAGTATGTGAGTACTTTATTAACTAATTCCATCCATTGCATATTCCTATTATGCTTTTAACTATTCATATTTATTATCCAAAGAGTTTTTAACTTATGAAATCCCATGATATTGTATACTCAGACTTTTGTAACTATGTTAATGTAGCGCCACCCATCACTATCTGCAGTTAACAAACCAACACACACTGCTAGTTCATTCTAGTTGATCCTTCTGTTTTACAGTATGACCTGTACCGGAGGTTGCGGTTACAGTTTTTAGTACTTCTGATGATGGGTGCAGTGACACTCGAAACATGTAGAGTGACTTTGCAGTGAATAAATATCTGCATACTGTTGCATCTCGGATTTTTATTAACATTGAATTTTGATGCATGAAACCATGAGTTTAAAATTTAATGACTTGAAGGACGTTTAACATGGGAGTCACAAACCATAATTAAGTCTGTATGTATAAGTTTTGATTATTTTTGGGGAAACTAGAGGGTGGTGGCTGAACTTTAATTTGAGAGTAACAGTGTTAGTATAGTGATAAAATACTACTCTTGGTCAGATGATTAGTGTACCATTGTCGTTGCAGTAGTGTAAGCTACAGCCAGTGAATTTTATGTTTTGTTGACCGTGCATCCTTGTATAATCTTTTAAATAAAACCAACTTGGTTCACAATTTTTCTTAGTATGTTAATTTCTTTTCTCTACATGTTTTGGGCAACTATGTGCTCATTACCAGGAGAAATAACGGTATCTAATGCGACACTTGATATTTGTCACTCTGTGTGGATGACCATCTGGTTTGCAGGGTGGAATTAGAGTTTCATTCCACCCTGCAAACCAGATGGTCATCCACACAGAGTGACAAATACCAAGTGTCGCATAGAACAGTTATTTCTCCTGATGATGGGCCCATAGTCACCTAAAACATGTAGAGAAAATAAATAAACATACTAAGAAAAATTTTGCACCAAGTTGGCTTTATTTACAAGACAGCCAGTGAAGTTAAATTTGAGATTCATTTAGAATACAAGTTTTGGTGGCCTAATGTGAACAAAGTTTAATTTAATCCCATCTGTAGAAGAATAGAAGTTTGTAACTGGTGCATATCTTTTGATGAATCATAATGTAAACAGAATGTCCCATAACAGATTACCGAGAATACTAGAACACTACAGACCATCAGGCAGAAGAAATGAGAGGAGACCATTAAAATAGACTTCTAGATGTGTGAGGCCAGAAGAGGTCAACAAGTGGCCCAACTCCATGTTAGCTAGACGTCAGTGATGATAAACATCCTACTAAACAAGGCGAATTTTGTCTAGAGAGATATTATTGTACACATGGTATACAGTGCTTCTAATTTTTGTTAAGTCATATGTTTGAAACTCTTAGTATGGAATTTTTTTGGAAATGCTGGCATCAGTTAAGACTTGTTTTGACTTATGTGTATTTGAGGAGATGAAATTATGCTTTTTAAACCACTGCAGGAGTAATATTACTTTCAGCATGCCTATTTTAAAGACATAATTAAGTATATTAAGTGTTTAGTAATGTCAATCTACTATTGCCAAATAATATTTATCGAATCTTTTATTCTTTGCAAATGAGATGTATTGACGTATACAGTGGATTAGTTTTCAGAAAGTATGTGTTACAGGTGAGTTATTTAGCAGCATAATGCTGTATGTAATATTACAAAAGGGCGTTTTTACAGGCATTTTGACCAAGATGGTGTATATCAATATCAAGCGCCCGATTATTGGATATTCGAGATTATTATCAGATGGTACCTCTGCTGACCTACATGTAATTTTTTGTTACTGTTCCTATACATGGGGTCATCAGGGTCCTTTCCTGTGTTTCATGGATGAAGAAGTTGACGGAGTAGGAGAGAAGAGATGAGAAGATACCACAATGTTTGAAGTACAGACACTCTTGAAGGCCTTCTGGAACATGTCCTTGGGATCTGTCTGTTTCAATGATGGAGCTTTTTTTTTTTGGTAAAAATCAAAACTTCCAGTCATGGAACTACTTTCTTCAAGTGCCAGATTATCAGGATTTCCATATTATTTGATATCATAGTGAAGAAATTGTCCTGTATGAAATGCATGGATACTATAGGGATTGATTTTATTCACTGTTATTCAGTTCACAGTTCTTAATTAATGGAAGCATTAATTAACTTCTTGTTCTGCTGTAACATACATTCAGTATCACTCTGCAACTCAGTGTTTCAACTGGTATTTCAGAAGCAGTCAAACAGGATACATTCAAAACGTATGTATTGACATGTGTGTTGCATGGTAAATTACCCCATTTGGCATTGAAACTGTTCAAACAGTAGCAGAACACCAAGAATTATGCAGTATTAAGAAAGTTACATTTATTTATCAATGGCCACTGTTCTGGCAACATTTTGAAGTTAATTACCTTGCTGACCTGTGTGTATTTAGTCCAGCAAGTCACCATACAAAATGCTGTGATGGGAATGCATTGTTCAGTCTATTCCAGGTGGTACTGTGCTAATTTGGAAGTGTGTCATTGATGCTACCATAAGTAGCTGCAGTTGTTGAAGTATAAATTATTCATCAATTTGTGCCATGGTGCTGTGCATCCTGTATACATGGCATTTCTGTGATACGTCCACAGTCATTTTGTCTCATCTGCCTTCCTCCTGCTTGTCTATCCCACATCTTCACACCTTTACAGCATCTTCATTCATAGCCATGACCTGAACACATGTGAAATTATGTTGCCAGGTCTGTGTCCCAATTTTGGTGCTGTGAGTGTGTTTTGAGTTATTATTTTGAACCCACAGTGCAAAGCAGATCTTTTGGTGTACTTGTATATTATGTTTTGTTTTAGTTAAAACTGGCTTGGATCTGTCTGGCTGGGGGGATGCTTAAGTAAATGCACACAACCACATGCATCATCATTGTGTGTTTTTATTTTATTGTTATTTTTGTTTAATGGTGTTGTGTAATGTGTACATATTATCACCATACTTCCACAAACCTTATTTGGTGTTCTGGAGTTATAGGACATGTCTCCAAAGGAAGGGGGTGGTGCTTATTATGTGTGAGAATCTTGCATCAGTTGCTTTCTAGTGATCATCATTTCATCTTTGACATCTGCACTCCGAACACCCACCTGACCTATCGTTCAATCCCACGACCCTCAGGACACAACAATAGTGAAATAAATTATAGTGTGAGTTGGTCATCCTTTCAAAAGAGTATGAGGATCTTAGTTCATGCTGTTTCCTCCATGTTTAGTTCTGAATATGCCAGAGGACATGTATGGTATGTTTTTTCTTGTAACTTGTAAATGAGTGGAATACTACTAACTCCATGGAGTAGAGTCCTTCTGAAACCAACAGTTCCTCAGCAAAAGATGCATTTTAATATTATCCTCCCATCTATAGGTATATCTTACAAGTGGTTCTGTCCTTCAGGTTTCCCCCACCAAATCTTTGTATGATTTTTCTTCTTCCCTGTATGTGCCACAGCCCAGCCTCTGTCATTGCCCTTAATTTCATCATTCTGATAATCCCTAATGATAAGTATAAATCATGAAGCTCCTCAATATGAAATCTTCTGTACCATCCTTTTGCTTCTTCCCTGTTATGCTCAAATGTCTTTCTCAGCATCCCATTCTTGAATACCCTTTGCGTTGAAGTCTGAGACCAAGTTGCTCACCTGTACAAGACAACAGGAAAAATTGTAGTTATTAATCCTTATATTTGTAAGCAGCAAATTGGAAGACAAAAGATTCTGGACCAGACAGTAGCAAGCATTCCCCAGATTTAATTCACTCATAATTTCTTAGCGCATTAAGTTTTATTTGTTGGTGTCATTCCAAAATGATCGAACTTTGTCATATTTTCAGAGGATTTGTCAGCTACCTCTGTGTCATGAGTGTGTCGTGGATTCTATTCATAAGACGTGAACATACACATAGTTTTCTCAGCCTTACTTCTGGACTAATTTTGTACTAGTGACTAACCATAACTTTTATTTATTTCTTTACAGTGTTTAAGATTTTGCCCACTGAATTAACATAATCAGCAATTCCTCCTGGTTTGCTTCATTAGCAATTCAATAGCATATGCTAAACCAGCGTTGAAAAGCAATAGTGATAAAGCATCTCCATATTTCAGACCATTCTGAGTGGGACATGTATCTAACAAATGTTGGCCTATATAGAATATACTATAGGTTTCATTTAAAAGCATTTTAACTGATGTAACTAGTTTCATTGTGCACCAGAGTCAATGAGAATATTAAATAGAACCTTTCTCCTCACCAAATCATTGGCTTTCTTGAAGTCAATAAACAGGCTTTGTACTGATCTATTGTTTCCATTATATCTCAGGTATTTTTAAAAGGAATACTTTTCATGAAATTTAATATAAAAATTCTGCCACAAAAGATTAAGACATCTTTTTTTTCTTCTCTCTTGTTATGTGTCATGAAGTGTTAACTTCAGTGTAAAGGTCCAAACATTTTGTATAGACAATAGCATTTGATTCTTGGGTTAATTCAGGAATGGTTTGTCAATTGTTGTGTACTTTGAAATGGTAGGATGGTAACACATGTGTATGTGTGTTTCTGCGATGATGCTAGATTTGGTATTGGCTGCTGGGTTGGATTAGATCAGTAGATTTTGGTTCCTGTGAATCCACTTGGACACTCCATTCTCATTCCTCTGTAACTGGCCAGTCCAGCCTGCTGTGAGAATAGCTGTTGCCGTGACTGTTGGTCACACAGCTTCAAGCTAAGGTACACTATATTGGGTAACCATCACAAAGCTGTGTGTATTGCTTTTTTGCATGTTTCCTACATGACCGAGCGTCTTCTGAGAAGTTGTTAAAATTATGTGGATAAAAATATGTAAGGTCTTCACATTTAGTATGCACCGAGTCATGGAGTTGTATTGACCCACATGCTGTTAGTAAACAATTTTTCACACACACATTAGTGTGATAACTGATTTTATTCCAAAGGTGAATGCTAAAAATGAGTATTTATATCCATACTTGTTTTGTGTCTGTGAGCTTGTTTGGGTCTTGTGTGATGAAGATGAGGATGTGATATTGTCATATCTCTCAGATGGGCATAATAAACAAGTGACATATATTTTGTATTGTGACGGTTATTTCACGTAGTATATCTAAGTACACAGTGAAGGATGACAAATGTAAACCGAGGTACTGAGATTTTTTCGAGAGTTGCATTCTTTTAGGCTCTGATGTTCTGGCCATGATGGATTGGTTGTAAAAATATGTTGAAGTAATCAACAGGTACTCTTTAAGATACAGACTGTGTCTTTTGCATTGAAAGCATGTAACCACCATGACATGCTCTGACAGGTGCATTGGTCAGATCAGTGGTAAAAGATACCCTCTACATTTTGTTTATATGTATACCCAACAAAACCATAAAGTGTCAAAATCCAGATGTTGCCAATTTCTGACCAAGTATGACCAGAATCCTTAGGCAGAACTGTTTTGGGACACTGGCCCAAAATCAGACAAAGAGAAGGTAAAGGCATGTATGGAGGTGAAGTTATGACACTATTCATTATTAACACTAATACTACATGGAAGTGAGTGGTCATTTATACATGCTGGCCCCCAGTAACCATTGACTAGGAGGCTGGATGGGCCCCAGAGCTAACCTGATTGTTTTCAAAAAGAAAAAAATCCCTTAATCTAGTGCATGGTTCTTGGACTGAAATCATACACAGGCTAATTTTGAGATCTGTGGCAGGAAACCTCATTTTCAACAGTATGAGGTAAAGCATTTTGTTAAAAATCAAACGATGTTAAGGCTGCACGTTGTTGTTGTTGTTGTCGTCATCGTCATCATCACAGCTGCTGCTATTGTTGTTGCTGCTAAAATTATGTTGCACAGTTATTTCTTCCCTGGCCAGTGTTTTACATTCATTCTCTTTACCCCAACATATTGAATAAAAAAATCCCAAAAATAGATTGTTGAGCAGAAGCTTTTACATTTAATACTGTGAATGTTATTAGACTACTAATTGGTTAAAGTGTACATTAGCTGTTGTGTAAATTGACTGGAGACTTGCAGTTCTTTGGACTGGGAAAGGATTTTTGTACTGGGGGCAGTACTGCTGTAAGACACAGTCATTACAGATTTTATGTCTCCATTTGTCTATCATGATCAGCTGTTCATCATATTAAAATCTGCAAAAAAAAATTCATTCACACATACACATTGCCATCATTTTTAACCCAGTAGACTGGAGTAGAGAAAGTCTTCTTTTGGCAAGTAAGAATAAAAATCTTGCAATTTTGTTTCAGAGGACTTTGGATGTATGTTAGCATTACTCTGCAAATTTAGTAATTCCATTTCCAAATTTTCTGGAGCTTTTTCATTGTCTGTCCAAAGAAAAAGCAACCAACATTAGTTCTGGTTCCAGAATTTTGAAGGCCTGAATTATTTATCAAGTTCCTCTTGTAGGAGGAAAATGTGCCTGGAATATTATAGAATGTGGTCAAGAAAGATAGTTGAAGGGATTTCAGGCTTGGGAAGTGAACAAGGTTATGCACATTTAATTTATTTTCCCACACATGAAGGTTAAATTTGAAAGTCTTGATGCTGCCAAACATTCGTGGTGAGTGTCTCTGCCTTGCAATTCTTTACTAAAAGTATTCAAGTGACCTGCCACATTCACAAGCAATACAATATCACTTGTCCATCCTTTATCTAATTCTTCCACTCATTCTATTCCTTTTGATTAATAATTTGATCATTAATAAATTAAAAGAAAAAACAGTTGAAGAACATATCCATGACTTAACCACTTCACATTGGTATGGTGAATCCTTACACAATATACCTTTTCTATTTTGCCAAAAATACTACACACTGATGATGGTTAAAGGAATGTGCATTAATTAAAACAGTTTTAACAAGTATCTGTAATGTGAGTCATTTTCAAGCTTGCGCACAATGCCTCTCAATTAATGCACTGAAGATGAAGGAAGTAAGTTTTCCTATTCATTTCTTTCATTATTATTTTCAACACCATCACTTTTGCCAATCACAGCCACACCCCTGAAGTCTGAACTCTTTTGGGATGTTACACGACAGTGATTGGTAGTTACCGGAGTGTTGGGACAGCGTATCAGTAGCATCTTCCGAGGTTAATCAATGGACTGCTGCTTGATTCTTGAAAGTGGGCCCAGTAGGTTGTCCCGAAACGTCGGTACCTAACAATCAACGTTACGTAACATCCTAAAAGAACGAAGATCTCATTTACACCGCGGCGGAAACCTCCATTCACAAAAGAATCCAACCATTTTTTCCCTCCAAGGTAATATGCATTTGTAAAAGAAGTAACCAATCCCTAAAAAAACTAATGTGGCGTCAGATTTTCTTGCAAAGGGACCACCAATAAAAGCAGCAAGCTACTCTGTATCTACAGCGTCTGTTCTTTCATTACTGTAGCTAATTATGCCACAAAATTTCAAACTTTAGGCTGACAATGTCCATGGTTTTGTTTCTTTGCAATAATTAATTTGTGAGTGAAGAAAAATAGCGTGAACTGTTAAAATGTTAACGTACGAAATCGGTAAATAATCCAACGCTGAGATCGGCTGCATTGCGTAACCGGAGCAAGACGCTGAGCAAGGGTCATGAACTGGTGGACCACGTGTTTGCGATCCCTGGTTTGGTCGTCTTTGCCAAGTATATTAAACAGGCCAATTGGCAGCAGTAATCGGGAAGTGCTTTTCACATTCTTCTACTCGACTATCATGTCAAAAGAATTATAACCTAAAGTACACATTAAAGTATCTGATCAATTAATCTGGAGTAAAATTGTAGCAGGCGCAGATTAATAGTACATTTACTTCTTTTGTAGATGGCATAACTGCTTCCTTAGTTTCAGGCACATTATTATGTAACTCACACGCTGCAGTGCTATTATCGTATGTCGAGCAGGGACTTTAACCTCGTAAAACAGAAAAGATCCATAAATCTAGCCGCTTCCAATATGTCTACAGAGGGTGGTACGTGATGGTTCAACGTGTGTTGACGAAATATTAAATGCAACAGTAGTTTATATTTTGTTGATTACTTGTAACTTCTGTGGTGTAAAAGAATATACAATGGAGCGAAAACTACGGTAATTTAATCTACTACTTAGTTTAAAATAAAAAAGTGTATTGAAATACAGTCCTGCGTTCGTCAGGCCAGGGTTGGTGCACTGATAGAGGAACCCGATTATAATGTTTGTACGTTAGGTTATGAACCGAAAAGTTATTTTAATGTAACAATTATTTGCTTTTGTCAGTAGTGGACTGGTGGTTGGATTGGGCAATCCACTTCTTGATATTTCCGCAAATGTCGATGAAGATTTCCTTTCCAAATATGACATGAAACCCAATAATGCTATTTTAGCAGAAGAGAAACATAAACCTCTGTACGATGAAATGGTTAAGAAGTACAAAGTGGATTACATTCCAGGCGGAGCAACGCAGAATACGCTACGAGTGGCGCAGGTAATTGTGTGATTGTTCGAAGTGCGATTGTCGCTAGAGAGGTCATTACTTTACGATCTGGTAATGTGCATATACAGTTGCGATTCCACCACCTAACCTAACCAAACTTGATAGGGATGGAGCACTACAGGATCAAAATCTGCACTAGAATCTGGCTTGGTGTGGTGATCCAAACCGCATTCTATTCTATAATCATTATTCGATTATTATTTTTAGAGTATTATTTTATGAATGTAATTTTTCAAATAAATAACAACTATGGTTAGGGCTCAGAAATTGTAATGTCTTCTCACCTTTTCAGTGGATCTTGGGACAGCCAAATGTAACTGTATACATGGGCTGTGTTGGTGAAGACAAGTATAGTAAGATCCTTGAGGATAAAGTTAGAAGTGATGGGGTGAATGTACGGTACCAATACACTGACAAGGAACCAACAGGTTAGTTATCCTTTTATGTGTTGCTGTAGAATATCTTGGGCTTGTTGTGTTGTGTCACACTGATGATTGTTTGTTCTGGTTCTGTTTTTAGGAACATGTGCAGTGCTTGTCACCAATCATGGCAATGATCGCTCTCTCTGTGCAAATCTTGCAGCAGCCAATTGTTTCACAATAGATCACATACACAAACCAGAAAACAAATCATACATTGATAATGCACAGTTCTTCTATGTCTCTGTAAGTTGAAATTGATATCCATTAGTTCTGTGGTGGAGAATTCAGTTTCGTGCAGGATCAAATAATAGTTTTATGTTTGCAGTTATAGTTCTCATGGCAGTGTCTATGAAGATTATAGATTGTAGTCTCTTGTGGAGTATTGAACTGTAGAGAATAACTAGATGTTACGATGGGAGGTCTTTTTTTTTTATATGAAATTTTATGGTTATGAATTCTAAATATGGTTTTGGATTTGGGTTTATAACTAGAATATCTCCTTGACAGAGCATTTGTGTCAACAAATTGCAGAGAATGCTTTCTGTATTCATAACATCGTTTGTGGGTCCATGCAAGTATTTTCTCTTCTCTTCTATCCTGTGTGACTATATATATATATATATATATAATACATATGTGTGTGTGTGTGTGTGTGTGCGCGCGCACGTGCGCGTGCATACATTGACATGAGCAGTCAGGGAATTTGTGTAGAAACCTTTGTTTAAGCCATTTAAGAAAACTGTTGTTTATCACATTAGAGTTTTGTGTCACTATTGAAACATAGATTTAATGACATTAAGTTTAATCACATTACTGCTTGGTATATTTCATTTCATTTTAAATGTTTCTAATATAGATTTTTGCCAAAAAAAAATGAAAGGATGGAGAGGCAGAAGCCAGGCTTATCTCTCACTTATCTCTAAGCACCCTTGTGAATTAAGTGCTTACTTTGTGGATTTGGCACTTACCTGTAACCATTAATTTCCTGATCCTGCCTTAAATAGGCATCATGATAGGAGAGTCGTTCTAGACGTTATGACATTAACATTACAGATGCGCCAAGGAGACTGACGCAGCAGTAACATCTAGGTATGCTAGATTATTTGCTGTTGTGAACGACTTTTTTATCTGTACCCATAATTTATGTCCTCTCATCTGACACTACATCTTGGCTTTGAAACAGTAATTTCAAATAAACATTGAATTAATTTATACTGTTTTGTCCTGTGTTGTACTATTTCCAGCTCTCCTCATTCTAGGTGTATTTTGTTGGTGAGGCTTTGTTTCACAGTTCTCTTAATTTTTATGTCTTCTATTTTATCTAAACCCAGAAGTACGTGCTCACTCTTTGTGTACTTTTGTAGATAAGACCATAACTGTTTGATGCTCAAATACCTAAATACCTGTGGGAAAATTTGATAAGAAATGATATTAGTATCATTTGTATAACTGTGTGCTCATTGCTGTTTATATTCTCCCTAAGAATTTCAAACCTAAAAGAGTCCACTGACTGAGCAGTCAAATAAAACTGCCTGCAATAAAATCTGCATTTACTGTATTGAAACCTAAAAATTCATCTGTATATAATGTTAAAAACTCAGATCCTACATCACAGAAAACATTTTATCCCAATCACAAAGACAGGCGACTGATGCAGATATGAAGCTTTCATTGTGATTGGTCCTGTTTAAGACTTTTTGCATTGTGTGGCATTCAACTTTGTTACCAACGTTTCAGAAGAACTTGCTGCTTCACTCTTCGGAGTGAAAGTGAACAGGGAGAAAAAATGATCAGGTTATACAGGCAGACATTTCCTTAGACCCTTTGGAAGGGGAAAGCCCCTTGCTGCCTCCATTTTCAGACTCTGACAATAGACGTATTAGGTTCCTCCAAACTATTGGCATTGCAAGTCAACTGATAAATGATGTTTAGGGAAGTGATTGCTTTTTATTTTGGGAATCACACATATACCTTGTGGGCTAAATGTCAAGTTTCTTTCATGCTGAAATGTGGTACATATACATATTACTGTGACTTAAGGGGGTGGAAAATAATTTCCCATAGTTTGAGGATTTGAAAACCAACTGTACAAAGACAAATGCAAATTTCCACCCAAGCACCATGCTGTGTGGTTATATTGGTTAAATGTAACATTTAGTGCGCTCAGAACCTTGCTAGCAGGTAGAAATGAGACACATTTTATTTTGTTCTTGCCTCTACTGGTGGAAGAATCCCATAGTTAATTTGGAGATTTTTAGAAAAAGAAAGATTTTTACCTGCTGAAATATGAACTCCTTCCAGCCCAATTTATGCCGCTGAAGTGGGGAAAGGTGTGAACTCAGTACTGAGGTAATAGATAGATATGTTAGGTTTCATGTCTACTAGGATATGATGCTGTGCGTGTGGGTGGTTCCCAACATTTCAAAGATAAATAGTTCTTTCGTCTTAAGGGGCCAGGACATCTGCTGGGACAACTTAACCCTTGAAGCCACTACTACCCCTCAGCATGGTAGCAACCACTCACATATTGACACATCATATCCTAGTAGAACTGAATCCACAGGATCAGTGCTGTGAGATCCTCAGATCTTGCAAGTACCTTTGTTGGTCGGTTACTTTATTGAGGTTGTTTCATAAATTGAATGAGAAATGGTATGATGGCTCTAAATAATGCTTGGACATGTAATTTGGAAGAGATCAGAGGTTTATGAAGCAGTGATGCACATTGGTTTGTCAGATGAGTAGTATCATTTTTGGTGGCGGGTTGTAATAAAGACTGCAACAGAACTGAGCATGATGTTATTCCTGGAGAGGACAGGAACACTGTTTTCCAGAATACAATTTTTGTCTTGGTTATATTTCAAGTGTAGTAAAAACCAGCGTAATTCATCATAACTGAAATTATAACCATGTAACTGAATGGCATATTGTGGAATATATCATATTCAACATGGCAAGGTATGGAGTTGCTGGTGGAATATGTTGGAAGTGACACTCAACAGAAAATCGCATGTGGAATAAATAATATATGACAAGAGAAGTGTCTCCTTACTGAAACTGTATGCATTTCTTCTTACTTTCATCATGTCATTTGTACAATCCAGGATTTAAGTATTCTAGCCATGTGGATCAGGAAATGCCTACAGTATCCTGCATTTCTCTGCAGTTGGTTTCATAACAGTGGTTAAATTAATTTTGCTTTTTCCTTAGGGTTTCTTCCTGACCGTGAGTCCACCATCCATTATGGAAGTAGCGAAGCATGCTCTCGATCGTGACTGTCCATTTATGATGAATCTGAGTGCTCCGTTCCTGTCCCAGTTTTTCAAAGAACCGATGATGGAAGCCATGCCATATGTGGATATTCTGTTTGGCAATGAAACTGTAAGTACTGGTAAACGAAGATGGTACAAGATGTGTAAATACAGCTTGCATCTATTGCATAAGAACAGTTTATGTGGTGAGACACTTCTGTAAGTCTTTTGTTGACATTTTCAGTTATACATACTTTTTATTATATGTCACAGTATAGGTGAAAACAAACTTAATTTCAATAAGGGGATTTTTTGGGTATTCTGATGTGGTGAGACACGTGAAATACTGGATGTGGAGTCAGTTTCTCATATTGTGTTTGGAGGTAAATAGTTGTGCATTATGCATATAGAACACAAAGAAAGTAGTAAGGATTAAAAGATTGAACATGAAATTAGTACATCAAGTCCAGACAAATTTAAAACTATGTTTTTTAGGTGGCAGCAGTTAATAGCTCAATTTAGAACAAGAAACTAACAGTAAAGTACAAGATTGCACTTCACTTACATAATGTAAAGCGGTACTGACATACGCACTAGAGACTCAGGCAAAGGAAACAAGATTGAAAATTGTATACTCTGTGATACATTACACACACACACACACACACACACACAGTGCTTGTGCATTTCTTATACTGCCATGGTACACACATAATGTAATTTCATTTATGCTCATAATTCCCTTTGCCAGTTTTCATGAAATTCCAGGACTGCTTGACAGCATCATGTGCAGATCTCTTGCACCAATTTCCATCCATGCTGGGCGATAAATGGGGAAGGTATGGGTAAAAATTACATCAGAGAAGGTTGGTTGGACAGGGCACAACTGGGGAAGAAGTGAAGTCCATACACGTTTGATGTAGAGGCCTGAAAAAAAAGAGACATCTAGGAAGACTTGAACTTAAATGGGAGGATAAGATTAATATTGGTCTTAAAACACAAGTTGGAAAGGCATGGATTGGATTAATGTGGCTCAGAATAGCAGCAAATTGTTTGCTGTTTTGTATCCTGTAATGTACCTTCATATTTCTAAAATGTGGGGAATTCCATGACTGGCCAAAAATATGTTAGCATCTCACAAAGGGCTCTGCTTCATGGAGCTGTTTAGTTACTGAGTTATTTATATTCTTCACATATTAATATATTTATTAATTACATAATTGGATAGTCAGTCAGTTAAAGTAAGTAACTTGTCTCCTTATTGTAAGAGTTGCTGTACATAATTATGATAATTTTGTTTACATCAGTAGTTAAAGAAAATGTTCACAAATAAATGCAATTAAATAATCACTAATATCAAATTAGTTTCTGAGGTAATTGGGACATATGCCGTGAACACTGAAAGAACTTTAGCTGAGAGTCATTATAGTTATGAAGTAACCGGCATCTTAGCTTTGTTGCTTGTTCAGTATGTGACACCACTTGCTAGAGATTATGGGTGGGTACTAATGATTTACAGTGCAGGGAAAATGTGAATATCGGTTGTTTTGATTGCAGTTGCACTAACTTGTTGTACAAGTTCTGGAAGTTCAAAATTCTTTCACACTGAATGTTCTGGTTATTTACTAAATTTAAATCATATGCAGGAAGATACAGCATTGTTCATATGGGGTTTGGTTGGGACCAGAACATATTTCATCCTATGTGGCATAGAGTCCTTGAGGAGCTAATGTTAATTGTGCTTGTCATAAATTTCCTGCATTTTGTGAAACCTGAAGGTTCTTTACTTCGTTCCTGTTCATTGCACAACCTCTTCCTTAACTACTTGAATCCAGCCAATGCCAGTTACTCTCTGCTTCTTTTGTATAAATTTTTATATTATCCTTCAATCTGTACATAAATCACCTATGTGCTTTCCTCCCCCTCAGGTTTTCTGACTAAAATCTCATATTCATTCTCAAGCATGTTCTGCTCATCTCATTCTTCATTTCATTGTTTTGTTGGCATTTAATGAAGAGCACAAGTGATGAGGGTTCTTATCGTTTGTCCCCATCCAGCTCTTCACTACTGTCTCTCACATCTACATTTTATCTGCATTGTTGGGCACATTCACAAAACTGCAAATAGCACAACTATTGGCTGTGTGATGTACATCCGTCTGTCTTTCTGTCTCTCCATCCGTCCTTCTATCAGCATGGAACAACTCAGATCCCAATGGATGGATTGTTATGACCTTTGAAATTTGAGGATTTTTAAAAAATCTTCCAAGAAAATTAAAGTCTTATTAAAATCCGACAAGAATAATGGGTACTTTACGTGAGGACCTATTTACATATGTGATAATATTTTGCTGAACTCTTCTTAGAATCATAAATGTTTCAGACAAAATTTGTAGACAAAATTAAAGCACATGTTTTATGTTTAATAACGTTTTTCCAAAAATTGTGGTTTTCTGAGATGATATGGAAAATCATGGTAGACCCAGACAAGCCACAGATGACAGTATAATAAAGCACAGAAAAGATGTAATCTGCATGCCTGTAACTAAAGCGAGAGTACAGACACACACTTAGAATATTTGATACTTATTCTTTTTCCTTGGCAGCACTGGTTGAGTGATTGCACCTAAATGTTACTTTACACATACATTGCCTGTCTTCTTGTCTTATAATCCCATTGTCAGTGTTCTTCCCTTACAGCAAGAGGTCACCTTTTCTGCACATATAAAACGAGAGCCAGCATAATTGTTTTGGCCCTTTGTAAGTATTTTCAATACATTTCCATTTTAGTTGTAGATGAGTTTGTTCTTGTATGCAGGAAGCAGCTACATTTGCAAAGGAGCAAGGCTTTGGGACAGATGATCTTACAGAGATAGCACTTAAAATAACACAGCTGCCAAAGAAGAATACCAAAAGGCCAAGGATTGCTATTGTTACACAAGGGCAGAATCCAGTTCTCCTTGCCAAAGGTAATTGAAATTTTTAAACCTGAAATTAAAAGTCCTAGATTCAGCAGTTTCATTTGGAGTAGTTATTTAGATATATGTTGATTTGTGACATTTGGTAGACACATCATGTTATAAGTCAAGGTCAAGTTATGTCTGGGCTTAATTAATCACAGTACCATGAAAATGTATAGGAGAGTGGAGGTATAGCTCCATGTATTCTTAACCCTAGCACTGTGTGGAAGTGATTTTACCATGTCACACCTCAACACTTTGTCTTAGATAAAGAAACCATGGTGTCCATTGGATAGGAGGCCAGGAGGGCTTTTGATTCTGTCTGGAAGATTTGGAAAAGAGAGAAATCTTCTGTCCCTGCTGGCAGTTGAACTGCAATTTCTCAATCATTTCCTGTAATCTAGTCACCATATAAACTGGGCTATAAACAATATGTCACCTTACTAACAGCTGAATAACCATAGAACAGCAGATTGTATGTTTTTAAGGATATTCTAAGAGGAGTGTACTTCTCAATAGATGAACTTTATATTATTCAGTTCATAGCACTTTTATGGTATTTTTGTTGAATTGTCCATCTGTCCTTACCTCCTTTATATTGTTTGTCTAACATGGTTCTTACTGAAATCAGGCAGGAGGGCATGGACTGTTTTTATCCGGCTCAGTGAAGGGAAAAGTGGTGGGCTCTTGTGATCACAGTCATGAACCTTCAGGTTTTATAAAATGCAGGGAATTGCTCCACTAGCCGTGGAACCATAGCTTGTAAAGAACAGCTGTGCACCTTGGAGTTATTTGTGAGACATGTTTTTGTGTCTATACTTGCATCATCATCACTGTCTGCTTCTACAACCTAGTTTATTTATGTTTGGCTTTGTAAAGGAGCTGAAATAGACATGGATGTTGATGCAAGCATAAACATCAAAATGTATGTCAGGCAAGTAAATGAGATAAGGTGAGTTAATGCAGTTCACGAAATTTTCTATATCACAGCCACGTGGAGTACAAAGGATAAATTCCATTGACCAGTTACTGGTAATTTAAAAAGTCTTCTTCACAAGTACCATTTTAAAAGTGATAGCTGCATATGACTGCCGAAATGTGTGTTGATCTTACTGTGACAAAAATCCATTAGTGGGGTTATTATAGCTTTCAGGCTGCATGCAGTCCAGTGTATGTGTCAGTTTAATAACATCACAGACTCTATACCTTGGGCCTCCAACCGTTATGTGGCAAAGTGCCAGCCATACCTGTTATTGTGGCCTGGTTTGCAGGCTACTGGTAAAAAAAATAACAGCAAGTGATATACCAAACTGCATAAATTATTTTGTAATTACTGTAGCTTGGTCGCTGACATTGAGGGAGGAAAGGAAGCTGAGGGTGTTTGAGAATATGGTGTTGAGGAGAATATTTGGACCTAGGAGGGACGAGGTAACGGGGGAATGGAGGAGACTGCATAA
>Ga0123354_10006420_pt1 | contig 17460 bp, 10 predicted proteins | sample TergutLab28metaG_2_FD_97872 | JGI IMG/M metagenome (GOLD analysis project Ga0123354, IMG submission 97872) | Labiotermes labralis P4 segment gut microbial communities from Petit-Saut dam, French Guiana - Lab288 P4 | ecosystem: Host-associated > Arthropoda: Insects > Digestive system > Gut ...
CGTGTACTGGAATTAAAAAACGGTCATAACTCCGTAACCGTCCAAAATCGGACACATGTTTATATGAACTTTTTTGATCACAAAGGCCTAGGAAATCACCTCCTGCAGTTATGCCCTAAAGTCTTGAAACACCCTGTATATCTTGCTGATATTCAGCCCTTCTGACATGCAGATGGTAATTTGACGATTATGTTGCTAAGATCTTGGACTCGCCCAACGTTCTCGGGAGTGCGCGTGGCGTACGGACGGACGGACGGACGGATCTCGCATCATCGTCTCCAGTTCCCAACGAAAACGCTTATGACATTCAAACACACGTGCACGTGATAACGCTTCATTACCGTATACTTACTCTATTAAGTTTTAAGTTTCAGTGGCACTTTTCCCAATATTCAAACAAAAGTTAATGTTCAGTATTTGCTAGTCCAGTGGCGCAGCCAAACTGTCAGCTGAAACATCTCGCATAGCATAATCGAGAGACGCTGCGGCAAGTGCCGGTGCAGATTTGAAAATGTCGATTCTTGCGCAACGGTGGGGGAAAAAATCCTACTTGCTCCTGCGGAAACTGAACTGGGTTGTCTGCAATCCATGCAGTCTCGGATCTTTCCGGATATAGATTACATTAATTTGTGATTTTGGCTTGAACATTTTTTCAGAAAGTCGACCTGAAATACATTCATTGATGTACTTGTTCTTTATGTACATTGGTTTCTGTATGTACCACCTGTTTCAACATTAAAAGTTCTTAACTTTGCCCAAGTTTTGTAGGTTTCAAATGATTCTCAGAATGAGCGGTGATTAATTCTGTAAACAGAATTAACTTATTTGTCTTTTAATGGGGATGGAATGTGTTTTTGTGAGATACATGTTATACAGTAACTCCCTGACTTAACGTAATACTGACGTACATAAATTCGACTTTACGTGAATTTTTGCCGGCTGGTGCAAACTTAAAAGAATCTTCGAAACGTATTCTGCATCCCGTAGGAAATAAAGAGCAAGAGACGTTTAATTATATTATATTATATTCTCTTTGGAACTGGCACTTGTCTTAATTTTTTCATTGTACATTTCGAAAACACTTTTGTAATTTTTTCTGCATGTGGGATAAAAAAAATTGAATTGAATGCATTGAATTGAGTTGAATTTAGTGAAATCCCAACTTACGTAAAATTCGATTTGCATGCAGTTCTGCGGAACGCAACCTGTACGTAAGTCGGGGAGTGGCTGTAATTTTAAATATTTTGTATTTAGATTAATTTCGGGCTGAGAAGGCTCAATTATAATCCATCCTTCATCTCACAAGTGTACTCATGAACATCTAGCCCACCGATTCCATTGTTCCTGGGATGTTGTATGATGAATAGTGAAAGCTGTATTTCATTACTTGTACATTTCCTGTATTAAATTAAAAATTGGTAATTTTACAAGACTTCAGAACGATGCTGAACACAGGTGTGAATCCAGGTTACTGAAATTTTTATACTGTATAGGAAAAGAAGCATAAATCCATTTCTGTTACCTTTAGCATGCCTCCCTATATTCAGGCCAAAAAAACTGTTTTTGCCATCCAGTTAAATAATGTCGTTCTATACTTAAATTACTTTATATTAATGATGAAAGATGACTTCAGACCAAGAATTTCAAAGGATTATGAACAAGATGCTGCCCTCTGCATGTTTAAAATTGAAGTATAGAATTACAGAGAAACGCTTCTTTGTGCTGCCCAAAAAATGAATACTTAGAAAATGCTGCACCAGGGAAAGGGAAGATGTGAGAAGAAATTGCAGTTCCCTGCAATGAAGTAAAATATGAAGTCCAGTACACTGTTAATGATAGCTGGTACTTTGATTGTTGTGGACAACAAGTTTATTGCCTTCCATTATAACCTTTCATGCATTCATGATGCATACTCATCTTAGATTTTTTAAATTGATGCCTGTGTAGGGGATATAGTTTTGTCTTCTTTTTGACCTGTCTTGAATACACTTTAAATGTAACTGTTTGCAGATTTCAAGTCTGTTGAATGCTGTTCACGAATACAAATATTAGTGATCATATAAGCCTGTACTCCCAGGGTGTTACTGCTTTAAAATACAGAAATATCAGATAGCAGAGCAGAAATGTCTATGTTAGCTGTTTTCTTGAGAGCATGGCACTCTATTGTAAAAGTTAAACAGAAAGTACAGTAGCTTGCCAGCAGCATGATTTTTTATTATACCAATGATCGAAAATTTGTCTGTGTTGCCAGCTAGGAACTGTGTTCATACTTCCTGTTAATAGTATGATGATCGGATTGCTAATTGTCTATCCTCAGAGCAATTGGACCGCATTGAGGAGGGAATGGACCAAATCAATGCTGACATGCGAGAAGCAGAGAAGAACCTCACAGGCATGGAAAAATGCTGTGGATTGTGTGTACTGCCCTGCAACAAGTAAGTTATTCTCAGCATGCTACCAGTGCTGTTCGTAGCCACATGTGCAGCCAGAAGGGTTGTTTGCAGTATATAGCGGAAGGAACACTGTTGCAGATTACATACAAATGGTTATGAAAAAACGTCACTTCAGAAAGAGGGGTAGTTAAAGTCAGAGAGATGTATAGAAATAATGATTCTAACTGTGCAGTCAGTCACTGATTTGTGAGTAGAGTAAGGTAGGGGATTGTCGGATACCGCTTTGCTTTTAGAAGTTTTTGGTATGTCGGAACAATTTTTCTAATTTTCTAACTTTCACCATGTTGTGAATGTTGTATTCGTTCTTTTGGGTGATTACCCGATGTCTGAATTTTATGTGCCGACGTTTCGGAACAGACAGGTTGTTCCTAAATGTTGGCACATAAAATGCAGACGCCAGGGAATCACCCAAAAGAAAGAATACAAAAATTTTTCTAAAGTTTTTTGCACCAGAATATCATCTTATGTACATTCGTATTATGAAAGATATTACGATTTGAGCAGGAAAAATGTAAAAAAAAACAGCCTTCTGAGAATAGTGGCTGGTAATGTCGGACACTATCAGACGCCAGTATCAGATACTGTCCGACACTACAAATGGAGAATGAAAAACATTTTGAGTTTTAAAACTATGAATAGGGAAGGTAAGAGTCTGGTAATATTTCTCAGTTGGCCCTTGGGAACTGGTAATTAGTCAATGAACTGAGGATGCGGAAGACAGCCACTTTGTGACTGCCTCTGAGAGTTACACATCTTAAAATAAGGAAAAATTAAATTATGTAAGCCTTCTTAAGTGCTGAATTTCAAACACATTTGAATTACCATAAGGAGGACCAACTGACACATAGCAGGTAATGTTGGATGTAGTCCGATATTGCTGCTGTCTGCTATCTGACATTTACGGCCACCTCACATCTACAATCTGAATCATTCTTACACAAAACCTACTGGTGCTATCAACATCATCCACAGTGCATCTGACAATTAAAGTCATGCTCGTTCAAATGCAGTATACTGAACTGCAACAAATGTAATAATAACTGCATGGCTGCGGAAGATCTGCTTGCATGTAAAAACTTTGATTTCTTGAAAACACACACAAGTGGCTGTACACTGGACGCAACTCACTGCACCAGTATGGCGACAGGTCACAACAGGTTTTCTGTGCTAGCAGAACATAGTTTATCTCTTCTTTGTAAAATTGCAGCAACAGTATCACCCAGAGAGGGGTATCTGGAATTACCAGACATACCCGACAATCCCCTCCCTTATTCTTTTAAAGTAGTCTTTGTTTGTAACTTAACAACCTGTTGATAATAGTATGTGTTAAAAAAAAAGTGTTCATGAAACTGTATTTTTAAAATCCGTAACAAATTTATTTAATTAGTATCGCTCTACACAGGTTTATATAAATGATGTTGAGCCATTGATACAGAAGTTTAGGCTGTTTAATATGTATTGTCTAATTGACATGCTGGAAGAGCATGGAAGTTTGCAGATATGTTTTTCAGGAGAAAGGGGACGCCGTGGCAAGTGTGAATGCAGCAGAGCTGGAAGTTTTCTGTTGCAGTGAGTTCAGACATTGCACAACAGTACTGCACCAAGTGCTTTATGTTTAGGTCAGCCTCATTCAAGGAGGATGAGGGCACGTGGAAGGGGAATGATGATGGTAAAGTTGTTAACAATCAGCCTCAGCGTGTGATGGATGACAGGAACGGACTGGGGCCCCAGGGAGGATACATTGGCAGGTTGGTGATGTGGTGTCATCTATCCACCCAAACTTTTTTCCTCAGAAATCTGATTCACCCATTAGATATATTTGTGTATGTGTGGCTGGTGTGATCTGTTTGTTTCATTACCTAGAGAAAGAATTGCTTTTGTCTTCAGCTGTAAGTTGTAATGAACTTTTATTCACTGAGATTTTATGACAAGCTGTCTCTTCCATTGCATCATACTTCCAGTCTCTTTTGCCGTTTTTGTGAAGTGTATGTGCAAGTTTTTTTTTTGTACCATTCATAATTGCACTGTTGTTCACAATATCCATATTCCTTTCTAAATGTTGTAGCTGTTCAGTCTTCTGTGTGATTAGAATGTGTAATTCTTGGTTATAACCTTGATTAAGTAAAAATGACTGTACATTAAGTATTGTTCATAAGTATTTGTGTCAGTTGTATTCAAAATGTCCAAAATAACTAAAAATTGGAAACACTGACTTCTTTTACACATGTTGTATTAACTGTTACTTGAGTGCTTACTGAATTTCCTGTTTTTATTACCTTTATTTGGCAAAAAAGAAATGCCATGTAGTGTGTATGACCCTTCTGCCAGAGAGTTGACAGCTGCTACTTCTCCAAGACACATTTGAATGTTTTTAGGTGACTAAAAGTAAAGTATAGATAAGAATATTAATTGGGATTATTGCTACAAAGTATTTGAGTATCAAATTATACTTTTTCTTATGACAAATCCTTGTACTTTCTCAGTACGGTCTGTCTGTTTATGTGTGGTGCAGTTTTAAAACTTTGCTATTTCTTGACATTGTGTGCTAGAGACACAAAATGAATACACATTGAAAGACAGACAATGGTAATGATTGGTGAAGTTCAATGTGAACATTGTTAATTGCTCTGCACATGCATAATTGATATTCCACTATTCTGATGGTGTTATGATGGCACTTTATTTGGACTGAGCCAATGTGACTTAACATGTAAGTCACAAATCTTGATTTCAGAGACTGGCTTTGTCATCAAATTTCAGAATAATATTGTTGCGGCCTTTTACTTAATTTTGTGCAACAGCTGAAATTTATAACTGAAGAACACTTGCCTTTCTTTCACACCTTGTTATGTGTTGTATTTAAAAAAAAAAAAAAATTCTGGCTTATACACACAATTTGGGAGGGGTGGTTATGAAGAAATCTGTTCTATACAGACTCTACTGACTCACAACAACCAGAGTTAATAGTATATTGTTATGTGCTGGGAAGAAGGGTACTCTCCTTACATATAACGATTCTCAGATGCATGTCTATAATGGATTCAAATTTAAGACCCATGACTTGCCGCAGTGCACTGCATCTTCATTTGGAGAGGGATTGTGAGGACTGAGCAGTAGCATCACAGTGCTTATGTCCAGCCCATCTGGTCCCTGTTCCTCCACTGAAGGGACTTGTTTGTGCAGACTGTTTTATCATTCATGCCATAACAGATGAGATAGGTGGGGCATGGAACATGCAAGGGAAAGAATAAAAAGGCATATGCGTTTTCACTGGGAAAACCTAAAGGAATTAGACACTTGGAAAACCTAGCCAAGGATGGAAGAATAATAACGAACTCAATCCTTCTTGAGAAGCTGATAGTTCCTCAGCTAGTCAGGAAGTTTTCCGCATTTTATGAAACCCGAGGTTTGCTCCTGCTCACAAGAGCCCACCTCTTGCCCTGTCATGCATCTCATGAGTCCATTCCACACCTCCCATCCTAGACCATTTTAATAATATTCTCACATCTACATTTAGGGCTTCTGAGTAATATCTTGCCCTCATATTTCCCCACCAGGACACTGTATGCACCTCCCCTTCTTCCCCATACCTGCCACATGCCCTACCCTTCTTGTTCTTCATGATTTCATCACCTGGATATTATTTGATGAAAAGTACAATTTATGAAGTTCCTTAATTGGCATGCTTCTCCATTTTCCTGTTACTTCGTTTCTCATAGGCTCAAATGTCTTACCACAGTGCCCTGTTCTTGTACACCACAGCCTATGTTTCTCTGTCAGTATGAGAGACCAAATTTCACACTCATATAAAACAAGAGACAAAATTATGGTTATGTGTATTTACATCTTTATATTTTTTGAAAACAAGCAGGAAATCAAAGGATTGTAGACTGAATGCTAGTAAGCATTCCCAGAGTTCATTCTGTGCTTAATTTCTTCATGAATGCAATTTTTATTGTTAGGGTTGCTCCCAAATATCTGAACTTTGTCACACTTGCAAAGGATTAATTGCCTCTTTTCATGTTGTCATTTTTCCTGCATTCTGTTCACGAGACATGAGCAGATATTTAGTTTACTTTGCACTAACTTCTAGACTTCTCCTTGCTAGTGATTCATAAAACTTCCGTGTTTTTTATTTATAGTGTGTGTTGCCCACTAAATAACATCATCACCATAAACCAGAAGCCAGTACGCCCCTATCAATCTCAAAGCCTCCTGGTTTACTTGAACCCCCATAATAGCATATTCTAAAGCAAGTTGAAAAGTTATTGTGACAAAGCATCTCCTTCTTTCAGACCTTTCTTGAACGGAAATGTATCAGCCTAATGTTTCGGTTTTTGTGCATCCTGACCTTGATGTGGGTTTCATTTAAACACATTTTATTAATGTAAAGAGTTTCGTGGGGATAGCAAACTAAGTGCAGATATTCCAAAAAACCTCCCACCCAACTGAATCATAGGCTTTCTTGAAGTTATTGAGTACTGAAATTTGTTTTAAAGAAGTAGGACATGATGATGTGGACTGGAATTATCAGGCTGAGGTTAGTGAGCAGCACAAGGCTGTTGTGTACATGGTGGTATACTTGCAGGCTATATAAAATGCTGACATTTTGTGTACTAGCTAAGGAACCATTTGCTGCTTAATAAAGACTCTAGTGTATGAAGGTATCTAGTTACTTAGTTATTAAGTCTTTCATATTTAGGTGCTTTCACAAAGTCTTGACAAGCCCCGATGTTCATCCACCTGTACTTTTGTCTGCATTATTATCTCGGGTCCCAGTTGATGGATTTACTTAACATTTGATATTGGAGACTTTTAATAAAATTTGTTAGGAAAATCTAAATTTGGTTAAAAGAGAAAAAAATACTGGGCACTTTACATGAAGACCTAAGTATATTGTTCGCAGTGACGTGTAGTTCAACAGCAAAACATGAATCATTGATGCCTTACAATGGCAACACTTGCAGTATTGTACGTTGTTTACCGCGACATAGTGCCTCAACAGTGCAATTGGAACTCATTGTTATGTTTCCATGGTAACAGTGGTTATGCAAATGCGCAATGGTGTTATGTTGTTTGTACATTGGCTGTCTTTTTTACTTAGTAAAGACCATATGTAATAAGAACCAATAAAATGCACACTTTTTACATAAATATTTGAATTAATTATAATGTCTTTGACATGTTTTGTACGTCCAATTGTTCATCCTCAGGAAGGCTTGTACATGCGGTTTTATGGTATTTCTTTCATGCATCCATATAAGTAGTCTGGTCGATAGCAGGATGTGCTTGATACTCAGTATCAAGCACATCCTGCTATGCAAGTCAGTTTCAACATATAAATTTTGAAAATGTTTGCATGGAAATGCAATAATCAGTTCTCATTTTTATTGTGGAACATCATGTTGCTTTCAGCAATATAGAATGGTGCACAGTAATAAAAACGTAATCCATCAATATACAACTTTTATTATAGCAAATCCAAAGCAATTACATGTGTCAGCTGCATAAAGCAGCCACCATTAGGCTGTATGTATCAGAAAATGTCTACCATCAGAGAATGTAATTACATTTTTTGATGCATATTGCCTAATGGTGGCTGCTTTATGCAGCTGAAACATGCAGTTGCTTTGAATTTGTTATAATAAAAAGTTGCATATCTACAGATTACATCTTTATTTCTGCATATACAAACACAGGGATGTTGCACCATAAGAATATAGAATGGACTTAATTCTTCATGTAAAGTGATACTGTATGTGATTTTAACCAAACTTATATTTTCTGGACACATTTTAGTAGTCCCAATGTAAAATTTAACGAAAATCCACCCAGTGGGATCCAAGTTATTGCATGTGGATGGATGTAGGACAGACAGACAGACAGACAGATGGACATGACAAAGTTATGTCACTTTTTGCATCTTTGCAAACACATTTAAGTCGCCCTTCTCAGGGGTTAAATCGGTGGGCAGTGTGAAATAGTGTCAACTCTGGGAAGTGGGCTTTGTGTGGGTGTTTGTAGTGTTACCCCTGGAGAGTGAGGGTATTATTTAGTTCTTGGAAGATGGACACCCTAGAAATAAACCCAAAAAATGAATGATATTTGAACAACAACCATCCTGGAGGTTCTAAAAATTGTATCAGTACAAATTACTTGGTTAAGTAAAATATTATAGCTGTCTCTAAACTTGCATAATGCATTACGTGGATTTTATGTTCGAGTGCTTTCTGTTTTAATACTTGTTTACACTACTATGAGGTCAATAAAGAGAGGTGAAACACCACCAAAAAGATGAAGTAAGCACTTGTTTGTATTTTTGAAGAGTGAGTTCTTTCCACATAACCCTTTCCCACGAAATAGGATGTTTCCATTGGCATCCAACTCATCATTGTTGTTTACAGTACCTTAAGTATGAACTGACCCTGAAACATTTACTTACGTGGGTTATCACATTTTTATGGCATTAAATTTATGTTGTCCAAAGAGGGGCAAAATAACAGTGGAAAAAAGGAGCATGAGGATGTTATAGTAATAAAGTTACATATTGTGAAAATTCCAAAAGTTATAGTTTTGAGCATCCTGATAGAAAATATAAATGGATGATAAAATGGGATTTTATTTTGAATGCATGCCTGATCTTCTGAGTGAATCAGTATTTTGTACTCCCATTACACTGAAGTAGGTGAGAAGGTTTGGGTGAATGGCCTGGCCACCAAGTTATGCCCTTCAGTCATGTTGTTCTTAATTTCCCTGGATGCATCAGTTCTGTTATGTTGTATCTGTCACATAAGAGCGGTTTGTCATGTTAGGAAATAGAGAGACATACTGTAGTTACACTTAATACAGGAGGCTGAAATACCCAATGGATCAACCTAAAAGGAAGTGCAGTAAAGCTCTCATGTATGAAGGCATTTTGAATAATCATAAATTTTCACATAGCTATTTGGGAATGCATTAATTTGGATTTATATACACTGTCAGTATGAGACATTAACTGGACTTGTACATAGATAGTGTGATTCAATGCATACTTGCTGAGCCTGTTACATAAGAACTTGTACTGGGACTTAAGTTTTTGGACCTATTCAGAATTGTATACCCATCAAATTTTTCGTGGTGTTAAATTCATTACATGTTTACTTTATGGAGCAGAGTCCTTTTTGATAAGCTAACAAGTTCTCAGCTAGTGAAGAAATTCCCCACATTTTATGGAACCTGAAGGTTTATTTTGTGTTTACAAGTGTTCGCTACCTGTCCCTATCCTGAGCATTAAATTCATTACAGACAAGAATTGTATGTACATTTTTATGTTACATCTTTATTTTGTGTGCTTCACACACTCAGTTGCCAGTGTTTTTTATTTAATTAATGAGACCTTTTTACTACAAGAAAAGTACAGGATGTATGTAATTTAATTTTTATAAATTTACGGGTGAATAAAAATTTATGAAGGGACTTAAACATGCTTTTTAGTTATCATCTGTAAGGGAAATTCCCAAAAGTTGCACATAGTGCCCCATAGGCTATAGTAACCTTTGTTTTCAACCATACTGCACCTGCATATATGAGTATGTGACTTAGCAGCTCAGTCACTGTGAACCCACACAGGGCACAGTACATGGAGTGCTTTGTCAGTATGAAACTGGATACATGGGCCCAAAGATGTTTCAGATCATTATATCACAAGATGCCACTCTTGAGGACTTTGATACATATTTGGTACAGGGATTTGATTCTCGACCCTTGAAAATGGGACCCATAGGTTGTCCCGAAATGTCGGTAAGGAATTACCACTACTCGCTACATACTAATCCAGAAGATGGCAGTCGTCTGTTTGGTACAGGGAGTTTAATGAGACAAAAATGTTTTGCTCAAGAAAGGTGCAGCACATCCATATGTGTCTGATAGAAAATGTTAGTGCATACCTGGCACACCACCTGAGCTGACATCAGCTGTGAACCATGTAGTGCATTTCATATCAACCGACCACTCCTTGCAGTGGACCATTTCTTGCAGGTTGATGGCCGCTGAGTTGATGAGTCACAAACGTACAGATGCAGTACAGTAGAAAACAAAGGTTACTACCATCTGTTGGATACTCATGCAAAATTTTTGAGAGTTTCTGTCTCAGATGATGCATGGACAGTATGTGTCTTTTCATAAAGGTTCTATTGGCAAGTAAATTTTTAAAGATAAGTTAATATATACCAAAATACAAAAATCAAGACATTCAATTTCAAGCAGATTTGAGAAGGTTATGAAGCAGAGAGATGTGTGTATGTTGTGGGTTTCTCAGTTGAAGGTAGTTGAATGTATTTTCATAGATTGTGTAAATATTTCTGTGGCTACATTCATAAAAAACATTTTAAGGAAATAGTCTTTAGCAGTAACTATTTTGACACTCTAAGTACGTAACACCTTGTTTGTTGTTATAGAGGTCCATATAACTTGCAAGGTGTTTTCTGGATGTCTTGGTATATATATGGTTTAATCAGTGAAGGATTTTATGCAAAACTTTACAAAAGTATAGAAACATTAATATATTTAATTAATTTTGTACATTGAAGAAAGCGTGTCATTGTTGCTGCTTCTCCTGTCTGTAGTTTTTTGTTTCTTTGCTTTGTAGTTTCTGCATATATGCTGTAACAGAAATACAGCAGTGTTTTGCATCAGTTTAACAAGCAAGTCAGAATCAGACCTGCAGTGAAATTAAATGTCTTTATTCAACTGTTTGGTAAAATTGATATTTAGATTTTTTTTTTTTGCAGTTTTGCTTCTTTTCATTTACGTTCATCAGTTCTGTAATTCAAACAATAATGTGCTTTTCTGTCAACTGAGTAAGAAGCTTCAAAATTTGAATTTGATTTGAGATATTCAAAATTGTCTGTTATACAGATAATTTTCATGACCAATCTCTATATGTCATCCAACATGTTGAGTGTGGGGAGGAACAGGGTGGAATGTGGGAGTATGTCTTACATGTATTTGTTCAAGGGGATGAAATATAAACTTTTCTCTTGTCTCACCTCATGGGTTTTTAATTTTCCTTTCAGAAGTCAATGAGCCTAGATGATTTATCCATTGAAGTTGAGAAATATTTATGTCCAGTACTTTTCTGAATATAAGAAAGTTACTTTTATCTAAAACTCTTGTATCACAGTTTAATCCATTTTATTGAGGGAGTTTTGCTGTATGATGTGGTCTATTAGAATTTTGGAAAGAAATTTATCTACTACTGCAAGAATTAAAACGTTAGTTTATTTAAGCCAAAATTGTTGGTGGCTATTTTGCAGGGCTTAAACTGTATGTAGTATGCCCTCTGAACCTTTACAATCTAAGAAGGCAAACCTTTTATATTTTAGACATCATAAACTGTCACATGCAATATGTTGTGTGGTATTATTATTATGACATGGGAAAAACAACATGTATCTTACAAAAGAACTGTGTTTCAATTTGAGATCTTCATTTTGGCTTAATGTCTTTATCCTTGATCTAGTAAAAATCAGGTTGATTCATTGCACCTGTAGTGTCATCAGTTGACAGAGGGAATTGGTTGTGAAAGATTATGCAGAATGTTGGATAATGTCTCCTAGTTAGATATTCTGGAAGAATGTATGAGACACTGCCCACTGTTCTGTACAATCAACACATGTTTCCCATTATTCTAAACAAGAAGAATGTTGTGTACATAATGTGAACTTCGTTTCTACAGCTTACTGATTACAGGATCACACATGACTAAAAACTTTGTTGGACATGTACCTTTGTCTTAAAATCAATGATCAGGGCATTATATTAAAATGATACCAGTATATGCAAATTTTCTCCCATTCCAAGTTTGAAAATTTTTTGTGATTTGAATTAATAATTACCTAGCTTAATGGAAATTATCACCACCACAACCATCACTCATTAGTTCCAACTTAATTTTGAGTGTCTTTTGTTTTGAATATGCCATTCCTTTTTGAGTATTATAATTACTGACGTATAAGAGATCTTGGATTGTTGCATAGTGTAGGTTGGTTTGTCACAGATGTTTTGTGGCAGCATATGGATCCCATCTTCAATGGTTAAGTTCTCGTTTCTTCTTGAACATGTTGACCTTACGGATGGGACCAAAATGCTGTCTCAAACCATCAGTGATGAACCGACCTGTGCTGTGCAAAAAAACCCAGGTGTTTGAAGACTTTAACTAAGCCATAACAAAAGCCTGCAATCTCACACACTGTCACATAAATTAATCCCAAAAATGTGAAATTTAAATTAGAGCAACAAACTGTTAAATGTATGTCTCAATCTGTGCATTGATACTGGCATAGTAACAGGATGCCCTGTTGAGAAAAAGAGCTGTAAAATAATGCAGAAAATGGGCAGTGTCCAGGAAAGTTGCTGAGCTGATTTGAATGTTTGTCAAAAATATTCAAATCTAGGATCACAAATGATGCTCGTGAAGATGAGATGGAGGAGAACATGGGACAGGTCAACACTATGATAGGCAACCTGCGCAACATGGCAATTGACATGGGCTCAGAGTTGGAGAACCAGAATCGTCAGATCGACAGAATCAATCGCAAGGTATGATAATGCATCCTCATCATACGTGTGTGTCCTTGTTGTGGTAGCTGATGTAGACTGCAAGCAGTTCAGTTGCATAATGTTTGTTGTTCCTTTGTTCACTCATTTGTAAACAGTGAATTAAAGATATTAAATGTAATGTGTTCCCTCCCCATAGTTGCTTGTATGAAAGCAAAGACTTCAAATGTTTGATTGGAAAAGTTATGAGTTTCACTTATCTGAAGGATAGGGAAGTGTAGAATGTTGGTAACGGGGTGTAAATTCCTTCTGACAACCTTTTATATAACAGTTATTTTAAAAATTTTCAGTTTTATAAATCTGTCAGTCATTTATTTTGCCTTATTATTTGTCATGTATAATAGAGAAGGCAACGTAACCTATCATCCCTTTTATTAAAAACACTGGTGGTGACACTGTCAGCCCAGTTTTGCCTTCCCCTCACTCAGGTAATTCAAATTTTAAATTAGGTTTAATATGTATATTTTACTGGATTAGAAAGGGCAGAACCTTTTCATGTTTTTACATTGCAGGTTTATTAGTAGAAAGAAAGGGTTTAACATTAGCATATTTTCTGAAATTTTTACAGCAAAATTCCATTTTTCATTTCATATTGCTTGTCAGGATTCGTTTGAAGTTGAATATAGAAAGTCTGAGGTTTTAGGTTTTTAGTTCTGCTTCAGTATATTACGAAACAGTCTTCAAGTCACTGAGCTTTCCTGATGGATCTGAGTAAATTTCTGTTTGACATTTGCATTATATATAATATAAATATATCTTTAACCTTTCTGTTAGAAAATGCCCAGTACATGAAAATGTGTTATATTATGTAGCTGGGTAATGTTGTTCGCTGTGTGTTTTCTCTGTGTATCCCTTTCTCCTCAAATGTGGCACAGGTAAGAAGGAGCTTTATACCTTTATTGTTTATTTATGGAGAATTGTCAAAAAATGTCATCATTTCTTTTCCTGCTTGTTATGTAATCAGAACCTTGTTTTGTCACTTCAGAAATTAATTTTGTAATGATTGTATGCTTGATTATGTTAGTAATTGTTTTCATGTTACAGAAGTGAGTTTCATATATTTTGCTGAAAGTAGCTTACATATTTATTTGTGCTGGTAGTTTGTGATTTTTGTATGCATTGGGTCTGTAGTGTAGTAATTGGTTTGTTAAGTTGGTCTAATGGACTACTGGATCACAAGTACTTGCATCTTCTCTTGGCCAAAGTTACAAACAAAAATTAAAAAATTGCTACTTGTTTACCTTTGTTCTGAGTCTTCTATAGGCACATTCACATAGTTATGAAAAGTGCCAATTACCTTTGGCATGTCCATTCGTCCATCTGTCCATCCTTCTACCTGCATATATTAGTGCAGCCCCCACTGTGAAATTTGATATTGAATAGTTTTATAAACCTTTGTTGAGAAATTCAGCATTTGGTGAAAATCAGGCAAAAATGTTGGGTACTTTACTTAAATACCTAAGTATGTTATGTTGTTGTGGGTGACTCTTTGAGTGAAATGGTATTAGGCTGTAAACATTAAGAGAACCTGCCAAAATGTTATGTTATATTGAATATATTGTCTTGTTGTTTCCAGGCATATAGTATTACTGTTCACATGATGGCATATTATGTAATTGCAAAAATATCAGATAAATATACCATAAGATTGTCACTTCTCCATAAGCTGTTGCATCTCCTGCATCTTAGAATGCACAGCAAGCACTACACTACAAGAATAGCTAGCATCTGTGTTGTAAATAATTTACTTTATAGAGTGGTATAGTTTGAGTGTGATTTCAAGTTTATGAAATTTATTGAAACCATTTTAAAGAAATTTTGCTTTTGTTGCATTCATACATAATCATATCCAACATTCTGTTTAGGTTACCTCCATAATACATGACATTACTATTGGAAACAGCGTGAATTCTGATACCTTGGGCCACTTAACAGACTTCAGAAAGCCTGAGTTATGACAGATATAACATATAACATTGAAAAAGAATTTTTTGTCACAATAAAAGTAGTTAGTTTAATTAAAAATTCTTCAGAGTTGTCAAGTATGTGTAATATTGGTGCATACCATTGCAGAAGCTTCTATGAGTATCAGCTGAAGGACAGATGTTAGGGATAATCAAGAATATGATAGAACATTATATTTCTTGAAATCAAAGCAGTCCAAGGGCTTCATTTTTTATGGTGAAAATGATATTAAATATAGATCTGAAAGTCTATGGTTTTCATTGAAACTTCTTTTTGGTGTGGTGAACATTTAACAAATATGAGGAAAACTTAATTCCTGGCTGGGCAGTGTGATATGTATATTTTTTGCAAGAGTATATTTGTACTTACAATATTTATGAAGATCAAAGCCAGTTAAATGTGCAGACATAGCAAAGAATAAGAGTGAATGATATGTATACTCATCATGTTCATGCTGCATTGATTTGCCTTTGTGTATCATCTTATGACAAAGTCTCTTCCATTCTTCTCTGTACTCCCATGAATGATGCTCTGGTATGTGTAATTGGCATCTTTCTCTACTCTTTGTTGTCTACTTCCCTTATTGTTTTTTAACCTTTCCTTAGTCTTCCCAGTAATGGTGTATTCTCCACCATATTTTCAAGTGCTCTCAAAAGAATCCTGTTTCTGTCAGAGTTTAACACAACAATTACATTTGGAGCTCAAAGACCTATACTAATAATTGAACAGAAACTAGAAACCTCTACCTGCTTTCCCATATCTGCAGTAGATGTTCATTTTCTTCTCTGCCTCATAAGTGAGAAATATGTGGTGTAGAAACAGCTGAAAGAAACTTCTTGGCACTAAGAGTGCTGTAAGAATGAATCCAGATCAGAAGATGAAAATGGGAAATGAACCAAATTACCAAATTTTTTTCACTTCATCCACTTGAAGTGGTATGTTTAGTTGATATTGGTTGAAATGTTATGTATAGGATTTATTTCGCCTTTCCATGTACACACCACTTTGTGGTTTTGTACCAGACTGTATGGTGTCTCATCCAAGAACATCATAACACACTTTTTTTTTTTGGAAGACATTAGTACTGTATACTCCAGTTTAATCAAAACTGCAACCAACCAGGTGTACTTTATACGAATACAAGGATTGTTCCAAAATGTTTTGGTACATTTGTCATCTACAGGGGTACAATTAAATACAATGAGATCTTTGAGACCATTACATACCCTGCCACCAGGAAGAGAAAGAGTAAAGGAGATACATGTAAAATACAAAGTGAAATGTATTGCTGTAATTACAAACAACAGAATAATAACAACATAAATAGTTAATTATCTGACCAAACACAACCATACATATTTAGTATATAAGTCTTTTATTACACACTACAACATGTTTCAGCTGTTCAGAGACCTTCTTTTTGTGCAGCCAACATCCACCTGATTATGGTTGATATGGATGGCCAAAACATGTTGTAGTGTATGAAAAATAGACTAATGTACTAGATCTGTATGGTTGTGTTTGGTCAGATAATTAACAACTTAATGATAAATACACAATGGGATGATGTCACCTAAGATGATAAGAACATCTCTTGAAGTGAAAAATTAAAATGTATGTTGTTCAGTAAAAAAAACTGAAGATACAAATTGTTGTTGTTATTGCTGTTGGTGGTGGTGCTGCTCCTGCTGCTGCTATCATCATCATCATCATCATCATGGTCATTCTTGTTATTACCTTTATGCATGGTATTTACAATTTGTGCTACATGTAATGTTATTTCGCCCATGAATTATGTTTTTTTTTTTACTTTTAAATTTGCACTTTCCATAGTATGTGTGCAGTGCCCAATATGGTTGTTTTTGCAGTTCCTCACTTTCATGCTTTCCTGGTATGTGGCTCAGGTATTGTCTGATTGATTTTGAAATGGTTCCAATCGCCCGTGTTATTACTGGTATCACTTTTGCTTTCATATTCCACATGCACTGAATTCCTATTATGAGGTCTCTATATTTTAAAATCTTCCCAGCCTCTTTCTTGATCATATGTCTGTCTCCAGGAATTGCATCATCTATTAACATGCATGTTCCTTGTTTATTATCACGGATTACAATTCCCGGTTTATTGTTAGGAATAATAATAGTAATAATAATACAATATGGATGTCTCTTGTCACAGGCCTTTTCTTCCTGGTACCTCTCTTGAACCAGCGTTGATCCCCACCATCCAGGCTTCAAGCTTCACCTTGCAATACTTTCCATATAATTATTATTATATGATATGTATGTCTCCTGTCACAGGCATTTCTTCCTGGTAGTTTTCTTGAACCAGCGGTGATCCCCACCGCTCAGGCTTCAAGCTTCACATTGCAGTACTTTCCGTATTATGTGTGATGTTCCAAGTATAGCTGTCTTTTGTAGTGAATCTATCGAATGTTTTCCAG
>Ga0123354_10006421_pt1 | contig 17458 bp, 3 predicted proteins | sample TergutLab28metaG_2_FD_97872 | JGI IMG/M metagenome (GOLD analysis project Ga0123354, IMG submission 97872) | Labiotermes labralis P4 segment gut microbial communities from Petit-Saut dam, French Guiana - Lab288 P4 | ecosystem: Host-associated > Arthropoda: Insects > Digestive system > Gut ...
ATTTTAGGGGTGGGGGAAGTCTTGTGCTTCCACTGCATGGACTCCATTTTGGACTCAGGATCTCTGTGATATACCCAAGTCTCGTCTCCTGTCACCAAACGTTGAAAAAAATGTTCCGGATACTCAGTGAGCAGCTCCAAGTTCTCTTGACAGCACTGGCGACGAGTGTCCTTCTAAAAAGGACTCAGCATTCTTGGGACCCATCTTGCACTGACCTTGGACATGTCCAGGTTTCATGAATAAGGTCCAAACTGTTCCTGCTGAGATGCCTGTCTCTTCCGCTAATCTCGACACCTTCATTCGCCTATCTGCCAAAATCAAACTTTCCAATTTGTGGCACATTTCTTCAGAAGTCGCTTCCACGGGACGCCCAGTGTGAGGGTCATCTTCAATCGACTCTCTTCCCCACTTAAATTGTTTACTCCAAAATTTCACTTTGTAGTAAGAAAGGACAGCATCCCCATAAACTGCCACCATGCGTTCAAGTATCTCCTTTGGCTTATTACCTTCTTTAGTAAGAAATTTTATGACTGATCTTTGCTTCAAATCGAGCAGTTTCTTAGAAACCTCACACACAGTTTCACTTGACATGCTGTCACTCTGACAGTTAGAATCGCACTGAGCTGAGGCTGCATATGTGACACCTCGAGACATGTCCCAACATGCACAGACTTGTTTCAATCCGCTCATTGCCTTCTTTCCTGCTTAGGTAGATAAATTAATGAACACCCCTCCTATTGGGTTGCAACATTTTGCTAATTTGTGGTGCTGTAGGATCGTACCATGTCTCAGGCTGGTGGTCACTTCCCTCCAACCATGGAGTTACGGGTTCAGTCTTAGGCCAATCCATGGAGGATTTCTGCTGGGTAGGGTGTCACGGGGACAGGTTTTCCTCCGAGTACTCAGGGTTTTTCATGCCATTCTCATTCCACCAGTTCTCCATCTTCATTCGTACATTTATCACCGTCGTTACATTATTGTTTTCATGGCTCGACAGCCCTAGTGGGTCGAGGCCTTCTCATTGTTGAGGTTTTGAGTTCACACTCAGACACAATACCCTCTGTAGGTCTCATCTGGACGAGTGATCGGATTCTCGCAGAGACCTCTACCTGACAACACACAACACTCACAACAGACAGGCATCCATGACCCCGGCGGGATTCGAATCCTCAATCCCAGCAAGCGAAGAGCCGCAGACCCACATCTTAGACCACGCGACCACTAGGAACGGCAACGACGCTACATAATCTAAAACACTGGAAACCTGGATAGTTGACACGCCAATTGATTGCTTGATGACCCGAGGATGGCGAAATAGCAGAAACCATTAGATTATTTCTGATGGAGATGTTTGAAAGTAATACAACTAAATACTCTGTGTTGCTAAATTGAAGAAGATTCATTTCCTCAGAATATTTTAACCAGCTGCCAGAAACATATTTCCATTTCCCAAAATTGATCTTTGTAAAATTATGTGAGTTTTCTGATACGTATTTGATAGTCAGTTATAACGGGATAATATAACTGCATGAAGCAGAATCCTTCCTCAGAAACCAACAGGTTGTCATCGAGTCAATAAATTTAAAGGGATAATATACCCTTGAAAATAAAATAAAAACCTAATAGGGCCTCCTATGAAGATTAGTTAATCTATACAATTTTCATATGCTCATAAATTTAATTTGGCACGTTGTAATCAGTGTAGAACTCTCGTGCTTACTATAAAGTTTATAACACGCAAGCCGAGTTGAAACGTGCTTTGATTAAAATAGACTACATATTTCCTTCAGTTTATGGTTGTTTGTTGAAAAAATATTTAAACTACTAATAAAATGTGCGTAAGTCTTTGTGTCCTTGTGGTTTAACGCCTTAGCAATCAGCTGCTGCTGCAGCATCGCATTATACCAACACAAAATGTGCTAAAAGAATAAAGGGAGATGTTTATAAACTCTAAATGGAGGCTATTTTACAGCAAGAATTCTCAGAATAGCATTATAGTACAATTTGCGTTACACAGAAACAAGCAGAATGCTCATGCAGTTAACGTTTACTTATGACGTGCTCTCATATACAAGGCAGACACTTGGGAAATTGTTACAAGCTTACTGTATGACCACGTATAAAACATTAAAAATCTGAACTTAGAACATTACTCGACCGAGATTATAACCTTTACTTCTAAAATTTTTTAGGTTTAAAAATTGTGTCTCCATTGAGTAAATTAATTAATAAAGAACGGTAGGTGGTATCTTCGCTCTTCTGGCATGTTACGCAGCGTAGGTTTGTAGTTTATTAGACGATTCGTTACAACCTACTGAGCAAATCGCGATCACTCCCTGTCGTGATAGGAGGCCGCTGTGTGGAGAAAAGTATCCGGGCCCAGAATACAAAGCTGAGACATCACTGCTTTACGGCGACCTTCAGTCCTCTTTTTAGACTTATGTATCTTCAGGGGTTCGATCTCCAGGGGATGAAGCTGAACACTCCTTGATGGAATATTGAATTTTCAATACACTGGCTCTCAGCCCCTTCTCTGTTTGTCACATTAGGACGCTATTGCCTCTATATGGTCAAAACAACTTGAATTTTTATAATATGTTTCTGAGTGTTCCCCCCTCTATCGAAGTGAAAACTTAGTTGACGGGTTAGTTTCAGATAGAGACCAATTTACGTCCTTTAAAGGGAATTACTAGAGAGATTTCAAACATTTCAATCAGACAGTAAAAGCTTCCAAATAACTAGTATTGTGATTGCATATTGTGTAGTATATTTTGGCATAAAATTAAGTTCTTTTATGAAATAACTGGAAAAATGTTGAGCAATTAGCGCCTAAACCAAAGAAGATTAAGTGTCTGTAAGGATATTGCACTGAACCGTGATGTCGGACATTATTTATTGTCTGGCTGAAGCAGACGTGTGTTATGTTGCAGAGCGTTGTAGTTCATTGGTTGCTATAAACTGACAGTTTATAATTTTTTATTTCTCTTTGGCTCTTAATTTTAGCTATTACTAGTCACTCTAATTTCAGTTAATTGTTATAAGTAAGCAGTTGTTTTTGAGATAAACAAAATAAAACTTCTAATTATGGCTCTTGTCGCAATGCTGCTGAACACAGACGTTGTGTAGGGCTTCGTCAGATACTCTTCAATAAGAAATCTCCGTCATAATACTTGTGGGCGTATAATTAGTGAACTGTTGTCACAGATCTAGAGATAATCTGTAGAGTTTTATGTCGAGAAAAAATTCGGCCTATAAAAGACGATATTTACTGTCGTAATATTTATAACTGAAACCCGCCATTACCTTATTTTACAGTTGAACGAAACGAATTAGATCCACAGAACGTTTGTAGATTAATTAAAAAACTATTGCAGTACTTTTACTTCTACAGACACTTAACGTGAAGACAGATCTGTTTCTTTCGTTTCGTAGCATTCATGGTGCATGGATTACCTCTGTGTCACATACTTACATGTGCTATGCAGATTTGAAAAAGCCATCATCATCATCATCATCACCATCACCGTCAACGTCGTCTTCTTGTGCAACTACTTCTACTGTATCATGTCAAAATCATTGTGAACTATATTGGATTAAACTTAACAGACTAAAAGCTCAGGCATGTATTTAAGGTTTTATGTCTTCCCTTTCCACCTCGCATTTACTTCATCTCATTTATCTGAATTACAATGCCTATTTTATCTTGCTATTTTTATTTATTGTGTGTTTGTGTGTGTGTTGTGACCAATTATTTTGTTTCGCTTCAGTTTACAGGGTAACATTTGGTATATTTGTTTCTGCTGTCTGCATTTCTTTGGCGATCTACTTTTCTAACACCCATTGCTTATTGCAGAGACCTCATGTGTGCTCTGTTTGTATTCTGTGCTCCTGTCTTTCGTTGTCTCTTTCTTAGGCACTAAGACCCAACTTTTTTTTTCGTATTTACTTTGCTGTAATTTCAGGCGTGTGTTTGTGAATGTTTTGCTGGTAAACTGTATATCTCGAAATGCCTTATAGTAACTGTGTTTCTTGTTAAATAGACTGGTTTTGATTTTAATGTGAGATATTATTCCAAATTTTACATTCCGGTACTCTATTTTTTCGATACCTTTGTTGTTTGTTGCACTTTATTCGACTATCTGAATATTATTTCCACAAATTCCGATAGACGTAGTTCTGGTGAAAAAGATTTTAATTTAATCTGTCACATTCCCTCCTTTTTATGTGTAACAAATACACTCACTGTGTTCAAGCGACACTCCGTGGAAACATACAATGGAGTGGCGTTGAAACTGTACAATTTTCGTCTCATGACTGGGTAGAAATAAGTCGTCAGGTTCACCCTCCAGCTGTTATGTCCCCCAGAGGAAGAATCTCCGACGGTCATTATACAGGGTCTGGGGTGGACTCTCGGGTCAGTCTGGACGTGGTGACGAAGGGAAAATTTTGCCCTTGTCAGCAATAGAAGCTTGAACATCTGGCCTGCAGTGTCTCACTTTATAGAATTAGGTGTCCACTTTTATAACGGTATACTAATTTAATGATACGAGAAAAAATATTTACTTTGAATTGTTATGCCTGGAATGTTATTGGCTTTAGAGCAATAAACTTGTGTCTACAGGGAAACTTACGTATGGAAAGCAGCAGATAACGTATGTGGAAAGGCTTACTCCCCTGAAATACTGATTATCTCTGCTTTTTTTAGTTTCTCTGTCTGTGATGAACCGATCAGTAACACTACAAGGCTATGCACTGTAGCAAATATGATCGACACTCCTGACTGGATACGAATGCTACATGGTCGCTTGAAAGCTCCTACCACTTTCCACTGTACATTTTTTTCATATACTTTTCTTTGAAGTCCCTTGTGTATTTGTGTATAGGGGAATCCCCCAACCTAAACTCAAAGTGGGTGGTGGTGATGCGGCTACTATGGGGGAAGCGCACCCTGACAAGATTTTCCTTTTTTGACTGAGTGACATGTTAGTCCAGAGTGAATATTATAAGAGCGACGTGGTTCATAAGCTGTTATCCTGTTTTCCCTTCTTTTGCCACAACTGCCAGCATGCACACGTTGAGATGTCCAAATCTCAGAGACTTCTCTTCCCCCTAATAAAATCGTCTGTTGTATATTCTTCTGTCCGTGTAAGTCTCAGGAGACATGAAGAAAACCAGGCAGAAGAGTTGGGGTAGAGACGTGAGGTTTTGGAAAGAAAGATACGAAAGAGAAACATTCAACATCGCATCTGAATCAGACACAAGTAACAAACACACTTTCTTCTGGAATATATAAAAAAGATTTTTTTCCCCTTTTGTTATATACCGTATAAACACACTTTTCTATTTTCCCCTCGGACAGACAACCTGTAAGAAGTGTAGCAGAGAAACTTATTTCGTTCAAGACGACAACACAGCAGCCATACATATATCCTGCGATATCTGGCAGCCCACAGTCTGTGACAGATGCAGGAAGACTGCCTACTGTTGCTACATGCTATTTGCCAACTATCTTGTCTCGATTTAGACTGTTAGGTGGATATAAATCAATACTACTGCCGCTGCTGCTGCTAGTACTACTACTACTACTACTACTACTACTCTACTACCTTAATAATAATAATAATAAAGCCAGTGAACATGTCCCTTCGATGAAGTTTTGTCTCTTTGTTAGCAATAGAGTTGACATTACGTTATTCTCCCTGAACCTAGTCAGCAAACTGTTGTATTCAGAACAACACAAAGTGACGTCTGTATGGAAGACGTTTGCGTTCCTTTACCTGTCTTCATTAACGTGAAGGGTTAATAATAGGATACGAAACATAGCGAAGTATGTTATCTCTAAGCCGATCCCAGTGGACGCGCAGTCCAAGGCGTGGGTCTGTGGCTGCTTGCTTGTTGGGATTTTGAGTTCGAATCCTGCTGGGGCCTCGGACGTTTGTCTCTTTTGAGTGTTTTATGTTGTCAGGTAGAGGTCTCTTGGTCGAGCTGATCACTCGTCCAGAGGGATCCTACCGACTGTGGCATGACCTATGAGATGATGACGAAGCCCTGTCATGGGAGGTCGTGACCATATATCGGGTCGAAGCGCCGCCGGGAATAAAATGTTGTCTGTAAAGTTATACAGAAAAGAAGAAATGGTTACAGAGGACTAATGGCACAACATATATATAAGGGTAGGTTGCTATAACGCCTAACAAATTGCGGAAGAGTGTGTAAACACTGTTTGTGGCTGAGTGGGGTTATCGCAGGCTGACGTGGGGCGAAGATCTACGAGGAAAAAATCTGTGTTTTAAATGAAATTGTTCAATACATGTTAACCATTCGAATTCACCGAAAATGTTGTCTGGTCAGATATGTCAGATGCATTTCATGTTTAGAACAATGTAAAGCAAAGGGGTACTGCATTGCCATTACTTTCTCCGAATTTGCAGTAGTGTATAAAACAAGAGGGAATAAGATGTAATCCATGACGTAGCACACCGGCATTACCAAGGCGTTCTTTATATTCAGAGAGTCATACAGCTCCACTCTGCATGCTTAAATATAATTTTATTTACATCAACAAGGAAAGCAAGGGCTTCCTGTGCCGATTTTCCTCCAACTCACAAGTGCTCAAGAACATTATATGCAGGTATCCTGTGGTGACTTGGACCAGAATCTGACAGATAGAAATGTAATTACGCTCTTATGTACAGTATGAATTTTACTGCATTTACTTTCACAAAACCCAGTCACTGGATATATTGTTGTAGATATCTTCATAGCACGCTTGAGGGCACTGGTATTTGCATACAAAAATTTGGCTGGAAAATCTGAAGCAAACAGATCACTCGTGAGATGTGGGCGAAAAGTGAGATTATAATAATAAAATGGAACTTAGAAAATAGGATTTGATGCTGCGAACTGTATTTGTATAAATGAGGATAGGGTCTAGTGATAAGGAATTTTTAGACTGGGAGGACGACAACCAGTTTCCAAAGAAAGGTTACTCCGTGTATATTGTTGAATAGTGAGAGCGCAGAATTCCTGGAATGGTAGTGACACAGTGTGTTTAGGCCTATGTGTTCCATATGATTCTCAAATTACAGCGAATATTTTCCTATTAAGCTGTCACGTATTGGTCCTTAAAATGTAGAGAGTTTTGTCCTCTGTGATGTAGGAACCGGAGTTTGTAACTTATACGATCGTGATATTATTATGATTATTATTATTATGAGTATGTCATCAAATGTACAGCTTCCATGTGGGTAAGCACCAGGTAGAAGGATGGAATTCCACTCAGTCCGCACTTAACCTGTTAACGTTAAGTAATGGTCACCTCTGTACCTAGGAAGACAGCCTCGATGTGTGTTTCATCGGACGCTGGGTGCGCCACTGAACTAACTAGTCCAAGGTGACTAAGAATGGAAGGTTTGTCCTTACAGGAGATGCAATGCCTCTTCATTTCTATAGGGCTTTCGCTATATGATACTGCGTAAACCAGGCATAATGGCGGAACTCTTCTATGCCGGCTCGTTTTAAGTGCATGTCAGCAGCTTCTTAATTTTAAAATTTCCTTATCATCAGAACCAACAACTTCGTATTATTATTATTATTAATATTATTATTATACGATATGTATGTCTCCTGTCACAGCCTTTTCTTCCCGGTACTTCTCTTGGACCAGCGGTGATCCCCATCGCTCAGGCTTCGAGCTTCACATTGCAGTACTTTCCGTATTATGTGTGATGTTCCAAATATAGCTGTCTTTTGTAGTGCGTCTATCGAATATTTTTCTGGTATAGTTTCCAAATTTTCCTCAAGATTCTTGTTACTATTCCAGTGGCTCCAATTATTACTGGTATTATCGTACATTTCAGGTTCCACTTTCGTTTTATCTCTATACATAAACTCTTGAATTTTAACTTCTTTTCCGCTTCCTTTTGCATAACATTTCTGTCTGCAGATATCATCATCATCATAAGTATCTTCATTATCGACAGTGTTGTTGTTCTTGTTACTGTGAATCACACTGTACTATTACTAGTCAGTTACTAAGGTATGAGCCTAGATAGTTCCTGCTTGTCAACCTGGCGCTAAGGAACAGATGGAGATGTTTGTGTACACCACATGCTCTTCAGTGTCTGTGGGAGATTCTGTACTTGTTCTGAAAGTGATGGGGTTGCTTCTGCGGGGCAGAAGAGGTCTCGGAGTCTAGACGACACTGTTGTCACATATATCCCGAGATCTTTGAGTTTAGGGAACAGCTATGGTATGAGTTGTGTGCTACCGTGTACGTTACCATGTCCACTGTTAAGTCTCCATGCACTGTGGTTAAGCACAAAATATCTACTGTTTACTATTTATAACTTCATGGTTATTGTTAGTGTCAACATATAAAAATAATAAATTATTTTACCACCCCCTAACATAGAGATTTGCAACATCCTTCGACTTGATGTTCCAGCTTCTTATAAATTCTCAACACAGTATCGAAACTTTTAGCGCCCTCAAGCAATTTGTCACATAAATTCCTTCTTTTAGATTATTGCTGTTTCTGTTTTCTCTTCTTCCCGTAGTCATTTCTCCCCCTTTTCCATTCTTCCCATATAGCGTACTTTACAGCTTTGACGAATGCCTTGTAAATTATTTCCGTGTTGGTGTGATATCATAAGTCGCTGTGTGTGTGTATACAGGAGGGTGAGTGGTACACTACATGCGTCGTAGAGGGAGATACTCTGGGGTCGCATCAATAAGTCGACCTAGAAATGGATTTTTCATCCTCGGGAGTTTGGCGAAACAAATGGGAAGCAGGAGTTTGGTTCCCCGAGAGGCCGATTTTCGTTTCCCTCGATCTGTTCGTGGTTCATGTATAGCAGAGTTATGGCCAGGCTTTGCCTCGGAATATGGATAGTCTTCACCCCTCACAGAGATACACGCTACAGTAGAATAACCCATATATGTCGATAGCTTTTATGACACAAAGAGAGAACCATGTGGGTGGGGGGAAGTTATATATGAGATTCTCAGACTGCCAGTGGCGGATGGTCAGCGATATAACTATCCAATTCCACCCTCCTCAAGCTATCTTGCCGACAAACAGATCGACCGATCAGCGGACCAAGGCTAACTTCCTCTGTGAAAAAGCCACCTACAGACGATAGATGGTTATAAGCTGCTTCTTACGATAGCCCATCTCTATTCCTTCAGGCTACAAAATTCCCTCTCCTGACCGATGTGACGATAAGAGTCGAACGTATAGTGACTGCATTCATATTAACCTGCCACACTCAACCTGTATGTGAATGAAGTAGGAGAAAACGCACTAACCGCGTAGAGGAAAGTCTGAATGGTTTATGTTATGTCATGTTAATAACTAATGCAATGGAGTGAATTCTAATTAAGCACTTCTTTGCCGTTCTACTGCTCAAGAAATTCCGATGTTTAAGTTTGATTTCCGAATTTTAAAAAGCCCGCCACTCTCAAGTTTACAGGTTTAGGGTCACTGATAATTAGACCCTTTGTTAGACATGTAGATCTTTTTCCTGATCACGTGGAGTTAGAGCTCCAGACATTCTTTAATTCGGCCGTAGGTGTGCGTGAATGTTTCGACTCACTTTATGAGCACTTTATCCCAAGGTAAATTGCTTCCAGGACCCACTGGATAGAAATCTGAGTCCGCTCTGGAAACATTCTAGACGGGAAAGGACAGCCCTTGCTCTGACGGAATTCGAACCACGGGTATCGAGATCGTGTCCTATTACTTCTGTTATAATTTACAATTTGTAAATCATATTGGGAAAAAATAACGAAATGTATCTCGGAGAATTATGTTGATTTTTTGTTTATTTCGTGACGCCGTCTTTGTCTGGGACTAGGTATAGACCTGTGAGGCAGGACTCACATTACCAACGGTACTGATGTTTCGCTGTCGGAAGGTCGCTGGTTCGATCCCAGCTGGTGTCAATGGAATTTTCCATTGATATAAAATCCTTCCGATCGCACTATGGCCCTGGGGTCGACTCAGCCTCTAACAGAAATGAGTACCAGGAGCATTTCCTGGGAGTAAAGGCGGCCGGTGCGTAAGGCTGACAAGCTTACCACCATCCTGTGCCGTTGTCATGAAATCTGGGAAACTTAACTTTCTTGAACCCTCTGGGCCACTCCAGGCCTTTAACGGGACTGCATTACTGATTAGCGTTTTGAACTTAGCTTATGCAGAGTTTTTGTAATAAAAGTTTGCTTACGATAAGGAATAGTTAGAAAAATAAGTTGTATATCTGTTTTTTTGTAATTTGCGTATACCTTCATGGGCTTTAATGGTTGGATGGTAGTAAATAATGAATTTTGAAAGGTATGAAGGAGGCGGTCATGACCTACCTTAAGGTACCATCCCTGTGTTTATATATCGGTTATAAGGAAAATCACGAAACAAATTAGAGATGACCAGCGTCGCGGCTGAGATTCGAACCGGGAAATTACCATTACTGCTTCAGCCAGCTTTGGTCTGTACTAATGCGATCATATGTGGGTGTAATAGCGCCCTATCTGGAAGCCATACACGCTATCTTATAACTTATGTTAATTCTACGTTCCCATTGCAACAGAAGTGAGCAGGGCTCTGAATTTGTACTTTGACGTAAGCCTAATTGAACGGCAGTGGGTCACGATTTTTATTTCCTTCAGTAAATTCTTGTCAATACTCTACATCCCTTATTGAGTAAGCATCACGTGTTTACTTTCTCTACTACAAGATTTTCTTTATTGCGACACAACTAGATACACTTCCTTTGCATTTACGTCCCTAATGCACGTACGGTACAAATCCTTTTAAGGTGAAACTAAAATTTTCTTGTAAATGTACGATATCCTGGAACACAAGTTAGCATTTCCTTAGCGCGTCAGCTTGATAACACCACGTCGAGAAATTAGTGCACCGGGCATGTACAGGTTTCCCTACATACAACATCCGACAACATCTAGTCCTACGGTGAATATGCACACTGCCACTGTCGTGACAACTCAAGGGATGACCAAAATTGTTTGATTTTGATCTGTCATACCTTGCACTTTTAGTTCTGAACTGAGCAGAATATTCTAGTGACAAAGCCCTAAACTTGTATTCAGGGAAATTCCTATGTCCTTTTCGAATTTGCCTCTCCTTTAAAATTGATATTTGTGTGATAATTTTACAAATTATGGCCTGCTGTTCGTTTTCATAAGAACTTGGCTATTTCAGAACATCGTAATAAAATCTGAGACTTGATCTTTCATTAAATAAAACAGTATCAATAAACGTGTGCATCAGAAAAATCAGTTGAATCACTGGTAACGGGGAGGACCTTCAGTTAACTGAATGTTTATAAGATGGTTTGCCGAGATCGATTACCGATAAGAGCAGCAAGTATTCTCTTCGCCGTTACTGGGACACATTCAACTACATTTCCGGTGGGTTCCAAGTGTTCTTGTCCCTATTGGCCAGTGCGTGAAGCTGACTAGAAGTCATCCAGCCTCAGGTTAAGTATATTTGGTGACATGCACCCCCATTCCCCTAAATATTTGCATAGAGTGGGGCGTTTTTGAGAACAGGAATTGCTTCATGTTACAATGCTTAATTATAACCGGAAGAACTTTACTTTCGACTTATTTCTTTGACTCGTAGCACACTTATTGAAGCTCTTTCATTTGCTAACGCAGTGAATGAAAACTGGATAAGAATACGCATCGCGGGTAGGAAACGTGTGTGGAAGGGGGCGGTAGTGGTTCAAGAAGCAGCAATACTATTATTATCCTGGAGAGACTGAAGGCAGTCACTGTCAGTTTCAGACGTAATCTGTTACCATCGGAACATAAATTCGCATGTTTACTTTTCTACTCTGGAGATGGAGGTAGAAATTTCCTCCGAAACATTAGTACTCAAGTACTAAATTGCCACCAATGACATTGCACTTCATCCCAGAGGACACTGTTCTATTCCCCGCCTGATAACCTCAAATCTCACTAGACAAACAGAGTTACCTCTCTACCAGTATGCCCCAGCTACAGTAAAGAGAAGTGTAAGTCTGTCCAACAAGTGTAACAAGGGTCATGCGGTCTAAAGCGTGTGCTGTCATTAGATTTTCGAGAAGTGGGATCCTTGGTTCGAATCCTGCAATAGACTTGGGTGTATGTTGGCGAAATTTCTTTGTTTTGCCATAAATTCTTAGGTGTAAGTTCTACGACGGATCGATCTGTTGTTGATGAAGTCTTATTAAATATCTGCAAACAGGATCTCGAAACTCAGAAAAGGCTCGCAGTGGCGTGTAGCTCCCTCAATACACAGATTATACTCAGGTTAATTTGGTATTAAAACGAGAGCAACTTCTGAAAACTCGCTTCTAACTGATGTGCGCGTTTCAAATACAATTGCAAATAATTCGTTTCGTTGTTTGAATGGAAAGGTAAACATAGACTGTGAAAAGGTAAGAATTTAAAGGCGCTCCTGGTCAGTTTTACCAGGTAATCTTTCTACATTCCTCGAAGAAACCCAATGAAACTCTGACATTAGCCACGAACCCACCATAGATTTTAAACGGTTCCCTCCTGAATACACGGTTAAGGACGATGACTAGTTAGACAATTGATGATGCACCAAAAGCAATTGTAATTTTACTTACCCCTGGTGCGATGCGTGTATTCTGCTTCGTATAACTAAAACAACAAACAGGAGAAATCCACAGTGCGGCAAATTGAGGCCGTATTTAATGCTGTTATTCGGATTAGCTCTGCTTACCTAAGCTCTTCATCCTGCTCCGGGATACACTGCCTTGCCAAGTCGCATCTTACAACCGCAAGGCGGAGCTAATCTCGCGGGATGCTGAAAGACCTCGCGACTCAACCAGCTCTGCCTTGTGATTGCCATTTCAAAATTTGTCCATCGTACGTAGGTGTGTTCCAAAAATTCAAAATTGTGTATTACAAATGCTGTTTGTATTCAGAATTCCACGTATATAATACCGAATATTCTGCTTAGATAATTTTACTTTTACAGTAATAATGAACCGTGTAGGTCCTAGTGTCTAATCCTTAAATTGTCTGTTAGATAAGATCAAAGCTTAAAGCTTCTTAGTGCATTAGCATTAGAAAGAGGGATTAAAATATTTTAACATCTTCGAAAACACATGGTTCCCCACGGCCCAAAATACAACTAAAATAAAAATACTTGCAGGAACTCAATGAGAAAGTCAAGAATGTGATTTATTATGGATAGTTTAAAAGAATATTTTAAGTATTTAAAAATAAAAATGAGTAGCTTAAGTACAAAAAAAGGAAACTATCTTAAGTTAATGAAAATTCTGTGTTTTAAAATAATATTTTAGAAGTGTAAATATCCACCCATTATTAGGGACTTGCAGTCTAGACAGTGACTGAAAATAATAATACGAAAATTGAATTGGGTGAAATACCTTTTTTTGAGATCAGCAGCTCGAGTTATGACGCGAATAAAAAAAAAAGAAGATTGAAATACTGCGAGAAATGAGAACTGGTTTGACATTATTACAAGTGAATTAAATTGTAGGAATATAAAAATCAAGTAAAGGAAAAACAAAAAAGATGTGGGAAGATCGTATTTAAAAAGCGTTTTGAATTAGGGTTCACTGTGAAAAGGAAATTTTGAAAGACCGATAGAAAAAATGTGATATCAGTTGGGATGGAACAGACCGTTTGTATCGCTGTAATTTTTTATGACAGAGTGGCATGTCTGTGACGTACTCTGTGCCACTGTTGACTGTATAGCACAAATAATAAGAATAAGAACAAAGTAATAATTGTAATAAAAGCAATCTAATTATTTCATATCATTTCCTCGTATATTTTTGTGCTGTCCCAAAGTCTAGTGTCCAATGTTAGAATCAACATTAATACACAAAAAAGTAATGTAAGTGTGTACATATATGCAGACATACGCGCAGACACAAGACCAGAAAGAAACATAAAGCAAATAAGAACGCAAGGACGTTATTTATCTCAGTAATTAACCAACTTGATGCACAAAATTTTTGTTTTACAATAAGTTTTGTTTCTTGCCTCTACATGTTTCGAGCACATGTGCTCGAAACATGTAGAGGCAAGAAATAAACTTATTGTAAAACAAAAATTTTTGTGCATCAATTTGGTTAATTACTGAGATGAATATACTGAGATGCACGGTCAGCAAAACATCAAAACAAGGACATTAGTTAGCTAATAAGTTAGGGTTAAAACGAGAAGAAATCTTCCATAACTAGGATGAATGCAATTTCACCGCCAGTGAGGGAATTTAACAAATAAAATTTGCAACTACTAATAAAAGATCTGATTCAGAAAGGCAGATTGCTTTCGACTACACAGACGCCTGTACAAAAATCGTTTGAAGCTGGGGCTTGTCTGTCAGAAGAAATGTTTTTGTTTGGATAAATCGACGGTGAATATTGAAAAGTCATAGAATTTGGAGGGGGGCCTCGAAGAGTTCTGTTGTCCAATTATTAAGCACAGCTATAAAATAAAGAAAAACAATGCATCGAGGTGATGGCTTCTTTCGCGTAAGATACGCTGTTTAAGATAATCCAAAGCTTCAGCATAACTACATGTATACCTACTGGACATGCGGAAAGAACCGATGACAAGAGAGCTGCGAATTGCATACTGACGCTGATAACGTTCCAGCTTCTTGGCATCAGCAAGCGCCGAGAATTCCGGGCAACAAAAGCATGTTATAGCATACACGTAGGTCTGAATGAGGCAAAATGTGACGTCATTAAAGAATGAAAGGAAACAAAACAAAAGACTGCGCTATGTATAAAACCCAGTAACTTCCATATGTGAAAAAATATGCAGGTTATAATCAACATGCTGATGCAAACAAAATTCCGAATCATTGAAAGCCTCACAGGTCCTAGAGTCGGTACAGGATACAAGGTATTCTCAGAGCTTGTAACTTTAAGACAGTATGTAATTGTCTCTTGAGGAAGTAATAATTATAATTTTACCAATGCTGAATTTCGTGAAGTAACAGCTCATCAACTGCATATAAAATCAATACAAGCTTTTAGCCTAGTAAAATAACTAGGATTTGAGAGTATGAATTATACTGCTGTATGATGTGCAAGGAGATTGTCTGGAGAGCTTAACCAAGTTGTGTAAGCAGTTTATGAATATAGCCTACTGTAAAGCAGAAGCCTCAGAACAGATCCTTGTGGAACACAAGACATTGCACCGAATGACAATAAAAATATTCCTGAAATTCTGAAGGGAGATTCTTTATTGTCAGTAACTACGAAACCAGTTCGCATGACCAGCAGGAAGCTCATAATACCTAAATCTGTGTAGGTGTAAGTTATGAGGTACACAATCGAACGTACTTCCAGGATCAAAATATGTCATCTGCTTGAAGCTGAGAGCTAATAAGATGGGAGGCTAAATTTGGACTTACTAGAACTATAATAACAAGTATTTTTAATTTAAATTTCAGATCTCATTCTAATTGTGTACACTTGTGGACCGCATTCAACTAGCCCAGGTGGTGTGAAATGGCGAGCTTCAGTGAACATTAATGGAACTTTTGTTACCATAAAATACAAATTCCACAAAGTACAGTATAGCGCTATTAAACATTGCTTGTTTGGCTCACCTAAGGTTATTCGTACTGCCGAACAAAAATAAATATAACTTTTAAAACAACAATAAAATAAAACGTTCCCCATCGAAATTGCAATCACCAACTTATAATTATCCGTCTCGTTAAGTTTAAGTGCTTGTTTTTTTTCTCTCTAAGAGTGCAATAATGAGCTGCATTGAATATAAATAGTTGTTGTACTTGATCAGTTCGTCTTGTTTGGTTGAGAAACAATAAACTGTCCAGTGGGGACCTTGCACGACACCTGGTGCTCTTACTGCGTCGTCTTCATAGTTACTGCAATTTAACACATTTTGTCGTTGAAATGTTGCACTACGCTGTTTGGCAAACTTGCTTCGTACATTTCATTGTACGAACATCCCGGTGGAACGAGTAGCGATCTTAGTAATTCGTAGTTTAGAACCTCGGTTCGGCAATAATCTCTTCTGATAATTTTTTGTTCTTAAGCCCATGTTGACAGAATTTATTTTGACATGGACCTTGTTTTCTTTTTGCTACACCCATTGCATTTCATCGTTCATAACCGTCCTTCGATTTAACGCCTTAAAACTCACGCAGTTGGATAAGATTCTTTAATTAGGCCACATCAATAGGTCGATGTCTGTCATCATCATCATCATCACCATCTTTTTCATCAGAATATTAAATGGTTGCCTTCTTATTATTTATTGACTGCATTATTTTATACATAGTGGTAATCGATGTTCTGTGTTTCCAAATCAATAGGTCTATTCCATGTCCATACATTTATTTTTTTACAAATCATATTTAACAATCTACCTTAAAAACAAACAAGAAACGAATTCTGAATGAAGTGGAAGTGCGTGGCCGTACTCTTTTCTCGTTCTACCTTATCCCTTCAGATTTTCTGGTTTGTATAAATATTTCACTTAAGTATACTCAAAAGTGGTAAAATTTCTTGCGTGCACGTTTAGTGTGTTCAAAGTGTTCTACTTTAATAAGACAATACAGAAATGCGTGAACATATGTACATCCCGAACGTTACTCGAACCTACTAGATCCAGTAGTCGAAGCACAAGGAATACATAGACCGTGGAACTTCAAGTATCTTGGAACTGTTAATTTAATCGTAAGGCTGGATATGTTCATTCTGCTGTCCGTTTATCTTTGTTCTCAGGCTTGCTGCTTCTAATTAATTCTTTACACTTCGCTGCATACTTCTTGAAGTAATTCCAGTAAGAATAATTTTCATGTATATCTCCCCTGTAGTGGAGTACATTTTAGTTATTTGTAACCTCATTACCTGTGGACTACACCTCAAAAGGCGTGGTTGTTCTGATATTTATTCCGAAAGTTGTGTATGACCTGACAGGCAAACAACAAAAATGAAGTTTAGTGCAGCACCTGAAAAATAAAGATCAGTTGGCTAATGCTGTGTCACTAGGCTGACTCTATGTTCCTTCAGTTTTATGTTAAGCTATAAATGAGTTTCAGCTTCTTGTTATGGTCTCAGTACGTGTTTGATTGGAAGATTGTTAGTTCATTCCCCTAAACAAACTGCCCTTAAATTAAAACACTTTATTATCCAACAGATGCAAAAATATATAATTCGTAGATACAATTAGAAATACTATAAAATATTTAAAATTCCTCCAACATGTTTCGGATCACAAGAGATCCATCATCAGGGAGCTCTATACAGTGCTTGGCTAAAATTACAGTAATGGTTCTATCGTGTCTGTTGATATGGACGTAGTCGGTGTTATGGCAGCATATTTGCCCGTGGTGCGTGTGTGTACTGCACAGTCTAGAGAGGCACTGTGTGTGTACTGCACAGTGTAGAGAGGCACTGTGTGTGTACTG